>OJMH01002010.1_pt1 | contig 18286 bp, 18 predicted proteins | sample 1597111 | NCBI WGS metagenome assembly OJMH01 (sample SAMEA2452115, study PRJEB22498) | human gut metagenome | reverse complement strand
TCTTACCGCATAGTACATTCCGGTGCACCTCCTAAATGCAGAATATATTATTATATTGTTTTCATACTTATTTGTCAATCTATCGTAAAAAATAAGTCGATTCAAAACCGACACCCTAGCGACACTGCGACACCCCTAAGTTAAGCAACATTTAATTGTATTAAATACCTAGTCTTACTTTCAAGCAAAATACCGCTTTTAGGTTCGATAATATTCACAATCAATTTTACCAATGATTTCGGTGTAAAAAACACGCCATCATCGGATGCGATGTTTTTCGCAAATTTATTGAGAAAGTACTCGTAGATACGACTGATAATGTCACCGCCCACTTCATCCAATGCACTGTTATTAAAAATACGAAGAAGTTCAGACAGCAGTTCATCAGAGAAATCTGTATAGCTTTTTGGTAATATGCCTGTGAGCTGTTCACTCTGATCTTCAATCAACTGCATCGCATTATTTACAATTTCTCCCAGACTGGTCATAGGTTGTCCATCTTTATTCACTAAACCTGCAGCTGAAATATCATCAGGGAGATTCAGTAAGTAATCATACTGTGCCTCTTTCGGTAAAAAGAGCGCACTTTTAGCCGCAAAATCACTTGCTTCTACCGGCATTACTCCGCCGCCACGAGATGGACGATTTTTCAAAATCTCCGCTTCTACCATCTTAAATCTACTGTATGCATAACGCAGAAAAATCAACCCAAGTACCGGCATACAGTACTGATTGGATGTCAGCTTTGAACCTGCACGCAGCAAGTCAGCCGATTGCCATAATTCTGCTTCTAATTTACGAATGTTTATCATTGCTTTACACTCCTATGTATCAAAATCCCATTCTCTGTCGTATATCGTTCAACCATTCTCCCTTATATTTGAAGAATCTTCCGGCATTCTTATGTTTATCTAATCCGTTTCTGAATATCTTCAACAGATGGCAGTTGCTTTTCCAGAGCATCCGGCAGACTACTGGTTATTTTGTATTCGCTTACACCAATCGGCTTTGAAATATCCTTGAGCGAATATTCTGCGACCACATTGTTTTTGCTTTTGCACAGAAGCAAACCAATGGACGGATTGTCCTGCTCTTTTTTCAAAATGCCGTCCACGGCTGACAGATAAAAGTTTAGCTGACCAGCATATCCCGGCTTGAAGTCACCGGTTTTCAATTCAATAACTACATAACAGCGAAGATTCAGGTTATAGAACAACAAATCAATGTAAAAATCATCGCCGCCCACATTCAGGTGATACTGATTTCCCAGAAAAGCAAACCCTGTTCCAAGCTCCAGAAGAAGCTTTGTGACATCCCGAACAAGTACCTGCTCAATATCCCGTTCCAGCCGTTTTCCGCTGACTTTTTGATATACCATTTACGTTCATCCATATCAGCGACCTTATCCAGAAGAACTATATTGTGACCCCATGGAATTTGTGCAACAACCTGTTGCACAAATTCTCGGTCTGGATAAATCTCTGCGAATTTTGCCATATACTTCAAATTACGAACAGAATATCCTTTGCTTTCTGGAAAAGCAATCCGAATATCTGCTGCAAGGTTATCAATAAACTTATTTCCCCATGATTTATGTTCATTGATTACGCAACCAATATCATAATAGAGAAGCAGCATATCTGCATTCACATGAACTGCCGCACGATATTGTGCCGCAGTAATTTCACTTTTAATATTCTCAATAATGGAAAGATACTCAGCCGTATTCACTAACATGCTCATCGCCTCGCTTTCACATAATTCCTATCATTATTTTCTCTATAATAAGATGCTCATACACAATTTTTTAATAATTCAGGTAACCACATGAGCACAGATACAACAACATCAGCCATCCAGCAACACCGACATCAATTCATTGACCTTCTTGTACACTCTTAGTTTTTTGGCATATATGGAAAGATTTTGCAAATTTTTCTTCTCATCCTTTGCATAAGCGTTCAATGCCTTACTAAATATTTCATGATCAAGCCTTGAACGATATTTGAAGCAATCACAAATCGTACGCTCTCGATCATATACGGAGAGCTTAACCCCGTAAAAATCATCCGTTACTCTCCCCAGTTCATATATTTCTGGTTGAACATAATACGTTTGCAAAGCCAGTACATCTATATCCAGTTTTGTTCGGGACATAGATCTCGGTACAGCAATAGACCATTTACGAGGTGCAAAGTCACTATAGCCATAATGAAAAAGAGCCGATTCCACACAAATAATTGCCTTTGGGATCAATGCTGCAATAAGCTGTTCTTCAGAAGATGTGTTCCCATCGGCAAGTTGATAGTATCCGTGCCGAATGCGTTCAAGGTATCCGGTGTTGCAAAGATTCACAATGTCAACAGCTGGTATGCCAGCTGCAACAAAATCTGATGTTTTTGCAATACCGCCCTTTTCTATAATTACCTGTTTTGAAAGAGTTTTCTTATCCACGTATTCACCAACTTTTTATTAAAAACCACACACACTCAATCCACTTTTGTGCTTGTATTTTATTATATCATTCAAATTGAATTAATCAATAATTTCACACACAATTTTATAATTTCTGTGTATGAAATTTTTAATCAAATGCGTTTCTCCGTCAAAACTGCTTTTGCATAATCAATAATCATGTCAACGCAACGGAAGTGGTTTACTGTTTCAAGCACACCAACGGCAAAAACATCAACACGTTTAAAGCTCGGTTTCTGTCCTTTTTGCTGACACAGGAAATACTGCTTCTGGATACAGGAAGCCGGACTACATCGAAAATGAAGTCCGGCAAGATATTATCATATATACGATTTGTTCCAACACAATTTCCTCTGCCCGATTGTGGATATTGTTCATGGCTCGAATTCAGGCCATCTGTTCTGCTGCTTTCAGTTCCTCAGTTACGCCCTCAGCGCCCTTCATCTGCTCAACAATCAGGGACAAACGCTCCTGTGCCTGCTCGTTCAAATCGGCAAGATAAGTCCAGAGCTGCCCTTCCAGAACCAGATCGTTAAATCTCATAGGGCTATGCTCTTCAGATACTCTCTGTGCAGCCGCCCATATTTCCCGATAGGGCGTTCCTCATTGGGAAGCTTCAGATCCGGGATGTAGTAATCACCAGCCAGCACATAGTCCATATTGTTGATACTCTTTTTGTTTTCATAAAGGCTTTTAATGCCTTTCCGGAAAATATCAGATTCCGTTGCATAATCACCGTTTGCCAGTAAATATCCAAACATCCGGATTACTTCCTTCTGTGCATAATCTTTATTACTCAGCCTGATGGTCCAGCGACATCCGCCTTTTGTTTTCTGCATTATACCGACCTACCTTTTATTCATCTGATGAGTTGCCAGAAGCTCATAGCCTTTGGCATTCAGTCTGATATCCTCAAGATAAGCTGCATTTTCTCTTGCATTTCCAAATCTTCTCATAATGATTGCTCCGCCACCTACATAAAGAATGTTGGAATAAGCAAGGTCAAACCCACTCTCTTCAAGCATACCTTCTATATCCGTTGCAAATGCTTTCAGCTTCGATATGATAATCTCTTTAACATCCTCAGGAATTACCACATCCTTACCAAGTATGAAATTCTGCACCACATTTTCCGGAACTCTACCACCTGTAGCCTCTGCAATAGCCGCGTTGATTTCCTGAAACAGGGTAATTATGGAGTTGGGTACGGTGACGCATTTATCCGGTTGCACCTTTCTCTCGTCAATAAAGATGATATCCTTGGTCCAAGAACCGATATCCGCTACAACATATCGCCATGCATGTTGCCCATACAGTCTGCCACCGCCGCAAAACACTGCGGAAAACAATATACATTTTCAATGGTTATGACATAATCCTCCTCTTCAAACTCGATAAAATGTGGACCCCTTCGTTTCAAATACGCTACTAGCTTCGCCTGTTCCTTGCCAAATCGCTAAAAGGAAGAAATCCTCATCCGCTGTCTTATCCTCGTGAACTGTCTTACGCTCCCCACCAATGCAGTAATAACTGCCATCATAATAAAAGCTGTTCTCTGCTACCGGTGATCTACCGTTACACCTCACTACTCCATTACCAAAAATGTGATGTTTGGTCTTCATAAGCGAAAACCCATGATCAATGCCGATTACAACCGGCTTGTCCTGTGAATTATTTTCTTCGTACATACTCTGTACCTGCCTTTCTGCCCTGCGGGTGTTTTATTTTGTAGGTATAGAATATAAAAAATCCACCCCACCTACATTGAATGTAAATTGAGTGGTAATTGAGAGAAAATTGAATTCATAATTTACATTATGAGAAGTTCGCCGATGGAACCGTAAAATGTATCGAGGAAGAAATACCGTTTGAAGTGCCGGAGGGGTGGGAATGGACGAGATTAGGTAGTTTATTTTCTACAATAACAGGAAGTACGCCGTCTACAAAAGACGCTTCTTTATATGGCGATGAATATCCATTTTATAAACCAACCGATTTGGATGCTGGATTTGATGTGTGTTTTTCAGAAGATACTGTTTCCGAAAAAGGATATAAGAACGGTAGAATTCTTCCCGTGTATTCAGTTTTAGTAACGTGCATTGGCGCAACTATCGGAAAAACCGGATACATTAGGAATTCTGGTATTTGTAATCAACAAATAAATGCCATCTTACCTAATACATTTATCCTACCTGAATATACATATTTTTGTATGTGTTCAGAATTTGAACAACAGCAGATATGGACAAATTCATCAGCAACAACGCTTCCTATTCTAAACAAAAGCAAGTTTGACAGCCTTTTTTTTCCGGTTCCACCTAAAGCACAGCAAACACGCACTGTAGAAAGAATAAAAGAGCTCCTTCATTTTGTTGAAATTATTCAACAAGAAAAAAGAACTTTACAGGAGACAATTAAATTAACTAAATCAAAAATCCTTGACCTCGCCATCCGTGGTAAACTTGTCCCACAAGACCCGAATGACGAGCCGGCTTCTGTTCTTCTTGAGCGTATCCGTGCAGAAAAAGAAGAACTGATAAAGCAGGGCAATACCAAGCGTGGCAAGAAGGAATCCATCATCTTCCGAGGTGATGATAACTCTTATTATGAGAAGGTGGGCAATAACGTAAATTGCATTGATGAAAAAATTCCATTTGAATTACCAGAAGGTTGGGCTTTTATTCGTCTAAATACTGCATGGAAACTCATATCTGGAAGAGATTTGTCTCCATCAGAATATAACGATAAAAATGATGGAATTCCATATATTACAGGTGCAAGCAATTTTAAAAATGGTCATATTAGCTTAATTCGTTGGACTCCCGTTCCGCAAGTTATTACTCGGAGGGGAGACTTACTTCTGACTTGCAAAGGAACTATCGGGGAAATCGCACATAATAACTTTGGGGAAGCACACATTGCACGTCAAATTATGGCTATTCGCAATATCTATAGCCTTAATGTTGATTTTCTGGCATTATACATTGAATATTCAATGACGAAAATCAAACAAGCTGCCAAGGGACTTATTCCGGGAATATCTCGTGAAGATATTCTTAACTTGGTTATACCTATTCCACCAACCAAAGAGCAAGAAAATATTTGCACCAAGCTCAAAGTAACTTTTTCAGCAATAGAGCATATTGAGAAGAGCCTCAATTGAGGCTCTTTTCGATTATAGCTAGGTGGCTAAATGCAACATTTATAGATTTATCAATGCGTTTCTGTTCAGATAACGGAGGAACTGCTATGAGCATTTCTTTTAATGTAAGTGGCTTTAATTCCTTTTGATTTGTTGATCCTTCGCCTTTCTTTTCAAGTTCGGTTTGATGTGCCTTCATGAAAGCATATAGGTAATGTGAGCTGATGCATCTAAAGCTACGAATTACCGTAACATGGGAATCAGGAACAATTAAGAGACCTGTAGTATTATCGGTATTTCTATAAATTCCGACTCGTCCAAGAGTACCTGTTCCGGTTGAGTTAATTACTATATCTCCATCCTGCATATGTTCATCAGTCGGATAACGTTTTATTGTGGTCTCGTCAAGATATTGAGCCAAACTAATATCTATGCCGTTGTATTTGGTGTTGCATTTCTGAGCAAATACAATAACATTGCTGATTTCTGCATATTTTGGAGATTTCCCTCGACGAATTTCTTTAACACAGCAATTTTCTAAACGCATCCATGTCCAAGTATCTGGAATATCATATGGTATTTCTTCATCAATGCAAGACACCTCACCATCAATCTTCTCATAATAAGATGAGTGTAAACATCTTCGATATAATATTAGAGCGAATTTCTCGCAAAAATATTATATCGGAGGTGTCTTTTTATGGAGACAAAAATAACATTTGAAGAATACTTGAGAAAGGAAAATTTATCAGAAAATACGATAACATCGTATCTATGGACAGTGAGTTATTTCAATGCGAATTACGATGTTGTTAGCAAAGAAAATCTGCTTGCCTACAAAGGGTATTTGATGGAATTCTTTAAGCCTAAAACGGTAAATCTACGTATACAGGCAATAAACAAGTATTTGGAATATTTAGAAGAACAGCACTTACAGCTAAAAGCTGTAAAAGTGCAGCAAAAAAACTTCTTAGAAAATGTTATCAGCAATGCAGATTACAATTTTCTTAAGAAGCAACTCAAAAAGGATAGTAATATGGAATGGTATTTTGTAGTTTGGTATTTAGCAGCTACTGGGGCAAGAGTAAGCGAGCTGATTCAAATTAAGATTGAGCATATAGAAATTGGGTATTTTGACCTATACACAAAAGGTGGTAAACTACGACGATTATACATACCACAAAAGTTAAAAATAGAAACTCTTGAATGGTTGGAGGAATCGCACCGTTCCTCTGGCTATTTGTTTCTTAACAGATATGGAGACAGAATTACCACAAGAGGAATTTCTCAGCAACTTAAAAACTATGCCGAGAAATATGGACTTGACAAAAAGGTAGTTTACCCACATTCATTCCGCCACAGATATGCAAAGAATTTTCTCGAGAAGTACAATGATATTGCTTTACTTGCCGACCTTATGGGACACGAAAGTATTGAAACTACACGCATATATCTTCGTAGAACTGCCAGCGAACAGCAGGAACTTGTAGATAAAATTGTAACTTGGTAAAAATTAAGCCGTCCTCGGATGAGGGCGGCTGTATGTTAAGCAAGTGCTTCTGAAATTTTATTCAACTGCACAAAGCAAAAGTCTATTGTTTCTACAATACGTTTTTGTTCTGACAATGGCGGTAATGAAAAAATAGCTTTTTTCCCATCTGTTGTTCCTAAACGAGGCATTTTTACACCGTAAGAGCAATGGTTAGCGTAAGCAATAAATGTACCCGACATTAAATAATATCGAGCATATTCAGGAAGCACACAATTTTTAAATTCTAAAGGAAGAATTTCAGAAGTGCAGTATCCGTCAGCATCTGATAAAACCACCTTATTGAGGTATGGGCGCAGTTTACTATACAATACTTGTCCCGAATGAAATTTGTGCTTTGTACTAACTGAATTTCGTTGATCCTTTGTCACTTTCTTTAAGACCGTGCCGGTATCTTTTTCTATATCTTCAAGGTCAAGAATCCATGCGTCTTCTGCTATATCTTCAGTATTAACATTAATACAATCCCCATAATCACACAACTCTCCCAAACAACATATTTTCCATGTTTCAGGAAGGTCATCAAATCTCCAATCCTCTAAAGATTCTTCAACTCTACCAGTCCTCAGATAATAAGAGTTATCATCACCTCGAAAGATAATAGATTCCTTCTTATCACGCTTGATTTTGCCCTGCTTTATCAGTTCCTCCTTCTCTGCACGAATACGTTCTAAAAGTACAGATGCCGGCTCATCATTCGGGTCTTGAGGTACAAGTTTACCACGGATAGCAAGGTCGAGGATTTTTGATTTAGTTGCCGATACCAAATCCGAAACACTTCTTTGTGCATCTGCTATTGTTAAAGTATATGAAATACAGTCTTGTAGTTTCTTTATGGTAGAAACTTGCTCATTCATAGGGGGTAAAGGTATAAGAAAAGTGGATAATGTTTCTGCACTTAACCCACCTCTTCCTGAACCAACCTGCCTTGATAGTATTTGCTCTTGAATATACGGAGAGGTAATAACATCGTGGAGATATTTTCGTAATTCAGGATTTACCAATCTAATAATAATTACATGCTGATTTACATTTGCAATATCAAAGTCATCTGGAACTAATGCACATCTTCCGATAGAACCACCTGTGATATTTAAAAGAATATCTTTAGGCTTAACAATGCTTCCTGATTTTTTTTGATTTATTTCTTCTGAAATATACGCAACATCAGTCAATACAAGTCCGTCATCATATACATTTTGCGAACGTATAAATTTAATTCCCGATTTACTGTAAACAGCAGCACCACCAGTTGGAGTGCTACCTGCACCTATTTTTATTGTCAATGGTAACAGTCTACACCACGCCCACCCTTCCGGCAACTCAAATGGAATCTCATCTTCGATACATTTCACGGTTCCATCGGCGAACTTCTCATAATGTAAATTATCCTCACCCACGAAGATAATTGTATCGTTCTTAATATCCTTAGCCTTCAGTTTTCCTTCTTTTACCATCTGCTTTTTCTGCTCACGGATACGCTCCAGTAATACAGATGCAGGTTCATCACTCGGATCTTGTGGAACTAATTTACCACGAATAGCAAGGTCAAGAATTTTTTGTCTTAATGCTTTTGTATCCATTATTCTTCCACCTCTCCTATAAGTACTTCAAGCTCGTTTACAGCCTTAGATATATTTGCTGATTTTTCTTTTATCTGTTCCAACAACTCTGCCAGAGTATAATCATCTGCTCCGGTATCACTCTTCGTCCAAGTAATATCAAGGCTTGTCTTATCTCTTGCCAAAATTTCTTCATAAGTGAACTTTCTCCATCTGCCATTCGGATTTTCTTCACTATATGTTTCTTTACGGGCTGATAAATCACCATCCGCATAACAAGCTACGAAGTCATCAAAATCCTCTTTTTTCAGTGGATTGGTCTTACCAAAAGAAGGCATATCATTTCTAAGGTCATAAATCCATACTTCTTTTGTATTATCCTTATCGGTCTTTCCTCTTGTGAAGAAAAGCACATTTGTTTTTACACCCTGAGCATAGAAAATACCTGTAGGAAGTCTAAGGATTGTGTGTAAATTACATTTTTCCATCAAGTCCTTACGAATACGCTCTCCATCACCATCTGCGAATAAAACATTATCTGGAAGAACAACCGCGGCTCTTGCCTTACCATCAGTATTTAAACTTCTGTAAATATGTTGTAAGAAGTTTAACTGCTTATTGCTTGTAGGGAAAGTGAAGTCATCTCTGGTTGCTCGTTCTCCACCTTTCTTTGTTCCAAATGGCGGATTTGTAAGTACCACATCATACCCTTTCATATCCTTACCTGCATTAGATAAAGTATCTGCAAGCTTTATCTCGCCTTCGATGTCATGCAACATTGCATTCATCAATGCAAGTCTGTGAGTATCATGAACCAACTCACTTCCGGTAAATGCCTCTTCTCTTTCAAATTTTGCTGTATCAGCATCCAGTTCAAATAAATCATCTGTATTTTCACGCACATACTGACTGGCTGAAATCATAAATCCAAATGTACCACAAGCCGGGTCATTACAACGCTCACCTGGTTGAGGTTTTGCCAACCTAGTCATAACATCGATCAAAACTCTTGGCGTAAAATACTGACCAGCTCCGGATTTCTTTTCATTCGCATTTTTCTCTAATAATCCTTCATAGAGATTTCCCAATCCCTCTTCACGGGCTGAAAACCAATCAAGTCCATCAATCGTTGTAATAATCTTCTCAAGATTTTTAGGCTCATCAATATTAGTTGCTGATCCCTGATAAATCTCACGCACGCGTCCGGTACAGTTTTCACCCAAATGATTTAATAACTCTTTATAAAACTTTTTTAGTTCCACACCACTTTTAGCTTTCAAAACATCCCAGCGATAACCTTCCGGAATCTGTAATTCTGCGCCGGTTTCTTTTGCCATTTTTAAAAATAATATATATGTAAGCTCCGTTACATATTGATGATATGTTATTCCATCATCCCTTAAAACATTACAGAGATTCCAAAGTTTTGATACAATTTCCTGTGTTGTCATGCAGATCTTCCTCCATCATCGTATAGATACTCATTGAGTTCTATAACGACACTTTCTAATTTATTCCCAAATACTTTATTAATCTTTGCAAAGCCACCCTCATTTTTAAAGCGGCTATCCTCATCAAAAACCTGCATATTAAGCACTGATTCCTTCAAAAGATACGTCTCCATCCGCTTAATCCAGTTTCTTTCTTGCATTGTAAAATTATGTGCTTTACATAATCTGTCAACAGCCTTTCTAATTCTTGCCTCATGACTAAGTAATACAGAACCAACTGCGTACCGACGAATTATACTAATAATGTCTGCCGTCATCTCCTCATTTGTAATCTGTGAAATAGCAGTATTTAATTGTTGTACTGTATATCCTTCTCTATCCAAGGTAAGCAACAGAGATTTCAAGCTGTCTCGTGTAAGTTCACGCGGTCTTGTACATACGATTTTCAAAGCTGCAATTTCATTAATGTTCGTCTGAACATAATTTGAGAATGCATCCAAGTAATCTTCCGGCCTGGCATCATGATTACCATAACCCCTTGTATGACTAATTAGTTCATCTTCCTTATCTGAAATCACAACCGATCTGTCACCGTTTATTTTGCTCTCTTGAAGCATTTTGAACAAATCATAGTAGGCAAGCAGACGTTTCTTTGCATCTTCCGGCTTCCTATTTTGCAGATCTACAACAAACTGTGTCGGATCCATACCACCGGACATATCAATAAAATACTCCATGGTTTTAGAATCCATATTCTTCTTTTTACGCTGTAGTTTTGCGATTACCTGATTAATCTGATTCTGTACATGAGCCTCATCTTCCATCTCCTGCAAACCATCTAATAACTGTGTAAATGTAGTAGCAGGATTAACCACTACAGGTTTCATAGTGTTTACATCTTCAAGTGCATCATATACACCAACCGGATCAAATATTTCAAAATGTGTTTTATGAATCTCTTTGCATAAACGCGTTGCTCTTCCCAACATCTGTTCAAAAAGAATTCGTGATTTTACTCTTCTCATAAACACAAGGGTAGATATGGATGGTACATCAATACCTGTAGTCAGCAAATCCACAGTAACAACTATTGACGGATAATCCTCATTCTTAAATCTCTTAATTGCTTCTTGTATTTTCTTTTTGTTTCCATTTGCAACACTACCGGTAATTTTGATGATAGCCTCATTATCTACACCGGTTGGTTTATATATCTCTCTTAAAATTGATACTATTGTATCAGCATGAGCATCATTTGCTGCATATATTAAAGTCTTACCTTGTTCCCGTGGGGATTCAGGATCAATATACTTGGCTATCTCTTCTAAAACAGTCCTATTAAATGGATCTGTAATAACCTGCCTATTAAATGTCTCTATATCAAAATCAAGTTCATCATCCAATAATTCACTATTTGTAATTTCGCCTGTAATCGGGTCATATATAGTTACAGTTTCACCTTGCTTATAATGAATACCATCTGAACCTAACTTTGTTTTCAGCTCATGAGGTGCATCATGATCTACCAAATATCCTTCAATAACAGCCTCTCTGTAAGTATATTTAAATACCGGTTGCCCAAATATCTCTGTTGTCTGCAATGCAGGCGTTGCTGTTAGTGCAATTTTCACAGCGTTAAAGTATTCTATAACGGACCTGTATTTACTCTGATAATCTCTCTGATCTCTATAGAGAACTTCATCCTCACACATTTCTTTATCAAGTATATATCCTCTGTGTGCTTCATCAATAATAAGCAAATCATAATCAGATACAGCAGGCATAGTTTCACCGGTATTGTACATAATACGCTTAACCATTCCCTGTACTGTTGATATATGAATTCTGGTCTCTTTATCGATAGTCTTATCCTCTAGGCCCTTAATGTTATATATATCATCAAGCGTTAAAAGATCTTCCATTTTCACTTCTTCAAATACATCCTGCGCCTGTTCGCCTAAAGCGGTACGGTCAACAAGGAACAAAATGCGACGGAAACGTTCTGTTTTTAAGAAACGATAAATCATACCCAGTACCGTTCTTGTTTTGCCCGTACCTGTTGCCATTGCCAGCAATGCAGTCTGTTTTCCATTAATTACAGCTTCCTCTGCCGCCTTAATTGCATTTAACTGATATGGTCTTAAATTTAACCCATCTTTATCTGTAAGCAAATCATACGGCATTTCTTTCAGTTCTTTATTTCTACTGTCAATGTCAGCCGCAAGAAGCTCTTCCATTCCATCAGGGCTCATCCAACCATGTAATGCCATCGGAGAATTATCCGGCTTTCTCAAATCCAAAAACCAAATACCTGATTTTGTCTTGTACTGTTCTAAGTACGGTCTGCCATTCGTAGCAAATGTAAACGGAACCTTAAAATCTCCCCATTTTCCAATAACATACCTTTCATCCTCTTCTCGGATGCATCTTGGATAATCTTTTCCCTGATAATCAATAACAGAAGGTATATCCTTATGAATAGCTTTCGCTTCGATAATACCAACTAATCTTTCACCAATAAATAGTGCATAATCTGCATAGCCACGATTACCAGCTGTTGAATTGGTAGGATACTCTGCAATAGCAAGTTTTCTTCCCTTTGTAGGTCTTACACCCTTAGAATAACAGATATTTTCTGTGTCCGCTTCCCAACCTACCATTCGCAACTGTTCATCAATTAAAAAGCGTGTTTCAGCTTCTGTCTTAGGTCTCTGATTAGCAACCTTGTATGCCTGCTTTTTACGTTCTTCTTGCGCAACCTTTGGAGCATTTGCAGCATTTTCTTCAGCCTGTTTTGCAAGTTCTGCTTCTTTCTTTTCTTCTGCAGTCTTATCAATAGCAACTGCCATTACACTTTCTTCCGGCATAACAAAATCCTTATGGATATAACTCCAATCTCCATAAGTCTGCATAAACCACTCACACATACCATATGCCATAGGTAAGAAATTCTTACCATCTGTTACAGAAGAATAGTTCTCATGCACAGCCTTATTTCGAACCTTTCGAAGTCCATGCAATATGGTAGCCAAATCTCTTGTTAATAAACCTTCTCTGACTAAAGTATCTATTCTAGCCACAGCAGTATTATCCTGTGGCAACGCAATTCTATCATATGTAAACATCAGATTTACAATAGTTTCGCCTATCATACCCAATTTCATAAGGCATGAATTGGAATCCGAATAACAGTACTTTTCTGCAAGTTCTCCAAAATTTGCAAGTACCGGAAAATCTTTTTCCAAAAATTCAAAATTTGAAACCATAGCTACCTCCTATCCTTCATTTAACTTCCTGATAATTTTTATTATCGGAAGTTGGTGTTCAAAAAATTTACAGCCTCTCATAATACTTCTGTATCAACGCTGCCATCATTTTACGTCTTTCAGTTAAAAATTCATCATAGTTCTCAACTGTCATATTCATAATATTTTGTGGAATACAGTTTTCTTCAAGATTTGTCGCAAGCAAGTCTTTATCTGCAATATTTCCAAGCACGATATTTCCACCTTCACACTGATTCAAAACCTTTCCAAAATATACATTCGGTGCATCATCACTAATTGCTTTATTCACCTGTGTGTCAAGGTATATGTAGTTCGCAACTTGATTATATTTCGTCTTATTATTCACGCCATTATTTTTCAGATAGCTACGAGGGAATATATGATGCACATCTCCAGAAATAGTAATCAAATCCGCAACTTTCGTACCATTCATCAACATGGAATTACAGTTCATATTAATCTGCGCTGCTAAAAATGTATTGAACGCTGGGCTATTTACAGATGATGTTTCCAAATTCTGAGGCAAGGTAACTGTCCAGAAAGTTTCTGAAAGTGCTGATGCTTCAACATCTGCTAAAAATGTTATAAATCCTTTCTCACCAATAGTTCTCATATCACGGTCCATCTGTGTTTCCGGTGAACCAATATATCTTGAAGTCAAGGTTGAAAGAACAAACCATTTCTGCACATATCTCTTTATCTGTACATTGGGAATTGCTGGGTCATCTAACAACATCAGATACAATGTATAGACAAAGTCCAATGTCATCCTTGAATTAAGGAGCTTGCTCGATACATACCCGGCACCCTTAATTGCCATAACAAACTGAGAGAAATTGTACTGGTTGATAAAATTCATAATACCCGCGTCCAATTTTCCATAAGACTCTTCTACAATATCTTCTCTGAATTCCTTCGTAACAAAATCTCGTCCTGAGAGCAAACTAACCAAATCTGCTAATTTACCTCTTCTAAACTGATGCATAAATGATACTCTAAGCATATCTCCATAATCCGGATCGTAGATATCATCATAATCTTTTGCTAACCATTTTATTTTATCCGCATATTTAGAAGCCTGGAATTCCGCATCATGTGTTAGCTGTGAATAGAAATCCGGTTTTACCGCCAAATGGCAGAAATAATCCACAGTCTTTCTCATGAGGCTACCTGCATGAATTGTATCTGCTGCCATTTTAGACATTACGAAGTCTGACTGACTAAGTGCTGTACCCTTGGAATTGATACGAATAAATATTTCTGTAACCTCATCAATATCCAAAGCCGCATCCAACTCTATAACACCTATCTGACGATTGGCAATTCCTTTTAATGCAGTTACAGCCTTATTCACTTCATTAGGTTTTATACTTTCATTCACTTCACAATATTGCATCGCAAAATCAAAAGAATCAAACTCAGTATCAAAAACTACCGAAATATCCGGTATCCAACGCTTATCCTTTAAATGAGACGCATCCTGCACAGCAAAACACTTTGTCTCATCCTCCGCCAACGGATTAAATGCTATCTTTATTCTGTCCTTGTTAAAATCATCATCTAAAACTTCTTTTCCTGCAATAGCAGCCATTAACGCAGTAACTCTTTGCTGACCATCAATCAGCACTTTCTTTCCGTTTGCTTTACCGCCATCCTTAGTCTTAACATCAGGATTTTTCCATGTGATAATATATCCGGTTGGATAACCATTATATAATGAGTCAATTAAATCTCTTACCTGACTTCTCTTCCACACAAATGGTCTCTGAATTTCAGGAATAACAAAATCCTCTGCATCAATCAAACCAAGGATTGCACTAACTGAGTATTGCATTAATGTAAACTTTTCACCTGTCATATGTATAACCTCGATTCTTAAATCTATTTATTATCGACTTCGTTAATAATTTTCAAATAATCAATCTCACTGTTTATATTATCAAAAGCTTGTCTATCTACATAATACTTCTTCGGCACCTGTTCTTTTATGATTGAATCCAACATATCCGCTTCTAAACATCTTTGAAACGTTTCTTCTTTTATGTCTGGAAAAACCTCTCGACGTAATGTATCTACATATTTTTCATACCTTACACGTAATGTGCTTTTATCTAACGCATATATGGGTATTTCAATAAATTTATGCATTTACTTATTCTCCTTGCTTTCTGGCACAATATCCAAAATATCATCCATCTTACAATCCAGCGCCAAACAAATCTTCTCTAATACCCCTACACGTACATCTTCATTTCTACCAAGCTTCGCCATCGCATTTGTACTGATTTTAGCCTCTCTTATCAGCTCTGTCTTCATCATCCCACGCTTATTTAAGATGACCCATAATTTATCATAATTAATCGCCATTATAATCCTCCAATTTCGATGAACAATCTGATATTTATGCTGCATAATATTATAGCACTTCTTGTCGTGTTTCTCAATCAGAAATTGAAGTTTGCAAATCTCAATAGTTTTTTTCAACAAAAGACATAAGTTCAATCAAAATAAATATACTGTGACATCATATACCTAAAAATCCTTTATTCCTCGTTGTTTTTGTGTTAATATAAGTGGCAAATATATTATTTATTATAAATAGTGTCGTGTGACATATTAGGAGAAAAATAAAAATGAATCGTATTGAAATTCTATTAAAGCAATATGGTCCTATGCTTTCTGGGGATTTAGCCAAAAAATATAAAAAGAAATACAATGCTAGTAATGAGGCCGCAAGGAAAGCAATATCCCGCGCCCGCTCACCCATTCAAAAAATTAAATATTTTCCATTTGAAAAGAATCAAATCTTTTGCTATTTGGAAGAACAATATAATACATCTAGTTACAAAAAAGTGCTGTATTCTTCGCTAAAAAAACATTCTTCCACTGTAGCCCCTTTATTAATTGCCTTAGAAAATAATTATGGAATTATATCCAAAAACTCATTTGCAATTTATTCCACTTCACCTATTAAGAAAACCAAAGGACATCGTCTGTTTTCAAGAAACATAGCTGATTTATTAACAGCTGAAATAATTTATGAATATGACACCGAATACTACATTTTAAATGGTTTATATTCTGGAAGCACATTCGATCTTACACACTATAATAGCACTAACAGAATATGTAAAATAATTGTAAATGATTTTATTTCATGGGCCGCGAAATTGAACTTGATTGCTTATAATTCAGCCACCATCTTTCCCGATATTGCTGAGTTCTCCCATTTTCAATGGAACGCAACATGTCCTTCATATGTACAACCAATATATAATCAATTAGAACAAAAATCTGGTTTTTTAGTTGCTGATGTCATTTATAAGGATACGATTTCCGTTTCTGATATTACTTATTTTATTGGAAAAATAAATATAATACGACATTTTAAAAATGTTCCAAACTTCTTTCCCGTATTACTTGTTAATAATGTTGAACCCGATGCATTAAGACTATTGAAAGAACAGAAAATATTTGTCGGAATACTCTCTAATATATATGACAGCAACTATACCAGCCTTCTCTCCGATATATATAATGTTTTTCAAAATGCAACCACCATCTTACTAAAAGATGCCTCAAAAATTGACTTACTACTTGAAAACATTGCAAAAAACGAAGGACGATTTAATAATGTAATGGGAGACTTATTTGAATACATGGTTGGTTCCTTCTATAACAAACTAGGCGTGTCATATATTGAAATGAACAAGCTTATCCCCAATGATAGAGGAACCCAAAACGAAGTTGATGTTCTTGTATGCAAAGACAATAAAGTTATTATTATTGAGTGTAAAGCAACAAAATCCTCGTTATCATTTAAATATGTCCAAAAATGGTTATCTGAAATTGTACCAACATTTCAGAAATGGCTGCAAAACACTTACCCTCAAAGAAAATACGAGTTTCAAATTTGGTCATTAGGTGGTTTTGACGAACAAGCTACCACTTTGCTAAAAAAGCACAAACAAGCTACTACAAAATACACGTTATCATATTATTCAAAATCCGATATTGTGGATATAGCCAAAGACTACGGCGATCATAATTTTATGAATCAGATAAAGAAACATTTCTCATAATATTAGCAAAAGGGATAAGCCATTCAAAACTTATCCCTCTTCATTATTTAACGCATACCCTTTGTTTTTATCACACCTAATTTTTTATCACAATTTCTATATGAGGGAAAAGCTGTAAATCCCGGTCTAGAGATAAAGTTTCTCGTCTCATCATAATACACACTCAATAATCCTGTTAAAATGAATTGAAATCCTATATGTTGCTCTTCATCTGTATGCCTGAAGAATAAGTATTCGCTTTTGCTCCTATTTTCGGACGCTTTTTAAAAATACTCCATTTACTTAATGCTCCAATATATCCTATCAGATCGTCAAAATCGGATGAGATCTGGAGTCCGTTTCTGCCGGCAGGTTTAACTCAACAAAACCGGATTCAGATGATTGTTCCAGTACTTCCTCACGAATGATTCGAAGCCAGTATAAATATGCATGACGGCTACTGAGTCCACTCTGTTTGCAATACTCATCTACTGTCAGATTGGTATTGTTACGATCCTGAATGATGGTTTTCCATTGTTGAATGTTATAATTTCGTTTTGCTAAACGTGTATTCATTTGGAATGTCCTCCTCGGTTTAAAAAAATGAAAAAGTTGTAAACTTTTTCATTTTTTCAATTATCTCAACCGAGAGGTGTTTACTCAAGGTGGAGTTATTTACCTGATACTATTTCAGAATATTATACCATAAAAAATGGCGAAGTGCTTATCGTAACACTCCGCCGAAAGCCTAACCGGTTT
>OJMH01002003.1_pt1 | contig 18358 bp, 32 predicted proteins | sample 1597111 | NCBI WGS metagenome assembly OJMH01 (sample SAMEA2452115, study PRJEB22498) | human gut metagenome | reverse complement strand
GAAAATATGTAGGGGTTGACGCACTTGCCGCTGTAGGTTCTACAGGCGCTATAAACTTTCTTGTAATCGGTTTTGCACTTGGAATTTGCAGCGGATTTTCCATTCCGGTGGCCCAAAGCTTTGGTGCAGGGAATCACTCACAAATGCGAAAATATGTGGCAAACTCTATTTATTTAAGCGTTATTGCGTCTATTATACTGACTGTTTCAACTATGCTTCTGACCGGACCGATTCTACGTATAACAAACACTCCTGAGGAAATTTATGATGATGCTTACCGTTATATAATAGTAATTTTTGCGGGTATTTCCGCTACAATATTTTATAACATGCTTTCCGGAATTCTTCGTGCACTGGGAGACAGTAAAACGCCGTTGGTGTTTCTGGGAATATCCTCTGTACTGAATATAATTTTAGACCTCACCTTTATTATAGTATTTAAATGGGGAGTATTTGGTGCTAGTTTTGCGACTGTTATATCTCAGGGAATTTCTGCTTTGCTGTGTCTTTTCTATACTATAAAAAATTATGATATTTTAAGATTTGATTCATTTGAGTTAAAACCGGATTTGGAAAAAATGAAAAAACTTGTTGTAATAGGAGTACCTATGGCGCTGCAATTTTCTATTACAGCTATTGGTTCTATTATTTTACAGTCTGCTGTAAATACGCTTGGTAAAACAGCAGTAGCTTCAATGACAGCTGCAATAAAGATTCAGACCGTAGCTGTGGGACCTATGGAAAGCATGGGTATAACTATGGCAACCTATTGCGGACAAAACAGAGGAGCCGGAAAGTATTCGAGAATTACTGTCGGAATTGGTCAGAGTATTGCAATGACAATGGTTTATAGTGTAGCGGCATGCGCAGCAGTTTCATTCTTAGGTGGAGCGCTGACAACTTTGTTTATTGACAAAAATACGGCTGATTCTGAAAATATACAAAAAATAATTGATCTTTCAGTGTATTATTTAAGAATAAACGGTTTGTTCTATCCGTTTCTTGGAGTACTGTTTATTATCAGAAATTCACTTCAGGGCATGGGATACAGTATGCTGCCGATGCTGGCGGGAGTCAGCGAGCTTGCAGCGAGATCTCTTGTAGCGATCTTGTTTGTATCTTCAATAGGATATACAGCAGTATGTTTAGCAAGTCCGGTTGCATGGATTTTTGCAGATGTTGTTTTGCTTATTACCTATACTGTGAAGATAAAGGAACTTAAAAACGAATTGATTTTTCGTAAGCATGAAGCAGTTGTTTAAGTTCTGCATTGAATAAGTAAAGAAAACCGGACAGTTTATCTGTCCGGTTTAGTATTAAAAATACTTGTTAGATTGTACTGTCCCGATTTGTGCTGAACGCATAAACCGAGGCAGTATTATTTTAGTTTTCACATATTGATAAATCTATAAAGTATCTTCAATTGCCGTTAATTCTTCTTGAGAAAAATCAGTTTTAAAGACTGCCTGAAGATTTTCAGTAATTTGTTCCGGACGGCTTGCACCGATTAGAACAGTTGTGATCTTATCATCACGTAAAACCCAGGAAAGCGCCATTTGTGACAATTTCTGACCTCTGTTTGCAGCAATTTCATTAAGTTTTTTCAGTTTTTTCAAGGTATTTTCATCAGGTTGGCTTTTCATCCACGGACGGCTGGAGGAACCGGTATTTGTTTTCAGATATTTATCTGTAAGAAGACCTTGTGCAAGAGGGGAAAATACGGCAAGTCCCAAGCCGTTTTCGTAAGCGTAATCTTTGAGTCCGTCCTCTTCAATCCATCTGTTGAGCATAGAATACGAGGGTTGATTAATAATAAACGGAGTTTTCAGCTCATCAAATATTTTCTTTATTTTAGAGGTTTGTTCTGTATTATAATTTGAAATTCCTACGTATAGGGTTTTTCCTTGTTTTACCGCATTATCCAGTGCAAGTGCAACTTCCTCGAGCGGTGTTTCCGGATCAAAAACATGATGATAAAAAATATCAACATAATCCAGTCCCATTCTCTTAAGAGACTGGTCAAGAGAAGCGGTAAGGTATTTACGTGAACCGTGTTTAGCTCCGTAAGGACCCGGCCACATATCGTATCCCGCCTTGGTTGAAATGCAAATTTCGTCACGGTAATATCCTAAACCTCTTTTAAGGATTTTTCCGAAGTTTTCTTCTGCGGAACCGTTATATGGATTACCGTAATTATTGGCAAGGTCAAAGTGAATAATTCCGTTGTCAAAAGCGGTACGGCACATATTTTCCATATTTTCCAGATTGTCGGTATGGCTGAAATTCTGCCACATACCAAGAGATATAGGAGGCAGTTTTAATCCCCATTTTCCTACGTGTCTGTAGGGCATTTTATCGTATCTTTTTTCATTTGCAATAAACATATTCAACATCCTTTTTGCTTTTTTATAATATTATCATAATTTTACTGTGAATGTCAAGTTCACAAAAATAAAAAAATTTCATAATATAATAGTGTATGGCATAGCTATACAAAATATGCATAAGGAGGAAATAAATTTGGATTTCAGTATGTTTGATAATATTCGTTTTGAACCTGAGATGCGTAAGCATGAACCAAATGATATGCCGAATATGATGTCAAGACCCAGATTTCCGGAGCATACGCCCCTTGCAATGGCTTATGTTCCGCTTCAGCAGTGGGGTCAGACTTACGATGAAGAAAAGGCGTTTGAAAGAGGTACTATTTTCCCTGAACTGGATCTTCCATTGGCTCCTGAGGAGGGATGTTTATGAATTCTAAAGAAAAACTATTCAGAGTGATCCAGATGTATGGATTTGCACTTGATGAAATTCGTATTTATCTTGATACTCATCCTGACTGTCAGGATGGCCTGGCATACTATCATAAATATAATGAATTAAGAAAAGCCGCTGTAGAAGAATATAATAAGCTTTACGGCCCTCTTACTACTGAACAAGTGCAGAGCCGAAATAAATGGACATGGGTTCAGGAACCGTGGCCATGGGAAAGGAGCGCTAATTAATGTGGCAATATGAAAAGAAACTCCAATATCCGGTGAATATAAAGAATCCTAATCCAAAGCTTGCTGAATTTATCGTTAGCCAGCTGGGCGGTCCTAGTTGTAAAAGGAGATAATTTATATTTGATAAAGAATTTCAATAGATTGGGTTTTCTTCATGTAAACAATTTGACGTACAAAACTTCTCAGCGTTATATTTTTAATACTTTCGCTACAATTTTCATCCTCTAGGATGTCAAGACTCTTTTTAATAGTTTTACTTAATTTTTGGAAATCATCCTTTTGGCTAGATTCAGGCTTTTTATTTTTTTCGAGTTCAGCAATCGTTTTAAGGATTTTTTCTTTGTTTATGCGGTACTCCTCAAGGGAATCAATTCCGGCTTCATAGGCATCTTTAACACGTTCAAGTTTTTTTCTTTCTTTTGCTATCAGAGTCGGAGTTATGTCTTTATTATCTTGTTCTTCCGCAGCTTTTTTATATATTTTAAATTGCTGCGTTTCGAGGTCACTTTTTAATGCACTTATCACAGAGGAATTAAGTTTACTCAAACTTACGCTGTGCGAAACTTCGCATGTGCCTTTGGAGTACCTATTGCACTGGACTCTGTTATTTGTTGCATATACCAAAGCACCGCCGCAGTTGCTGCATTTGAGAAAACCTTTGAGCATAAATTCATTAGAAGATTGCCTTGAATGCTTAGGGAACAGCTTTTTCTTTTCAAGAATCATGTTTTGAACCTTATCAAAAGTCTCTTGATCTATAATAGGCTCATGCATACCACGACTTATTATTGTGTCCTTACAATTATAGTCGCGTGTTTTGGTTTTTATGGGAGTCCATGTTAATTTACCTGTGTATACTACATTTCGTAAGACGTATTCAACGCCTCTGTTTTCCCACTTGTTTCCGTGCTTAGTTTTTATCCCCATTTTATTAAGTTCTTTTGCGATTTCAAGACAACCTTGACCATTTAGATACTTATCAAAAATCATCTTAACAATGGGAGCAGCTTCGGGATCAGGTATAAAAACATTGTCTTTTATGTCATACCCAAAAGGTGGAGCACTAACAACTTCGCCCCGCTGCGCCTTTTCGGTCATACCTCTACGAACTTCTTCGGCAAGATTAATGCTATAGTATTCGTCCATTGCTTCAATTAAGGCTTCAATTAGTATTGACGTCTTATCTTCTCCAAGTTGTTCAGAAACTGAAATAACATCTATACCACATTGTTTGCGGAGCATAGATTTATAAACTATACTGTCTTCACGGTTACGGGCAAAACGGCTGAACTTCCACAATAATATAACATCGAACTGTTTCGGTTTCATTTTTGCGGTACCGATCATTTTCATAAATTCCGGACGTTTTTCAGCTTTTCTGCCACTAATGCCCTCGTCAATAAAAACAAATTCTTCCGGTAGTATCATGTCATTTTTACGTGCATAATCTCTTATAGCCTTTAACTGGCTGTCTGGTGAATATTCAATTTGATCATCAGTTGAAACACGTATATATGCAGCTGCTGTTTTCATTTTAACCTCCTTGTATTTACATGTCTTGCCAACTGGCAAGTTTTTTTTGTGTATTTTTCACATATCATAGTGTTGATTTTTGACATTTTAAAACTTCTACGGCACGAAATGCAACTTCTACGACAAATCTATTGCAATCTAAAATTTGCCGAGTATAATAATAACTGTAATCCGGATTCGACAAAAAATACGAAAGGTCGTGTTATTCTTCTTCATCTTTAGCCAGAAAATTAATATACTTATTAGCCGCTTTTTGACCGAATGGATCTAAACTGTCATACTTATTTATAGTATCTTCACGCAGTTCTTTTAAATACATTTCCTGACGTTGTGCTTCATCTTCAGAGGATTGGTTAAGGGTGTTTTCGATATAGAACAATTTTGAAACATCAATATCCAACGTATCAGCTATTCTATTTAAAACATCAATAGGCGGTTGGGATATATTCAATTCATATTTTTGAACAGTTGAAAAACCTTTTCCAATTTTATCAGCCAGTTCTTTTTGCGTAAGCCCTTTTTCTTTTCGATATTTTTTTATATTTTCTCCAATTGACATACTACTTTTTGTTATAGAATCAGTACTTATAAAATTATCAGTCTCTTGCGTTAACTTCTGAACTTCTTGGTGTGAAACTTTTTTCCATATAATTTTACCGCTTCTTGTATCCTCATCTAACTTCTTAGTGTTTTCAATGGCTTCGGTTATTTCTTTGCCATTGAGGACTTCGAGAGGAATACATAACCCATCAGCAATTTTAAAGGCTATATTTAATGCAACGGTTTTTTGCTTTCTGGTAAATATACTTCTGACAGTTGAATCAGATAAATTGCATAATCGTGCGACCTCGGGAATGGTTAAGTCTTTGCTTTTCATAATTTTTTCTAATACTTTATAAAATTCCATCATTATTTCTCCTGTGTGCTTTTTTTATATTATATCATAAAAAATCACGCATTGCAAGAAGAAATTTTAGAAAGCTATTGACATATCGTGCAAAGCGTGATATACTAATAACATCAGGTCACGCATTGCGTGAGATAGGGGGGTGAAACTATGTCATCAAAAATAATGTTTTCTAATTTAAGAGCAGAAATGGCGAGAGAAAATATAACAATACAAGATATCGCCAAGGTTTTAAATCGTTCAAGAGAAACTGTTAGTAGTAAGCTAAGTGGGAAAAGTGTTCTCAATCTCGATGAAGCGTTTAAAATTAATGATACTTTTTTTCCAAAAAGTGATTTACGTACTTTATTTTCAGAACTAATAGTGAAGAATGAAAAGTCCGCATAGCGGCAGAAAGGAAAATTAAAATGAACGAAATTAAAATTTTTGAAAACGCAGAGTTTGGCTCTGTAAGAACAATTGAAGAAAATGGTAAGGTTATGTTTTGCGGTAAAGATGTAGCTGCGGCATTGGGCTACAAAGATACTGTAAATGCTCTAAAAGCTCACTGTAAGGAAGATGGGGTGGCAATTCACCACCTCATTGATTCAATGGGCAGAAAGCAGGCGGCTAAATTTATTTCAGAAGGAAATTTGTATCGTCTGACTGCACATTCAAGTCTGCCTTCCGCCGAAAAATTTGAAAGTTGGATTTTTGATGAAGTACTTCCGTCTATCCGTAAAACAGGCGGATATCAAATTCCGCAGTCCAGCACAGACAAATCCCATAGTCTGGAGGTCAAAGAAATGAATGCTCGTGTAAGAATGTCAAATCAATACTTAAAATTAGCCGCTGTGGATACAGTTTCGCAACAGTACAAAAACATTTTAGTAGCAAAGTCGGCTGAAATTCTTGCAGGAGAACCATTGTTACCATTGCCAAAATCAGAACAGAAAATGTATTCAGCAACTGAAATCGGAGATATGTTTGGTGTCACGGCTCAAAAGGTTGGAAGAATAGCTAATCTTAACGGCTTAAAAACGGAAGAATACGGTGAGTTTTATCGTGATAAGTCTCCTTATTCAAGCAAGGAAGTTGATGCGTTCAGATATAACGATAGGGCAGTAGAGCAATTTAAAAGACTTTTGGCATAAAAAATTCCCCTCGTGAGAGGGGAAGGAAATTGTCAAAATAGTGTATTGAATAAATTTATTTTTTATATATTTTGTATGTTCTACCATACTTTTCACGACGTATTAATTTTTCTTTGTGGTCGAAAAAATAAAGTTTTTCGCTAATATAAGATTTAATATCTTCATCATACATTTTATAAATATCTGTCTGAATTATTCCTGGATTTTCAGATATAATATTTAAAAGATTTTCGCCGAGTGTAGGTATAATATCTTGTTCTATTTTTTTTAAACGGATTTCCTTATTTATGAGGCTCTGATAGTTACTTTTTATGTAAGCTAAACGTTCTTCTTTAGGCTGAACTAATTCAAAGCAAGGATTTTGACTGTCGAAACATTTCATATGCATGTTTTCAAAATATTTATAAAAACATTCACCTTTTTCTTTACATTCATTTTTATATGAATAATAATAATTAATAAATTCAACAAGATTTTTCATTTCATCGTCAATTGAGTTTGAGATAGAACATTGTTTGCATAGATTAAAAAGTTTTCCATCATGTACACTGATAAATTCCCTGTTTGCAAATTCCCATCCCCAAGGCAATTCGCCATTTTCATCAAGTTTATCTAATCTTCTCCCAAAAGTGTTATGGTTATTGTCTTTTGGAATAGATATTAACTGATTTTCAGCAAGTATTGTAGCTATTTCACCTAGAGATTCTGCCTTCTTTAAATTTTGTAATACATTTGATTTATCGTTTTTCTTTTTAGACGTTATTTTTTCTTTAATTTTCTTGAAAAATAACATTTATATCACACTTCTTATTTTTATTAAGCAATCATTTTACTAATTAATCCTATAATTATCAGACCAGTAATTATACTGCCCCATAATATAACTTTTGAAATAGTGTTCCAATATAAAGTTGCTTCATTTATCTTTTTAATGGTGAATATAATACCTTTTATTAAATAATATATCACATAATATGCAAAATAAAGCGGGAAAACAACGCACAAGGCAAGTAACGCAATAATAACTCCTGTAGTTCCATCTATTCTACTACTTATTCCTACATAAACGTTACCTATTTTTTGTCCGAAACTTACACGCATATTTTTAATACCTACCTTTTAATGTAAAATATATTAAAATAATACCATATCAAACAAAATAAATCAATTCGCATATTACAATAATTTTTCGAGGTGTTTTTAGCAAAATGTGACAAAAATATTGGTAAATACACACAATATATAATGGGGGTAGATTTTATTTAGACGCTGTGCAACGTTCGTATTCTTCGTTTAGAATAAAATCAACTATCTTCTTACCATGAGGGTCTAAGATGTGATATTTAAGCAATAATTGCCTGTCGGAATCAAAAAGTCTGTTTTCATTGTTTATTTTAGCACCTTTAAATTCTTCTAAAATATTGTTTACTTTATATACATCGCATAATTTAATTAACATTTCAGCATCAGGTTGCCCTCTGTTGTTTTCCCATGCATTTACGGTTTTTCCACTTTTACCAACTAATGCTCCAACTTCATCGGCGGTTAACCCAGTATTTTCCCTTAATCTTTTTAGGGCCTTTGAAATTTGCTCTCTTCCCATATAGTAACTCCTTTTAGATTATACCTATATTATATACTGTTTTTGGGTTCGTGTCAATAAAAAAATCTAAAAAAAATAGATTTTTTATTCCAAAAACGCTTGACATTCTAAAAAACGTAGTGTATAATATAGATACAATCTAAAAAACATAGATTGGACAAAAAAAGAAAGGTCGTGAATTTATGTCTACTAATCAGATTATAGACTATTTTAATGCGTATTTAAAAAATAACGGTATTACCAAAGCGCACATAAGCAGAAAAACAGAAATACCAGCAGATACTATTTCTAAAATTTTGAGAAAAGAAAGAAGATTAATGGCTGATGAATTTCTGGAAATTTGTACGGCTATTAATATTAGCCCTGAAATTTTTAGAATTAGCGACGAAACCAAGTCAGCTTAAGAAAGGAAAATTTAAAATGAACGAATATGAAGTTATACTAAAAAGTTTACAAGCTACGATTGGTAAAGAAACAATCAGAAAAATTTTAGAGCAGTTCAAGGAAATAGCGAAGAATAATAACCTTGACCGCTCTAACAATTTACTGCATGATGTACTTCAAATAGTAGAGTATGAGCTTAATCATCCGTTTTTGGAAAATCGCAATCGATAAAATGCTTATGCGAAAATTCAATCTCAAAAAGCGGTTCGTGGTTTTCAATATGTGACTTGTAAAGTTCTTTATTTGCATCTACTACCGCTGCAAATGCATTAATAACTTGTTCAGTCATAAATTCATTCATAGATAAACCACAATGCTTGCATTTAATAGGTTCATGAGTTACATCACTCCAGTATATTGGGAATTCTTCACCGCATTTTTTACATCGGATGATTGCTTTTGTAGCCATATCAACACCTCCCTTCAAACAAATTATACCATATTTTGACAGGGAGGGCAATATTAAGATTAGATTAAAAGAAATCAAATCGGTATGAAAGGAGAAAACTATGGCTAATAAAATTAAAGAAAAAACTGATGTTCAAGTTGTTTTACTTCGACAGTTAAATGAACTTAGAGAAAAACAACTTAAACTACCAGTCCGAGATGTTAAGCGTTATACAAAACTTTCAAACGCAATTTGCGATACGGCAAAAACTCTTTTGACGTATTTTTAAATAAGCCACTTGCTTTAGGAGGAAATTATGAAAAGCCAAAAAAATCTCTCAGAAAGCAAAGTAGAATTACTTCCTGAGAGAATAAACGATACGAGTAAATTAGCCGAGGTGATTCCTGATAATATTACAGTATCAGAAATCGCAAAAGACAGAAACGGCAATCCTGTGTTTCACCCGATTGGCTAATTAATCGTGTATGTTTTCCAAACGAGTAAAGGAGGAAATTATGAAAGACAACAGAGTTTTATCTGAAGATTACAGTAAATTGTCCGTAATCAATAAAGAAACAGGCGAAGAAATAGCGGTAGTAACCCATGAACTAATTACTACCGCTGATGAAAAGATTATTGTTAAATTAACACCTAAATACGATTAATGCCTTAATTATAATATGCTGGGAGTTGATAAAAATGCTAACAAAACATGACGAAGAATTTGGTATGCAATAAAATGCAAGGGGACAATCAATAGCAACATATTATTAAAATATAGAAAGGAGATATTTTAAATGGGTAGAAAGAAACAAACTGATATTTTTCCGCATGTTAGTTATATCTGTGTTGGAGACGAAGCCCCTGTTAGATGGGATTCTCTAAGTAAAGAAAAGAGAGCGGAGTACTCAAAAAAAATGATGGATAAGGTTTCCGAAAACGTGAGCCGGCATATAAATGCCCACCCCGAGGAACTAGAACCATTGTTATAGTAAAAAAATCAAGGAGAAAACCAATGAACAATTGAAGGAAGTGAAACCAATGAGAATAAAAAAGGAATATAAAACACTGATACCGCCGTTATCGCCGGAAGAATATCAGTATCTTGAAGAGAACATATTAAAAGACGGTGTAAGGGAACCGTTAGACGACAAAATTTAAAGCCAAGGAGGAAAAAATGAAGCAGACGGAATATAACATAAAAACACGGCAATGCAAGACAAATTACAGTCCCGATCCATGGGGAGAGTTAAAAGAAATTAATGACCGTGCGATTATTGATAATATGATTAGAGACTATACTCAGCTTAATATTAAACAGGGCGTGACCAGAGAGCAGCTGAGAGGATAAAATGGGTAAGGAGGAAAAGAAAAAATGGGAACTACATATAAAAGCCGTGTTTACACGGACAGACCGGACTACGCTGATTTTGACACACCAGCAAAATTTCTAGCGATACAAAGCATTATTGCTAAAAGATTGCAGCAGCACCCGAAAGCAATTTGCTCTTACTCAGGCGGGGCAGACAGCGACATCATGATTGACTTGATAGAGCGTACGAGGGAGCTTTTTGAACTGCCGCCGGTTAAATATGTTTTTTTTAACACAGGACTTGAAATGAAAGCAACCAAAGACCACGTTAAAAAAACGTCTGAAAAATACGGTGTCGAAATTGAGGAATGCCACCCAAAAATAAGCATTGTACAAGCAGCCAGAACCTATGGAATACCCTTTGTATCAAAAATTATGAGTCAGGGGTTGGAAAACTGGCAGAAAAAAGGCGTACCACTGAGCATTGCGGAGGAATACGACAAAGCCGAGGATAAGGCGGCAAAAAGAAGAGAACTGAAGGAACGATACCCCAAGTGTGAAAGCCTGATCAACTTCCTTTGCTGTTGTAATTCCGCCGGAGAACCCAGACCTAACATACAGCTTGTAATCAACAGTTCAAAGTATATGCGAGATTTTATCGCAGAGTACCCGCCGGATTTTAAAATATCCGCTAAATGCTGTGATTATTGCAAGAAGCAAATTGCACATAAGGTGCAGAAAGATTACGAATTGATAATCACAGGAGAACGCCGTGACGAGGGCGGAATGAGGTCGGTACCCCGCAAAGATAACACTGCACTATGCTTTACGCAAACCAGCACCGGACAGTACAGACTCAGACCTCTTTACTATGTTTCCGACAAGGATAAGGAATGGTACAAAAATTACTATGGAATTAAGTACTCAGACGCTTACGAGGTTTACGGATTAACTAGAACAGGTTGCTGTGGCTGCCCGATATCTTACAAAGCGGTTGATGACCTCGAACAGATACGTCCATATGAGCCGAATGTCGTAAAGGCGGCGTGGAACATTTTCGGTAAGAGCTATGAGTACAGACAAAAATACAACGCTTATAAGGAAGAAAGAAGAATAAAAAATGAAAGGATATAAAGGATTTGAGCCGGGGCTGATATGCCGAGGCAAACAGTACGCAGAAAATACAGTATTTGAGGAAGAAGAAGCAGAAATATGCAGTTGTGGAATGCATTTTTGTGAAAACCCGTTTGATGTATTGGGTTATTATGGTTTCACAAATGATAATGGCGATTTCAATGAGTTTGCAGAGGTTGAAGCATTAGATGAAGTAAAAACTGATGATAACAGAAAATTCTGTACTAAAAAACTGAAAATAGGTGCAAAGCTGTCAATATCAAAATTTATAAATGCCTGTGTTGATTTTGCTATAGAAAAAACATCAACATGTATTGCTGATAATAAAATAAGCAGCGGAAATTTTGCGCAGATAGGCAGTAGCGGATATTCTGCGCAGATAGGCAGCAGCGGAGATTTTGCACGGATAGGCAGTAGTGGAGATTTTGCACAGATAGGCAGTAGTGGAGATTCTGCACAGATAGGCAGTAGTGGAGATTCTGCACGGATAGGCAGTAGTGGAGATTCTGCACGGATAGGCAGTAGCGGAGATTCTGCAAAGATAGGCAGCAGCGGATATTCTGCACAGATAGGCAGTAGCGGAAAAGATTGCGTTATTTGCTGCGCCGGTCACAATTCAGCCGTAAAAGCCAAAAAAGGCAGCTGGATCACGCTGGCGGAATGGGAATATTCTGAGGAAAAGGAACGTTATATTCCAAAATGCGTAAAAACGGAATTTGTGGACGGCGAACGAATTAAGGAAGATACGTTATATAAACTGATAGACGGTGAGTTTGTTGAGGTATAAAAAACCGCCTGCCCTGAGGCAACAGGGACAGGCAAAACAAAATTTTAAACACGTTAATGATAACATGAAAGGAATGAAATGTCAAGTGAAAGTTTTAATAGCCTGTGAGGAATCACAGAGAGTATGCTCGGCTTTTAGGGAGCTTGGACATGAAGCGTATAGCTGCGACATACAGAAATGTTCCGGCGGTCACCCAGAATGGCATATATGTAATGATGCTTTGGACATAATTAACGGCAACACGGATTTTTTTACAACAGATGGCAAACTGCATACAGTTAATAAATGGGACTTAATTATTGCCCATCCGCCGTGTACATATTTGTCTATCGCATGCACACAAGGGCATACCCTAAAAAAACGCACTCTACAACAAATATCAGACAGAACTATGCTGAGAATACAGGCACAACAATTTTTCATGGCGTTTGTAAATACGGATTGTGAACAGATTGCAGTTGAAAATCCTGTCGGAGTAATGAATACTGTCTATCGTTCGCCTGATCAGATTATACATCCATATTATTTTGGTGACCCGGAACTAAAAAGGACATGCCTGTGGCTGAAAAACCTGCCCGTTTTGGATTATTCTGAGACAATTATTGATAAACCAAAGCCAATCGGAATAGGCAGTAACGGCAAAAAAGTGTATTTTACTGAAGGGTGTTCTAAAAATCGGAGTGTAGCCAGATCCAAAACCTTCCCCGGTATAGCCAGAGCAATGGCTGAGCAATGGGGCGGTAAGATAAATTAAAACGCAGGGAGGAAACCAAAATGTACACAGGGAAAACCCATACAGTATATGCAATAGCATATTTTAATGACGTCATATACAGTTCGATTTTTTACGAAAATGAGGACGATGCGGAACAGTTCGTAAATGACGGTATAGGCGAAAAAATTATAAAAGTACATCTGTCAGACGAATCATATAAAGTGTTAAAGAGAAAAGGAGTTATAAGATGAGCTGCATTTACGATTATGACAGTCCTTGCGAGTGTGATATTGAGGCATGTAAAACCTGTTATAAAAATCCGGACAAGCCGGAAGTGGATTGCGATTTTATGAGAGATTTGGAAAGGGAGGAGAAATAGTATGGCTGATTTTTCAAGCGGAGTGTCCGGTTATGTAACTGGACGCTATGAAATCAAAGTTAATTTTCCAATCGACCTAAAAGGGCGACCAGATGTTTCTTGCAATCAGTGTCCCTATTATGGCAGAAGCGCAAAAATATGTTATTTAAATAAGCATACTCCAGCATATCCGGAAAAATATATAGGACAAGAGTGTCCGATTAAATTTGAAGATGAATATACAGACAAAGGAGAAAATAATGGATAAAATAGTAATGACGGATAAAATAGATAGGCTTCAATTGCCAGTAGTAAAACCGGTAGCTAAAAAAGATAAAAATACAGTACGCAGTGATTTACCTGATGAAACATTTAAACTGCTTGACAAAATAAGCCGTGAAACCGGACTATCTAAGCAGTACATAACAGGTAAACTTATCGCAACATATCTTCCATACGTGGAGGTGGTTGAATAATGGGAATACCTGTATTAATTCTAGGCGAAAGCGGTTCGGGAAAATCAACATCAATGAGAAATTTTGAAACCAATGAGGTTGGAATTTTCAATGTGGCTTCAAAACCGCTTCCGTTTCGCAAAAAAATACCTAAACATGACGGTTCATCATATTCAACTATTATGGATAAATTATCAAAACCCAGTTTAAAGAAATATGTTATTGATGACAGCCAGTATTTATTATGCTTTGAAATGTTCCGGACGGCGAAAGAAACCGGATATGGTAAATTTACGGACATGGCACTGCATTTCTATAATTTGATTCAGCTTATTATAAAAAAAACACCGCCTGATGTAATAGTTTATTTTCTACATCATATAGAAACGTTGCCAGATGGCAAAATCAAAGCCAAAACAGTAGGTAAAATGTTAGATGAAAAATTGACCGTAGAGGGATTGTTTTCAATTGTTTTAATGTGCCAGACAGATGGAATAAACCATAAATTCATTACCCAATCTGATGGGCTTACACCGGCAAAATCACCAATGGAAATGTTTGAAAAGGAAATTGACAATGACTTAAAATTTGTTGACACAACCATACGTGAATATTATGAAATAAACGAAAGTGAGGAAAGCAAATGAAACCAGTAACAGGATACGCAGAAGCAAAAGCCACTAATTTTAATTCCCCTGAAAGATTGCCAGTTGGAGGATACGTATTAAGGATATTGGACGTCAAAGAAGAGAACTACCAATGGGGTGATGTAATCATATTGAGATTTGACATCGCCGAGGGCGAACAGAAAGGCTTTTTTGATAGACAGTATAAGGCAATGCCAGATGAATACAAGAAATGGAAAGGTACATACCGTCTGAACATTCCGCAGCAAAAAGGAGATACCGAGGACGATATAAATAAATATAAACGTTCCCTAGGATTTTTCAAGGCGCAGATAGAAGCATTTAATAAATCTAATAATATCAATATTGACTGTTCTAAGGAATGGGATGCATCGGTACTAAAAAATAAAACGGTAGGTGCTGTATTTGGTAATAAGGAATGGGAATATAACGGTAAGACGGGTTGGTTTACAAACTGCGATCACCTAATCAGCGTTCAGAATATTAGTGACGATAATTTCAAAATTCCTGCTGATAAGCCGCTGAAAACCAAAACAGATACTACTGTTTCTGACATGCCGGAATTTGAGGAAATTGATACCCTTGATAGCGAAAGCCCGGTACCGTTTTGATGAACGGAGCTGAAATTGAATCTGCCATGAATTCTATGCGAATTTTGGTCGATACCCGTGAAAAAAAGAACACTCATATTATGACCGCTTTAGAGGGCAGGAAATGCCCTTTTAAGCCGCGCAAATTAAACTATGGAGATTATACCAGTGAGTACGATACAAGCGAAAATAAGGGTATTTCATTTGAAAATAAAGCGGTTATTGAACGCAAGGCAAATCTTGACGAGTTAGCCGGAAATATAACCAAAGGGCGCGACAGATTTGAGCGTGAATTTTTAAGAGCCAAAGGAGATAATGCAAAGATTTTTCTGATGGTTGAAGGCGGAAGTTTTGACGACATAAAGAATCATTGTTACCGTTCCATGCTGCCGCCAAAATCATATTTGAATACCCTGTTTTCATGGCAGGAAAAATATAATATTACCATTAGTTTCGTATCTAAAAAATTCGCAGGAGATTACATATACGGTACGTTATTCATGGCATTGAAAAATTATCTACTGCATGGAGGTGACTAACATTGAGCAGAGAAAAAGGGTATATCCTGCTATACAGAGATATTTGTACCAATTGGATATGGGAGGATAAACCATTTTCCAAAGGGCAAGCGTTTATAGATTTGATACTTCGTGCAAACCACAACGATAATTCTGTATTATTTGGTAATCAAATAATCGAGGTAAAACGTGGAGAATTTATTACAAGTATTGCCAAATTATCGGATGCCTGGGGGTGGAGTAGGCATAAAACCAAATTATTCTTAAATCTTCTCACGACTAATCAAATGATATCGCATAAAACGGACAGCAAAAAAACAGTCATAAAGGTGCTAAATTACGACGTTTACCAGAATTTTAAAAACACAAAAGGACATCAAAAATTCAGGTCAAGGACATCAAAAAATTTTCAAGCGGACATCAACGGGACACAAACAAATAATTATAATACACTAATAAATAATGAAGAAATAAATATAGACGCTCCTTCCGGAGCAAAAAAATCTGGACTGGGACGTGGAGGAGGTCATACAGATTTTTAAGGGGGCAGAAAATTGAGTTATGAATTCAGGTCGGGAGATGTAATTGCATTTGCAAATGCGTTTGGACATGAAACAGTTGAAAAAGGTAATGAATTGTTTTTCAAATTCTGTCCCTACTGTAACGGCGGCGGGCATGACAAGGAAACATTTTCGGTAAACCTGGAAACTGGAGCATTTAAATGCTTTCGGGCAAGCTGTAATAAAACAGGACATTTTGTTGAGATGGCAAGAGATTTTGATTATCCCATTGAAAACGGATCTGCTAAACGAAAATACAGGCGGCTACAGCAGGTTAAAATTGAAACCAGAAATGAAGCCGTTGAGTATATGAAAAGCCGTGGAATCAGTGAGGAAATTTCAAAGCGGTATAGATTGACGGTTCAGAAGAATAATTCTAAAATTCTTGTTTTTCCGTTTTTTGATGAAAATGGTGTTATGGTATCTGCAAAGTACCGAAAAATGGATTTTGTGAAAAGCAGGGACAAAAATAAAGAATGGTTCGAAGCGGATACCATGCCAATTTTGTTTGGTATGATGCAGTGCAAAGATTTTAAACGTCTGATAATTACCGAGGGGCAAATTGATTCTTTGACGGTTGCTGAATGTGGTTTTGATAATTCTGTATCTGTGCCGAATGGAGCTACTGGATTTACGTGGATCAGTAATTGCTATGATTGGTTAGATAGATTTGATGAAATTGTGATTTTTGGTGATTGTGAAAAAAATAAAATCACATTGGTTGATGATATTGTAAGCAGATTTCCATTAAAAAAAATCAAGGTGGTGCGTCAGGTTGATTATCTGGGCGAAAAAGATGCTAATGATATACTCAGAAAATATGGGAAACAAGCTGTCAGGCATTGCATAGAAAATGCGGAAATAAAACCAGTCAGAGCAGTTAAGCCGCTTTCAAGCGTCAAAAAAGCCGACCTGTCAAAAATGGAGCATATTAAAACAGGAATATATGACGTTGACAAGGCAATAGGAGGCATGTACTTAGGACAAGTTATATTGATTACTGGTAAGAGAGGTGAAGGTAAAAGCACATTGGCATCACAGATTTTTGCAAATGCCATAGACCAGGGCTATTCAGTGTTTGCGTATTCGGGAGAGTTACCCGATTATCATTTTAAAAACTGGATAGATTTACAAATAGCCGGAAGTCAGAACATTGAAATGAGCAAAAATGAATATGGCGAATATGATTACTGGTTAAGTGATAAAACCGTTGAAAGAATTAACGAATGGTATGCGGAAAAGGCGTATATTTTCGATAACAATGTAATTCTAGATGAATTAGCTGTTGATGGCAGAAAAAACGCTGCCGGAGAGGATATAACGTTACTGGGTGCAATGCAACAGGCAGTGTGTAGGTATGGTATCAATTTAGTGTTAATTGATAATTTAATGACCGCTATTGATGTTGAACCTGCCAGCGATTTATATAGGGCGCAAAGTGAATTTGTGAAAAAGGTCAAGTCATTGGCTATTAAACTGAATATTGCGGTTATTATTATTGCCCACCCGAGAAAAGAATCAAACAAAGATGAATTAGATAACGATTCGGTAAGCGGATCAGGCGATATTACCAATGCGGTTGACGTTGTTATGACATATTCGAGTAATACAGACGCAGACAAAGAAATGTATCAATCATTGATTGGCATAACAAAAAATCGACTGACAGGGCGAAAACTGTTAAAAAAAGATAGAGTTAAAGTTATGTATAGTGAAAAAAGCAAGCGTATTGTATGTGATAATGATGATGCTAATAAGGTTTATGGCTGTTTTAAAAATATGGCATCGCTAGAAATAAGCGAACCGCCGTTTTAAGGAGGGGAACATGAAGAGTATTACGATATCAGGGTTAAAAGATACTGATGAATTTAAACTGAATAAATCAAAGGCATGGGATTACATAAATGGTAATGGCAGTTTTAATATTGATGACTTTGAACCGGCACAGTATAAATATTTTGATAAATTGTTACAGTTATACGGCAGGCTGAAAGACGAGAAAATCACAAGAGAACAGGCAATATCCGAAGACGAAAAAAATTATGCTGAATTGGAAAACTATGTTGATGAACGCTTGGAGTATATCCAGGATAGATTATTGATTGCCCAAAATATTAAATCAGCCCACGAAGATTTAACCAAAATTGAAAAATCAGACGATATTACGGCAATGTTTAATTTCATGGCTGATGCAATTGGGAAAATGATTGATGACGCAAGTTTTACACAAAGGCAGAAGAAAAAATTAAAAGGAGGACGCCATGAA
>OJMH01001997.1_pt1 | contig 18440 bp, 16 predicted proteins | sample 1597111 | NCBI WGS metagenome assembly OJMH01 (sample SAMEA2452115, study PRJEB22498) | human gut metagenome | reverse complement strand
TTCCCTACTGCTGCCTCCCGTAGGAGTCTGGGCCGTGTCTCAGTCCCAGTGTGGCCGGTCACCCTCTCAGGTCGGCTACCCATCGTCGCCTTGGTGGGCCGTTACCTCACCAACTAGCTAATGGGACGCGAGCCCATCCTATACCGGATTCCTCCTTTGACCCCTGTACCATGCAGTACTGTGGTCTTATGCGGTATTAGCAGGAATTTCTCCCTGTTATCCCCCTGTATAGGCCAGGTCGCTCACGCGTTACTCACCCGTCCGCCGCTAAGTATATTTCGTATTGCTACTCCACATACTCCGCTCGACTTGCATGTATTAGGCACGCCGCCAGCGTTCGTCCTGAGCCAGGATCAAACTCTTTCGTTTAATCTTAGCTCTCTATTCGTCCTTCTCGGACGCTTGTCTTCTCTCTCAGAATTACTTTCGTGGTCTCTTCTTTGTCTGTCTCTTCTTTCTCCGCTGTTCAGTTTTCAATGAGCTGTCCTCTCGCTCCTGAAGACCCCTGCCTCCGGAGCGCTCGTCTATAATACCAAATCTATCCCCCCTTGTCAAGCGGTTTTTTCTGTTTTTTTATAATAATTTAAAAAATATTTTTATGAAACCTGAACAAGCGCTTTTAGCATAGGCCCTAAATATAATTTTGTTTAATTTTCCTGTCATAAAACCAATAGATCCGAGCAAACTATTCATACAGTAAAATCTAAACCGGTTTTGCTTTTATATATATGATTATGTATATTAAAACGGAGGTAGCTTAATAATGAATAGCGAGAATAAAATAAACCGCAGCATAGGCTGCACGGTTCAGCAGTGCAAATATCACTGCGGACAGTCAGATAACTGCACTTTAGATCATATACAGATAGGCACTCACGAAGTCAACCCCACGCAAATAGAATGCACCGACTGCCGTTCCTTTGAGCTGAAATAATTGTTGCTAAAGGCCTTCGTTTTACACGGGGGCCTTTGTTTTACATTAGTCGGCATTGACATTTTGTCTAAAAAGATTATAATAAAGTAAATTCAATATAGTTATTAACTATTCGTAGGATGTGATTTGATGTTTGCCAGCCGACTGCGTGCATTGAGAAAGGAGCGTGGGCTCACTCTTCAGCAGCTTGCCAAGCACTTTAACATGAGCCATTCAACGCTGTCAAAATACGAAACAGGCAATAGAAAGCCTGATATAGAAATGCTCAAAAAACTAAGTGAGTATTTTGGCGTTAGCATAGACTATTTAATAGGTAAATCGCCTATCCGAAATGAAGAAGAGATCTTTATATTAAACGGCAGCAGTGAAGCGCTTGATTTACCTCCAGAAGCTTACCAGGAACTGGACGAGTTTGTAGCATATTTACGCAAAAAATATATTAACAAAAAAAAATAACATTTTTTTACAAAAATACTTGCATTTAATTTGACATTATGCTATAATTTAATCGAACAAATGTTCTGTTATATTAAAGGAGATGTCACAAAATGTTCAAGCAAGCGGACCTTCTCAAATTGGCTGAAAGCAACGGAATTAAAATTGAAAAACACCGGCTGCCGGCAGGAATAAAAAGCATTTATACAGAACTAAAGGAATGCCCCATAATTATATGCCTTAACAAACAGCTTACTAGCCCCGAATGCACTGTTGAGCTTGCTGTTTGCTTGGGATTTTATTTTACGCGAAGTGAAAATAACCCGTCCAGTTCTGAAAAAAGGACAAAGGCTGAGGATTGGGCTTATACCCACCTTGTTCCCGTAGAAACCTTTACCCAAGCGTTTGCCTCCGGGGCGGCAGATATAGCAGGCATAGCCGAATATGCTTCGCTTACTCCGGATTTTATACGCAAAGCCGCCCAATTTTACGCCGGGCGGCTGGGGTCATATATTACCATTGGTTCCTTCTGCGTAATTTTCGAGCCTCTTAGTATAGTACAAAAATTTTAAACCTATTTTGCAATAAATATTATTCTGCTAAAAGCATATATAAATACAATTTTCAACAAGCATTGCATGCACGCGCGAAAACATATCTTTCAGAACGCGCCATACTCCTTCAAATACTGCTCCATTGCCGTTTTTCTGCCGTCGTCTATATATATAACTCCGTCCACAGGCCGCATATAGAGATACTCGATTATATCCAGCACGCTGCATATGGCGTATACCTGCATGCCGTATAAATTCTTGACCTCCTTAAGCGCACTCTGACCGTTAAGCCCCTTTTCGCATCTGTCCACCGAAACAATAAGCGCCTGGGCCTCAGCCCCGCAGCCATGTATAATGGGTACCGACTCGCTTACTGAAGTACCCGCCGTCACTACATCCTCTATTATGCAGACGCGCTCTCCTGCTTGAGGCTTGCCCCCGACTAAGGAGCCTCCTTCACCGTGGTCCTTCTGCTCTTTACGGTTAAAGCAGTACTTAACGTCTACGCCGTAATTTTCATAAAGAGCCGAAGCAGTCACTGCGGCCAGAGGTATGCCTTTATATGCCGGGCCGTAAAGCACATCGAACTGAGCGCCGTTATCCTGCAAACAGCGGGCATAAAAACTTCCCAGCATGCTGAGCTGCCGCCCTGTTTTATAATTGCCCGTATTTATGAAATATGGGGTTTTCCGGCCGCTCTTGGTGACAAAATCACCAAAAGTCAGCACGCCTGCTTTAACCATGAATTGGATAAATTCATGCTTGTTCGCTTGATTCTGCATAGCAATCATCCTTTAACAATTATTGCGGCCCGGCCGCTGCGCGCTTTAACGCTTCTATTTTAAAATTAAGCCAATAAGTAAGCGCAATTCCTAAAGATATTATCCGATAAAAATTAAATAATGTAAAGTACATTTGAAATTTTCCCGCTAATATAGTATAATAAATAAAAATATTAAGAAAGAGGAGTCTATGCTCAGGCTCGGATTAAAATATGAAATTTTTACGCATTTTATCAACAGCAATAGTAACAGCCGCATGCGCCATAAGCATGGCTGCATGCGCCCAAAGCCCCATTTCGCCCTCCTCCCAGCTCACAGCCGGGACGCCCGTAAGCGGAGATAAAACCTGGTCGTCCACCAACTTTGAAATCAGCCTTTCCTATCCCCATACATGGTATTTATCAGCCGACCAGACTGCGCTGGCCATGTTTATTTCCCCTGCCGATGACAGAACCCCGGATTTCAGGGAATATATTGCGGTGGGAGGCGAGGCCAATTCGGAGGGACTCTCTCTTGAGGAAATAGCCCAGGCTTCATTTGACGGAGTTAAAGAGGTTTTTGAAAAAATAGAGATTATAGACACGCAAAGCGTCCAGGTTGGCCAGTATGACGGACTGCTGTATGTTTTCGGCGGAGAAGCTGACAACGAAGAGCTGGGGCCGACGGGAATATACCGCTGGTACCAATATACCTGGCTTACCGGCAGCGCTTCTTACAGCCTGACGCTGACTACAACCGAAGAAATGAGCCAGGAATATTTTGAAGTGCTTAATTATATAAAAGATTCTTTAGATTTGGCTTAAACTAATAAATTCAGTTCCCATTTACAGCTGCGGCATTATCATCCGCAGCTTTTTTGCAAAATACGTCTTGTTGATATTGTGGACAAGTAATCTGTATGCATATGAGCGTTTTATGGGCGCTTTGGGGATAAGTATGTGGGCAGTGTGGATAACTTTTTACTGTTTCCCACCCGTTTTTATAATTATGTACAGGTTATCCACAGTTTTTACTTCCTATTAATATGGCGTTTCATATTTATTTACATTAGCATGGGTTTACAAGGAACCTCACGGTAAGGATTCATGAAATTTACGCTCTGCCGCATTTATTTTACTCAGCGCACATCCAGTACGCTCAGTTCAAACTCCTTGCTGGACGCAATTTCATGTATTCTGGCTCTACGTCCCCAAATAGGGAGAATTTATTTTCAAGGCAAAAAATGGAGGCATACTTGGATGTGCGCAGATTGAGGATAACGCAGAAAACTAAGAAATTATCCCGTTAGAAGGCACGCAGTTCCTTGTAAACCGAGGGTAGCTCCAGCGCACAATGGATAATGTGCCTCAGCCCTGTAGTAAATTTGCACCCGCTGCCAGAGTTATCTTCAGCCGCCGTAAAGCCGGATGTGCTTTTTCCCTCCATCTTTAAAACAGAACGGCTTGCGGAACATTAGGCCTCAAAGCAAAGAATGCGCAGGATTAATCCCTTTAAAGGCGCCTGGGCGACTGGCGCCTGACTCCGCGCGGAGGAAAGGCAGCGCATCAGAAATGCAGATTAGGCTATTTTTCGGCCGCATTTATTTTTTAGACTTAGACTATACAATCAGAGTACAATGCGTTTTTGCTCAAGAGCCCACCGCGTCCGCTTTGCTGCGCGGTTTTTAATACGCCGGGTATGTCTTTAATGGCGCGCCCCGCGGCCGTCAACAGGCATTGAAAGCAAAAAGCGCCGAATGCATCGGGAGAGAATTTTCGGTTCTGCAAGGCGACAGGACGCGGAAATACCGGGCGTATTTCGGCCGGCAGCACATATACCCGGCCTTGCGGCCTTCAGCCGCGGCGGAAATACCGAGCGTATTGTTTAAAGGACGGCAGCGCGGCAAAACCCACTAATTCGCTCCTCTGCGACGCATTGTACTCAGATTGCATTGTCTAAGCACTAACGCTGTCCGCAATTTTGATTTAGCCTGCGTTGAACAGCACATCGGCAGCGCTCTTTTCCCTTGGAGCAGCTCTGCCCTGAGACTCAAAGCTGCGGGCCGCTGTACAGCCGCTCTAAGGCCGTCCTTGCTTCGGGAGGAGGGGGCGGGGGGCGGGGATGCATATCCGGCGCAGTTTGCCCTCTCATTTAAAGCTAAAAACCGCAAGCGCCATAAGAACGGGCGCCGTATTTAGGTTAATGATGCAAACTGCGCCCGTCCGGCCGCAGGTCGGACTCATTTTAATATGAAAAACAGATTTTAAACAGTATAAAATACTCTCCGCTTTGATACCCGCATATAATATCCTGAATTGAGTAAAAATAGATAAAATGCTATTTTGAAAAGGAGCAGGATATGAAAGCAGTTATTATGGCGGGCGGCATAGGCTCCCGCCTTCGCCCACTTACATGCGATTTGCCTAAGCCTATGGTGCCTATAATGGGCAAGCCGGTCATGCAGCACGGCATAGAGCTTTTAAGAAAGCATGGAATAAAGGATATTGCGGCCACTCTTATGTATATGCCCGGAGTTATAAAGAATTATTTTAAAGACGGCCGGGATTTCAGGATTAATCTGAATTATTATATTGAGGAAACTCCTCTTGGGACAGCAGGTTCGGTTAAAAACGCTGCCCAATTCCTGGACCAGCCCTTTATCATACTTTCAGGGGACGCCGTAACCGACCTGGATATAAGCGAGGCCGTGCGCTTTCATAAGGAAAAAGGCGGGGCAGTGACAATGGTGCTGAAAAGAGAGGCATCCCCCCTTTCCTACGGAGTAGTGCTCATAGATTCGGATAACCGGATCTGCCGCTTCGTGGAAAAGCCTTCCTGGTCAGAGGTCACAGCTAATACAGTCAATACGGGTATATATATTATCCAGCCTGAAATACTTGACTATATACCCAATGACCGCGCAATGGATTTCGGCAAGGAGCTTTTTCCCGAACTACTGCGCCGCGGAGTGCCCATGTACGGTTATATAACCGAGGATTACTGGTGCGATATAGGGGATTCATCCGCGTATTTCAGCGCACACATGGCGTTTTTATCAGGCCGCCTGAAGCTGGAAACTCCAGCAAAGGACTATGGAAACGGCATATTCATTGAAGAAGAAGCCATGGTGCAGGATGCAGAGCTGCTCAACGGACCCGTATATATCGGCAGACACTCGCGCATAGAAAACGGCTCCCGAATAGGCGCGTATTCGGTCATAGGCGAAAACTGCCATATAGAAAACGCCGAGCTTCAGGGCAGCATTCTCTGGGACAACTGCGTAGTTAAGCCGGGAGGAGTGGTGCGCCACGCAATAGTATGCGATAACGTAATCTTAAGGCAGAACGCCCGAATCTGCGACCGGGCAGTAATCGGCCGGGGAGCGCGCATAGGCCAGTATGCTACAGTAAACGCCAATGTGCGGGTATGGGCTAACGCCGTAGTCCCTCCCGAAAGCAATTTAAAGGAGGATTTGCTCTACAGCGCGGGCGAAAAGCTGGCTTTGGGCGAATACGGCCTGCACGGAATACTCTCGGAGGACATTTTCCCCCGCACCCTTTTATATCTGGGTCAAGCGCTGGGCCAGAATTACAAAAGCGTGCTGGTAGCCTCGGACGGAACCAAAGCCGGCGGAATGCTTGCCCGGCTTGCGGCTTCGGGAGTTTGTCTGGCCGGTTCAAGGGCTCTGCTCGCTCATGACTGCGTGCTGCCCTGGGCGCGGGCGGCCCTGCTGGAGCAAAAAGCGGCCTGCGGAATATTTATTCAGACAGATAAAGAAGTTATTGTTACCATAATGGACTCGGACGGAGCCAACCTGCCGCCTGAAAAAGCGCGGGATTTGGAACGCATACTCAATTCGGGCGAATATAAATGCGTCCCGGCAGAAGAGATAGGGGAACTTCAGCCCTTTGACAGCGCCGCCGAAATATATGAAAAACACATTTCTTCAGTAATACGGGGCCGGAGCGACGGCAAGGCCCTGATAATAGGGGGAAATAAGAAAACCGCTTCGGCTGCCAGGGAAGTGCTTTCCAAGCTTGGCTTCAGGGCGCTTGAAGCATCGGGCGGCATAGCTGAAACCGTGCGCGCGCAATCCGCCTGTCTGGGCATGTGCCTGAACCGGTTCGGCGAGATAACCGAGCTTTACAACCAAAAGGGAGAGCGGCTCTCATACGAGCAGTACATGATGCTGCGCGCACGCCTTGCCGCCGCATGGGGAGCAGATAAAGCCGTGCTGCCTCCCTTTGCTTCAGACAGCCTGGTCAGTCAGCTGGAGCCTTACGCAGCCTGCGTGCGCTGCCGGCCGGACGCCGGAGTATTTATGAAGGCCGTGCTTAACGAGAACAAGGGGAGCCGCGCCACGTTTGACATATATTTTGACGGGGTCTGCTTTGCCGCCGCTCTGAGCAGGTACCTTCAAAACGAAAAAGCAATGCTCAGCGACCTATGCGGCATAAGCACCGTAACCGCCTCAGGTGAAATAAGATGCAGACATTCGGATAAAGGCAGGATCATGCAGCGGATAAGCTCCCGCCCCGATTTCGGCGAACCCTTCGGAATAAAGAAGGAATCGGGATATATTACCGTTATCCCGGATAACGAGCGTCCCGTGCTGAAATTTTATATCAGCGCGGTAAACGAAGAATACGCGCGGGAATTAAGCATAGATTTGGCTAAGATTCTGGAGGAAAGCGCCGCGCCCGAAAAAAGCCGGTAAATGCCGCAATCCGCATTAAACGCCGGCAGCGCGGCATTATAAACCAGCTTTAACCGGGGCGCTTTGAGCCGGATTCTTCCGGCTTTTTGCAGTTCTATTTTAACAATTCCCCCATTTTTCGCCGGGAGCACATAAAACTGCAATATGCGCCCTGATTATGCCCCGCACTCATGGAAAATACTTCCTGTAAAAGGAGTACATCAAAAACTGCTTGCCTAAAAACAAAAAGTGCAATACAATAAGCTTGATATGTTTGTACGGAATTAAGGTAAACTCATATTTCATAAGTTTTTGAGCTTTTCCGCATAAAGCGGCGCGGCCCGGTGCCAATTCCTGTATTTAAAAGCGGCCCTTCGTTTAATTTAAGGCGCATATCGGATATAAAACAGGCGTTTGCCGCGCTTAAAGCGCCCTTTAGGGAGAAATATCAAAGACTCTTATATTGTGTTTGCCAAAATCAACAAGGAGGACTTTTAGTGGCAAATAAACAAACAAAAAAGCTGCGTATCATCCCTTTGGGCGGCGTGGACGAAATAGGAAAAAATATGACCGCCATAGAATACGGAGAAGATATAGTGGTGATTGACTGCGGCTCCATATTCCCAAAGGAAGATATGTACGGCATAGATTTAGTGATACCCGATTTTTCCTATCTGGAGCGCAACAGGGATAAGGTAAAGGCATTCCTTATAACGCACGGGCACGAGGACCATATAGGCGCGCTGCCCTATGTGCTCAGGAAAATAGACGCCCCGATATACTGCACCAGCCTGACAAGGGCTCTTATTGAATATAAGTTTAAGGAGCACAAAATAAACGGCGCCGTCATAAACACAATACACCCAAGGGATAAAGTCAGAATAGGCAAATTTGACGTGGAATTTATTCATACCAATCATTCCATCGCGGGCGCCGTGGCTCTGGCCATTCATACGCCCATGGGAGTCATTGTGCATACCGGGGATTTCAAGGTGGATTTCACGCCGGTGGACGGCGACCCGATAGACCTTGCTAAATTCGCAGAATTAGGCTCTAAGGGAGTGCTGCTGCTTATGGCGGACAGCACCAACGTTGAGCGGGAAGGCTTTACCATGAGCGAGCGCTCGGTAGGCCGCGCGCTGGAGCGTTTTTTTGACGAAAGCGAGGACAGGCGCATAATAGTAGCCACCTTTGCTTCAAACATCCACCGCATACAGCAAATTGTAGATTTGGCCGCCGCACGCGGCCGCAAGGTGTGCTTTTTAGGCAGGAGCATGGAAAATGTAGCGTCCATAGCCATGGATATCGGGGAAATGACCGTGCCAGAGGGCATGCTCATAGAGCCTGAGCGCCTGGAAAAAGTGCCGTATGAAGAGATGGTGGTAATAACCACGGGCAGCCAGGGCGAGCCCATGAGCGGCCTGGCGCGCATGGCCAGCAACGACCATACCAAGATCAAGCTGTGCGAAAGGGATACCGTTATAATCTCAGCCAGCGCAATACCCGGAAACGAATTAATGGTTTCAAGGGTTATAAACAACCTCTTCCGCAAGGGAGTAATAGTAATATACGAAGCGCTTTATGAAGTGCATGTTTCAGGCCACGCCTGCAAAGGCGAGCTCAAGCTCATACACAGCCTTACCAAGCCGCAGTATTTTATGCCCGTACACGGAGAATACCGTCATCTGGTACAGCATGCCATGCTGGCAGCCAGCCTGGGCATTCCTGAAGAAAATGTTTTTATTCCCGAACTGGGCAGCGCATTGGAAATCACCCGCCGCAGTGCGCACATGACGGGAGGCGTGCCTGCGGGCAGCCTGCTGATTGACGGGCTGGGCATAGGAGACGTAGGCAATATAGTAATGCGCGACCGCCGCCTGCTCAGCCAGGACGGACTAATGGTGGTCTGTGTGACCTTTGATTCCAAGACGGGCGAATTAATATCGGGTCCTGACATTATTTCCCGCGGTTTTGTATATGTGCGCGAATCAGACCAGCTTATAGAGGAAGCCAAAAAAGTTGTGCTGGATTATATTGCGGGCTGCGAACCGTCCCGGCACAGCGACTGGGGCCTGATAAAAAACGGGCTGCGCTCCAAGCTGAAGGATTTTCTTTACACCAAAACCAAGCGCACCCCAATGATACTGCCTATTTTAATTGAGGTATAATTTGTAGGAGCGGCCCGCATAAGGGCCTGGGGAATTTTTAAAAAAGGAGCGGCCTGCCTACGGGCAGGCACCAGAATCTAAGAATGAAGCAACTGCTGCAAAAATGCCGGGAAAAAATAATCTCGGCCTGCAAACATATCAAGCGCTTTTGCGTAGAGCTTAGAAACAGAATCAAAGCCTTCAAGGCTAAAGACGTCAAGGACAGCCGCCTTAAAAGAGCCTGGCGGAGCTGGCTGCGCCCCACTTCCCTCTGCGCCATCAGCCTTATCATAGTCATAATTACCGTCAGCATTGTGGCCGGCGGCATATCCGGCTTTTTCTTTGAGGCCGTGAACCCGCATGACGACAGTCCCATACTGCTGACCATTAATTCAGGCGCTTCCATGGCGCGGGTAGCTTCTCAGCTCAAGGAGCTGGGGCTTATAAAATCTACCTGGGGCATAAAGCTGCTGGCCGATTTTACCAACCGCTCCAGCAAGGTCAAGGCGGGCGAATACATATTGGATAAAACCATGAGCGTTGAGGAGATACTCGACCTTATCACCCAGCCCAAGCCTATGAGCCGAACAGTAACCATAACCCTTTACGAGGGAGACACTATAGAAGATTTCGCCGCGGCGCTGGTAGACCGCGGAGTGCTGGCCGACGACGAGGAATTCCTTAATATAGCGCGCACCGGCGAGGGCCTGGATACGCAGGATTATTATTTCCTGCAGGAACTGCTGGACAGGGAAAATGTCGAATATATGCTGGAGGGCTTCCTTTTCCCCGACACCTACGAATTCTACGTCGAGACCTCGGCTATGACGGTAATAGAAAGGATGCTGAACCGTTTTTCGGACATTTACAGGCCCGAATACTCCCTCAGGGCGGAGGAGCTGGGCATGACCATGAACGAAGTCATATCCCTGGCCGCCATTATTGAAAAGGAAGGGCGCACCTCCGATTTTGCAAGCATTTCGGCCGTACTGCACAACCGTCTGGACGCAGATATGTATCTTCAGTCAGACGTTACCGTGCAGTATGTTCTGGGGGTCAGCCGTCTGGTGCTCACGCAGGATGAACTGGACGTGGATTCCCCCTATAACCTCTATAAAAACAAGGGGCTTACCCCCGGCCCAATATGCGCTCCCAGCCGCAGCGCCATAGAAGCTGCCCTTTATCCGGATGAAGAGATACTGGACGGAAATTATCTCTATTTTACCCTTACCGACCCGGCTACCGGGGTTATACACTACTCAAAGACTCTGGAAGAGCATAACCGGGTAGTGGCGGAATACAGGGACCTCTGGGAACAGTACGATCAGGAGCACGGGAGCTGATAAAATGGTTACCTCCCGAAGGACAACTCAGTATCTAAGGGCGCTGCTTAATAAAGAGAGCGCTGTGCAGCGCAGCGAGGAGCACCCCTCTCTGCCTCCTGAGAGCGCGCAGCTTATCAGACTGCTTGCTCGCCTTAAGCAGCCCGAAAGAATACTGGAAATAGGTACAAATATAGGGGGCTCAGGAATAGAGCTTCTTTCAGCCGCGTGTGGAGCGCGGCTTTATACTATTGAATGCGACGAACTCAAGGCGGACGAGGCTAAAAAAAATTTTGCTGCGGCGGGCCTAGCGGACAGAGTAGAAATATACCTGGGCAAAGCGGAAGAAATCCTGCCCTATATTACGGGAAGCTATCAATTAATACTGCTGGACGGTCCGAAGGGACAGTATTCTGCTTTTGCTTCCATGCTTATACCGCTGCTGGAAACGGGCGGACTGCTCATATGCGATAACGTGCTGTTCCGCGGAATGGTAACCGGCGACCGCCGTATTAAAAGCCGGAAGCGGACGCTGGTTAAAAAACTGGATATGTTCCTGCGAGCTTTAAGCGCCGACTCTTCCCTTATGACCTCTATAGTCCCCATAGGGGACGGGATCAGCATAAGTCTGAAGCTGTAAGACGCAAATTATTGGCCAAAGATATCCGGGCATAAGCTCCCTGAACGCATTTTTTAGGAACCTGTTTTTATCGCATATGCGTACCGAAACAAGTTAAAATCCCCCATTTTCCGCTGTCCATGTACCTGCAAAAAAGCCGTCTAAACCCTATGCTCCCTATGAAAGCCGCCCAGCCGCAAAAGGCATTTACCCTGCCCGGCGGCAAAAAATCCATTAGGCTTTGGCGGACTGTTCTCCAGGCTGTTCCCCTTTTGTCTGTAAAATATAATCAAGCAGCCAGACAATGAAACAAATATTGTTTATTGCTGAAATAACAAAAACTATTAAATATAGGGGGTAGTATAAATGAAAAAACGACTGCTGATAATAGTTTTATTTATTTTCATAATTGTTCTTTCTGCGGGATGCGGAAAAGTCAGCGTTGAAAACAGCACGCTGCTAAAAAAAGGGACTATAGAGCAAATTACCGTCCATTCCTTGCCCGAATACTACAATTACTGTTTCTCTGCTAAATCGGACATACAGGCTGTCACAGACTATCTGCTTAATTTGACTCTGTCCTCGGATTTTGAAGAAAATCCTAATGATTATGCCGGAATGACGTGGGTAATTACTTTAAAATATGATGATGGCAGCGAAACGGTTATTTATCATTTTGGCAACAGGTTTATCCGCTCTGGCGAAAGTTCCTGGTACCAAATGCAATATGAGGAGGCCAGCCAGTTTGACGCACTGATGAACGAATTAGGCTGAACAGCCAATGAAGGCTCGCGGCCGAGGATGCATAAAGACAGTGCGGTTAATACGCTAAGGTTCATTGCTTTATCAGCGCCCTGCGAGTCAGGGCCGTCAGCAGGCAGGGCGGAGCGCTAACGCACTAATCTTCCTCTGCGGCCTAAGGTCGGGCAAATCCGCCTGCTTCAAAGGCAGAGGGAAAAGCATGGATAGGCTCTGCGCCGGATGAAGATAACTACAGAAAGCATACAAATCGCACAGCTAAAGGCGCATTATCACATTTAGGCTGACGCCATTAACATTCTTATATTCTTTACCCTGAAAGGAGCAATATTATGGAGCTTTTATCCCCTGCTGGAAATATGGAGCGGCTGGAAACCGCCTTTTATTTCGGTGCGGACGCAGTATATTTATCCGGCCGCGCCTTCGGACTGCGCGCTTATGCAGGCAACTTTGATGACCAGCAGCTTGAACAGGCGGTTCAGCGCGCGCACGAGCTGGGCAAAAAGGTATATATAGCGGCCAATATCTTTATGCGCGAAGAGGACATATCCTCCTTTAAAAATTATATTGCTCTGCTGGGCAGAATAAAAGCGGACGGAGTAATCATTTCAGATTTGGGCGCGGCGGGACTGGTGAAAGATATCTGTCCCGAACTGCCATTACATATCAGCACGCAGTTCAGCGCCATGAACCATCTTACTGTCTCAGCGCTGCATAAAATGGGCGCCTCCCGAATTATCCTTGCACGCGAACTCTCCATGGATGAAATAAAAAGGATAAAAGACAGCATTCCTGATGATGTCGAATTAGAAGCGTTTGTGCATGGAGCTATGTGCATGGCCTATTCCGGCCGCTGTCTTTTAAGCAGCTTTTTAACAGGCCGGCAGGCTAACCGCGGAGAATGCACTCAGCCCTGCCGCTGGGAATATTCCCTTGTAGAAAAGCAGCGGCCGGGCGAGTATATGCCTATAATGGAAGATGAGCACGGAACATATATCCTAAACAGCCGGGACCTCTGCATGATAGAACATTTAGCCGAGCTGAATAAGGCTGGAGTGGATTCCATAAAAATCGAGGGACGCATGAAAACCTCATATTATACCGCCGTTGTAACCAATGCTTACTGCCGTGCACTGAATTTGCTAAAGCAGGGCCGCGAATTCGACCCCGCACTTAAAGAAGAGCTTCTAAAGGCATCCAACCGAGATTTCACTACCGGATTTTATTACGGCAACCCGCTAAACGACGGCCAGAGGCCGCAAAGTGGCAAATGCGTTCAAGATTATGAATTTTCAGCATTATGTCTAGGCTGGGATGGTGCCAATGCAATTCTGGAACAACGAAACAAAATAAACAAGGGTGATACCCTGGAAATACTTTCCCCAAACGATTATTCAGCCAGTTCCATTAGAGTTAGTCAAATTACTGATTTGGATGGCAATGAAATGGAATGCGCTAACCGAGTGCAACAGATTATAAAAATTCCCTGCCCACTGCCTCTCAGCAAAAACGACATTCTGAGAAAATGTATAAAGAGCGTACGCTAGATATACGCTTACCTAAAAAACCAGGCGGCCGCCTTTGCACCGCGGCGGACAAGGAATAAAAGTCCCGGCGGCCGCGGCGCGCGGGCGGGATTATATTTGCCGCGGGCATGTGCCCGCGGCAAGGGCGCCGTAATGAATGAATAGGAAGCATATAACTGGTTTAAAGAAGTAATAAAATAGGAATGGAATACTGGGGCGCCCTCCTTAAAAGGGCGGGGCGCGCCTTTTTAACCCCTTTTAAATTAGAGATAGGCAAAGGAGTAAATAATAATGCTTACACATAAAGGCACACAAAAAATTAACAACACCCACTTTTTGCTGCGGCCGTTTTCCCCTGACGACGCACCGGACATGTATAAAAACTGGGCCAGTGATGAACGGGTATGCCGTTATCTAACATGGACTCCTCATACATCTCCCGAATTTACACGGCAGCTTTTAGAACTATGGTGCAAAGAATATGCAAATCCAAGCATATATAATTGGGCTATAGTATTGAATGGCAGCGCTATTGGCAATATTAGTGTAGTACAGATAAATGAAAAAAGCGAACGGGCTGATCTAGGCTATTGTCTGGGCCACGCTTTCTGGAATCAGGGAATTATGACCCAAGTGGTCCGCAATGTAATTGACTATCTCTTTAGCGAAATTAATTTCCACCGCATAGGAATCGCGCATGCAGTTAAAAATCCTGCGTCGGGCAGAGTTGCTCGAAAATGCGGCATGATATATGAAGGAACCCAGCGAGAATATCATAAAAACTCCGCAGGAGAATATCTGGATTTATCGAATTACGGCATTTTAAAAAGCGATTGGGAGAAAACACAGCATCAATGACACTATAAAACGGCTCAAAGAAATAAGCTTTTGAGCCGTTTGCACATCTGTTGCCCGATGATTTAGGGGGCGCGCCCCGCCCTTTAAAGGAGGGCGCATATTATTTTTCCTTCTCTATTTAATTATTATTATATCCAACTCTTTATATTTCTAAGTATTAAGCAGGCGCCCTTTCCGCAGGCATAAGCCTGCGGAAAATATAACCCCGCCCGCGCGCCGCGGCCGCCGAAACTTTAAGGATATCCGCAGGGATAATAAGGCGGCCGCCTAAAAACCGATTTTAACCAACACAATACGCAACCGCCTCGCATATGCATCCTCTTTACCGAACTCCTATCCAGGTCCGAGGCACACTGCCCTCTATCAGCTGGGAAAGCTTATACCGAGCATTGCCTATAATAACCTGCGTACCATTTTTAAGGGGCTGTGTTATATACTGCAATTTAGCCCATGCTCCGTTAGCTCCAGCGCGCGAGGCGCCTATACAATGCTTCTGAGCTTCTTTAACTGCCTCCAAGGTTTCATTTATATTTGCGCCCGCAATTTCATGTATAAGGGTGGATTCATCTGCCGGATCTGCATATATCCCCTCTGTGGTAGTAAGTATTACAAGCAGGCGCGCCTTAGCAATATCCGCTATCACCGAAGCCGTTTCGTCATTATCCACACACTCTACAACATGTCCGCCGCTCTTTTTCAATCCGGCAAGTTCATAATTTCGATTTTCCTTTGCACTAACAGCGTCATTATAATTAACTATGGGAACAGCGCTTTGAAAGGCTGCCCGTTTGAGCAGTCCCAAGATATATTCGCGCTTCTGCGGGTCGTTAAAATGCTGATGTTCTACCAAAAGCTGGCGCACTCCATACTGCTGAGGTATAAAGCGGCGATAATTTTCCATTAATATTACCTGTCCCTGCGCAGCATAGTCCGTCTTGCGTGTATCATCATCCTCTGCCAGCTCATATCCCGCCCGTTTGATAAAATCCAGCCTGCCTATCTCAGCGGCACCCGAACTAACCCATATATAACCCGGCCTTAGCTGAGCTCCCAGCCGAGAAAATATATTATAGTCTATATCCATATCCTCCTTGCGTATAAGGGCCATGGAACCTATTTTCCCTACCAGTTCAAAATCAAAGACCATTTTTCTATCTCCCCTATATATAAAAGCATAATATGCGCAGCTAATTAATATTGCCGCCGCAGATATTATATCAGCCTTTATCAACACAAGCAAATTGTTTTTGCCTTTAAATATCCCGCAAAAGCGAAGCTGTAAAACAGGTCTTTTCCGCTTGATTATAACGCGGAAACCGTTTATAATATGGTTATGGATATACGCCCCGGCGACCGCGGCGCGCGGGCGGGGTTATATTTGCCGCGGGCACACGCCCGCGGCAAGGGCGCCATAATAAAAGTAATAGGATATGAATAATCAGCGGCCAATATTAGGGCTGGAAGGAATATTAAAATATTGTGCGCCCTCCTTAAAAGGGCGGGGCGCGCCCCTTAAGCCCTTCTGTCGGCAGCTTTAAAGCAATAAAGTAATTTTGGAGGTATGCTATGCTCAGCAAAGAATGGTCTAAATTTAAAAGCGGAAGTGATATCCGCGGGGTTGCGCTCGAAGGGGTAAAGGATATGCCCATCGACCTTACCGACGAAGTAGTCGAACGGATGGCCGCCGGCTTTGGCGTATGGCTGGTAGAAAAACTGGATAAGCCGGCCGAACGGCTTAAAATATCAGTAGGTCATGATTCCCGGCTGTCCGGTCCACGCATGAAAGCAGCCGTTCTGCGTGCTCTTACGCGCGCCGGCTTTACCTGCTACGATTTTTCCCTTATGAGTACGCCCGGCATGTTTATGTCCTGTGTCAACCCAGAGCTTTCCTGCGACGGTGCTATTCAGCTTACCGCTAGTCATCATCCCTTTAACCGAAACGGTTTAAAGTTTTTCACCAAAGACGGCGGTCTGGAAGGCAGCGACATCGCCCAGATTCTTACCTATGCTCAAGATAACGCTTCCCTTCCTGAAAAAGAAGGCAAAGTAATACAGTATGATTTTCTCTCGGTGTATGCGGCAGGATTGGTCGAGACAGTACGCAAGGGCGTTAATTCAAAAACCAATTACGAAAAGCCCCTGACCGGATTTAAGGTGGTTGTAGACGCAGGCAACGGAGCGGGCGGCTTTTATGCCCAAAAGGTGCTTGAGCCCTTAGGCGCCGATACAACAGGCAGCCAGTTCCTGGAGCCGGACGGCTCTTTTCCCAACCATATCCCTAATCCTGAAAACGAAGAAGCCATGCACGCAATAACCCGCGCTGTTCTTAACAGCAAAGCTGATATAGGTCTGATATTTGATACAGACGTGGATCGGGCCGGAGCCGTGGATTCTTCCGGCCGTGAAATTAACCGCAACCGCCTGATTGCTCTTATTTCTGCTATTCTGCTTGAGGAAACTCCCGGCGCTACCATTGTCACAGACTCCATAACCTCAAGTGGCCTCAAGCTTTTTATTGAAAACAGGCTGGGCGGAAAGCACCATCGCTTCAAAAGAGGATACAAGAATGTCATCAATGAAGCGATACGGCTTAACAATGAAGGAATATACTGCCCTCTGGCCATTGAAACCAGCGGCCACGCCGCTTTAAAGGAAAATTATTTCCTGGATGACGGCGCTTATCTGGTTACTAAGCTGCTTATAAAGATGGCTCAGTTAAAAGAGGAAGGCAAAAAGCTGGATAATCTTCTGGACGGCCTTGCCGAGCCTGTTGAAAGCAAAGAAATCCGCATGAACCTGCTTTTGGAGGACTTTAAGCCATACGGCCAGCAGGTTATAGACGAGATTGCCGCATTTGCCGAAAAAGAGCCGGGATGGCTTCCTGCCCCGGACAATTACGAAGGCATCCGCGTTTCATTTGACAAAAACGGCGGAGACGGCTGGTTCCTGCTCAGGCTGTCCCTGCACGACCCATTAATGCCTCTTAATATAGAATCAGACAGCGCCGGAGGCGTGAAAATCATTGCGCGAAAACTATACGAGGTTCTAAAGAAGTATGATAAATTAGATACCGTGCCGCTGAAAAATTTTATTGACAGCGCGGACTGATTTATTGCCTAACAACATCGGCGAAGCCTTAAAGGCTTCGCCTTATTTGATTGAATACCTTTTTTAAAAAATCCCATAATATAACTGAAATTATGAAAAAGAGGCGCAGAATATGAAAAAGCTAAGCAAAATAATAAGAATACTGACCATAGCCCCTATCATAGCCGCGGTAATGCTGACAATCATATATTTAACAAGGCCTGAACAAATAGGCGGCGCCATAAATTTCATTATGTCCTTGCTATTTTTAACCGTACTGCCCGCCATTTCTTATCCCCTACAGCCCATTATGCCCTATTTTAAGCATCAGGGCCGGGAAGGTCAGCGCAATTTAGCCATAATTGCCGCCAATATAGGCTATATTGCCGGAATAATATATGCTTTTGCAGCCCAGACCCCTCAGGAGCTGCTTATAATTTTTCTCACGTATTTTCTTTCGGGACTGCTTATAGTGCTGTTCAACAAAGCTTTGAAAATACGGGCGAGCGGGCACGCCTGCGGAATAGCCGGCCCCATAGCCATCCTCATATATTTTGTCAGCCCGTGGGCACTGCTGGGAATAGTTGTGCTGGCGGCGGCCTGGTGGGCCAGCTTAGCCATGAAGAGGCACACAAGCAAAGAGCTTGTAACAGGCTCGCTGCTCTCCATAGCCTCACTATTTATATCTGTCCTGACTGTTCGTCTGATTGAAGGCTGATAAAATCCACAGGAAGTATATTGG
>OJMH01001995.1_pt1 | contig 18460 bp, 18 predicted proteins | sample 1597111 | NCBI WGS metagenome assembly OJMH01 (sample SAMEA2452115, study PRJEB22498) | human gut metagenome | reverse complement strand
CCTGGACGCGCTACCCCCTGCGTCCAGCGCCTGCCGCCGGCACATTAAAATAGAAAAAGAGAGGCCTTATGAAAAGAACAGCGGTAATGATAGTTATATCCAGTATGATTTTTTGTATGGCCGCTTGCAGCAGCCCCCAAAGCCCAGCCCAGCAAAGTGCCGCACCCAGCCAGGGAAATATTTTCACATCCCCCCAGCAGAGCAATATCCTCGTTGCATATGTTTCTTCCCAGGAGAACAGCCCCATAAGCCGGGCCGCCTCTTTGCTGGGAGAAACATTAAACGCCCAAGTACTGCCTATTTCTGAAAATCCCCAAAAGGATTATGGCATGTATGAATTTATCCTGCTGGGCTTTGAAGCAGAAAATAATATTCTGCCCGAAGAGATAGCGGAGTTTTTAACTCAAAATGATTTTGGAGCAAAGACAATATTTCCTTTTGCCGCCGGCAGCGGCAATAATGCGGACGGCATTTTAAACGCAGTCTCACAGCTTCAGCCCGGCGCGCTGCTGGGCGGCGCCCTCATAATTTTAGAAGAAACACAGGACCAAGCCATTGTCGCCTGGGCGCAGAGCCTTAATCTGCTTAAAGAGGACAGCATGCCCGAAGAAAGCGGCGGCAACACTGTATTAAGCGCAGCAGTAACGCCCCATTCGCAGCAAACTCTTTATCTCTGGGAAGAAAACAACGCTCCCGCAGTAACCCAATATACGCAGAATAATGGCGCTTATTCGGACGACCCGGATTTCCGGCCTTATATTACCAGCTTTCCGGTACCGCAGGGCGTAGAAATCAAAGGGGCCGTGCTTATCTGTCCCGGCGGGGCATTCCAGTTCCGCAGCGACCAGCCCGAAGGGATAGAGGTCGCCCAGGCTCTGAGCGCCCTTGGATACCAGAGCTTTGTCGTGGATTACCGTCTGCGGCCCTATACCCAGCAGGAAGGGGCCCTCGACCTGGCCAGGGCGGTGCGCTTTGTCCGCGCTCACGCTGAGGAATACGGCATAGAAGAAAAGGACATAGCAGTAATGGGTTTTTCCGCAGGCTGAATCATCAGCGGCGAAATGCTCTTAAATTTTGACGGGGAAGTTAACGGCACGGCGCTGGATTCTGATTACATACCTGACCAGCTGGACATGCTGTCGGCCGACGCTGCGGCATGCGGAATGATATATTCCTTTTACGGGCGCCTGAGCGTAGGCACAACCGATGTGGAACTGCTCCGGAGGGGCAATCTGCCTCCCACTTTCTACTGCTACGGCACCAGAGACCCGTTTTACCGCCAATTCCTGGCCAATGCCGATGCTGCCGAAGAAGCGGGCGTAAATGTTGAACGCCTTCAGCTGGATAACATGCCTCACGGCTTCGGCTCTAGAGGCGGCTGGATCCCTACTTTTGACAGCTGGCTGTCAAATATTTTCACCGGCAATTAACCTCAGTTTACAGAGAGCTGCACGGTTAGAATGCATAAAATTGCGTACCGGCGCGCTGTCTTGATTCCATGTACACTCGGTACATGTCGTTCAAGCGCGCTTTACCCGGCATAAATTTTATGCATTCTGACTCTGCGGCCTCAAACGGCGAGAATTTCTTTGTTTTCCAGGCAAGCGATAAAGGCGCACTGGACGTACTACGATTGAGGATAACGCAGAAAATGAAGATATTATCCCGTTACGAGGCATGTAATTCCTTGTAAACTGAGGGCAGCTTGCTTTTAAAAACCCGGCATGAAAATAAGCCTTGCATCAAAATTTATCCTCAGCAATGCATTACGCCCTTTCGGACGCCCCGGAAGGGCCTGCTTTTAAGCTTCTTTTATAAAAAACCGCCATCCTCAATAGAAGCTTATAATCTTTTTAAGCAGCTCCGCAGAAAGAAGGGAAATTTAAAATTATGGACAAACAAAACGAAAAAGAGCTGTTTGAGAGCATGAGCGTACCAAGGGCCGTAGCTACTCTGGCCATTCCCACCATTATAAGCTAGGTTGTTACCATGATATACAATCTGGCGGACACTTTTTTCATAGGCCAGATTGGGAACCCTTTAATGGTGGCCGCAGTTTCCTTGGTTTCCCCTTGGTTCAACCTGCTTACCGCTATTGGGAACCTGTTCGGTTTAGGCGCAAGCAGCCTTATCTCCCGAATGCTGGGAGCAATGAAGCACCAGGAAATAAAGCATGTCTCAGCTTTCGGCATCTGGGGCGGCGCAGCGGCGGCTCTGGTTTTTTCTCTGGTTACCCTTTTTGCGCGGAACCCCCTTTTGAATTTTTTAGGAGCAAGCAGCGATACTTACAGTTATGCGGAAAGCTATCTTATATGGGTGGTTGTTCTGGGCGGAATACCCACTGTAGCCAGCTTGACCTTAGGCCATCTGCTGCGCAGCGAAGGACACGCCAAACAGGCCAGTGCAGGCATGATGTTCGGGGGCATTCTGAATGTAATACTGGATCCGGTGCTCATATTCTTATTTGATATGGACGTTGCGGGCGCGGCAATAGCCACCGCCTTTTCCAATGCGGCCTCTGTCGCTTTTTTTGCCTTCCAGTTCAAACGGCTGCATGGCAGAACCCAGCTTTCGCTGAATCCTAAATATTTTTCCTTCTCCTTCACCCGGCCGGTTTTTTCAGTAGGGCTGGCTTCCGCCCTGGCTACCGCTCTGGGCAACGCCTCAAATATGGTAATGGTGAGTCTGGCCTCGAATTACGGGGATATACCCGTAGCGGCATACGGCATAGTCAAGCGCATAGACCAGTTCCCGCTCAACGTATCCATGGGGCTGTGCCAGGGTTTTATGCCCTTGGTAGGCTACCCTAAATTGACAAGGGCATATACGGTCAGGACAGGGCTGTTTCCGTGTCCTGCTGTGTTGCTTTTCGCTCCGTGTACGTCCAGTACACGTCGTTCAAGCGCCTTGCAGGGCACCCAAACGGCCGCTGTCTGACTCTTCGACCTCCAGCAGGTTTGATTTCGGCATTTTCAAGGAAGCGGAATGAGGTGTACTGAATGTACACCCATTGACGATGACGCAGAAAATGCCGAAATCAGGCCGCCGGAGGCGTATATCCCCTTGTCAATTTAGGGTATACTTTTGCCTCCAAAAACTATAAGCGCATGCGCCACGTCGCCGTATTCTCCCGGAAAACCGCCCTTGTTATGTCAGCTTGCTTTGTAGCCTGCTTTGCTCTGGGAGCGCCACAAATACTGCGTCTGTTCATACGGGAAGAGCAGACCAGCACCTTGGGTGCCTCTTTCCTGCGCATTGCCTGTCTGGCCGTGCCCCTGACTTCGGTAAATTTTCTTATAAGCTATACCCTCCAGGCCATGGGAAAGGGAGCACAGTCAGCCCTTCTTACCTTCAGCCGCCAAGGTTTGCTGAATATTCCCCTGCTTATACTGATGAACCGGCTTTTTGGCCTCTACAGCATGATATGGACACAGCTCGCCGTGGAAATAATTATGCTTCCCATTTCTTTAGGAATATATGCTCATACGTTCAAACGGCTTAAGCCTGCGGAGCCAAAGCCAGTATAAACCTATAGTTTAAACAGCATAACTAACCGAAACTTCTCTTTAATATAAAAAGCTTTATAATATAGGCATAAGGAGATGAATTGAGAGTGCAGAAACGTGTTTTAGGCAGAAATCTGACTGTTTCGGCAGTAGGGCTGGGCTGTATGGGATTTTCCCACGCTTACGGCGCGCCCATCCCGGAGCATGAAACAATACGCCTGATGCGCAGCGCCGCAGATATGGGCTATACTTTTTTTGACACCGCTGAAATATACGGCACGCCTGAAGACGCCCACGCCAATGAACGGCTGGTAGGAGAAGCGCTCTTACCAATACGCAGCAATGTCGTAATATCCACCAAGTTCGGACTGCGTTTTGACACTCAAAGCGGGCGCTTTCCCTATCCCTTGATTCCAGAGGCGCGGCCGGAAAATATCCACCGTTCTGTTGAAGGCTCCCTTAAGCGGCTTAAAACTCATTATATTGACATATATTTTCAGCATCGCATAGACCCCGACGTCCCTCCCGAAGAAGTGGCAGGAGTGATGGCCGACCTGATAAAAGAAGGCAAAATCCTTCATTGGGGAATTTCTGAAGCAAATGAAGAATACCTGCGCCGGGCGCATGCGGTATGCCCTGTAACAGCCGTACAGAACCGCTATTCTATGATGGCGCGGCATTACGAAGCTTTATTGCCCGTCCTGGAGGAGCTTAAAATAGGTTTTGTGGCCTTTTCGCCTATGGCAAACGGTTTTTTAAGCGGTCAGTATACTAAATCAACGCATTTTGACGCAAAATACGATTACCGCGCCTCCATGCCCCAATTTACTGAAAAAGGCGTTCAGCAGAATAAGGAACTTTTGCATTTGCTCTCTAAGCTGGCAGCGCAGAAAAATGCAACTCCGGCACAGCTCTCTCTGGCCTGGATGTTATTTAAAAAGCCCTGGATAGTGCCCATTCCGGGTACGCGCCAGTTAGAGCGCATGGAGGAAAATGCCCAAGCGGCGGATATTGAGCTTACAAATGCAGAAATCACCGCGCTGGATGAGGCTCTCAGCAAAATTAAAATGTCCGAGGTATACGGGGCTAATAACCAAAATTAAGAATACCAAAAGCAATGGAACTGTTTCTCAAACACGACCGGAGCTTAATTAAGCCGGTTATTTATAATGATTAAAATAAAAGGAGCGAAAACAATGGATTATGCAGTTTTAAACAATCAAATCAAAATGCCAATGGCGGGAATAGGCACATTCCTTTTGACCCCGAATGAGGCGGAGGCTTCAGTCCTCAGCGCCCTGGAATGCGGCTACAGACTCATAGATACCGCTAACGCCTATGTCAACGAAAAGGCGGTGGGCAGGGCCATCAAAAAATCCGGGCTCAAGCGGGAAGAAATCTTTTTGGAAACAAAGCTCTGGCCCAGCTTTTACGAACAGGCAGACGCGGTGGAGAAAACTCTTGAGCGCCTTGACACTCCCTATATCGACCTTCTGCTCATACATCAGCCCGCAGGCAATTATATTGCCGGCTATAAATTAATGGAAAAAGCTTATCAGGAAGGCAAAGTAAAAGCCATAGGGCTGTCCAATTTCAGCCGGGAACAGATAGAGGAAATTTTCAGCATCTGCAAAATCAAGCCGGCGGTTCTGCAAACTGAAGTACATCCCTATTCACAGGAAAAGGCACTAAAAAGCTATCTAAAAGAAAAGGGCATCGTAATTCAGGCCTGGTATCCCCTTGGACACGGAGACAAAGCGCTTATTGAGGAGCCTCTTTTTGCCGAGCTGGGCAAAAAATACAATAAGAGCAGCGCTCAGATTATACTGCGCTGGCACATCTAAAGCGGCAATATAGTCATTCCCGGCTCCAAAAACCCCGCCCATATCCGGGACAATTTTGATTTATTTGATTTCTCCCTCACCCAGGAGGAAATGGACAAAATTGCAGATATGGATAAAATGAAGCGCTATTATACCAGCACTCCCGAACTGCTTAGAAGCTACGCTGAGATGGTACCGCCTGTAGACGAACAAAAATAAGGAAAGGAAGAACAGATATGCGTAAAAATTTCGGTGTAAAATCCTGGTTCTATCCGCTGCCCGTGCTTATTATAGGCACTTATAATCCCGACGGCTCCCCTGACGCGATGAACGCCGCCTGGGGAGGCCTGTACGATGCGGATAAGGTGGTGCTGTGCCTGAGCGAGGGCCACAGGACCACCGCAAACATCAAATCAAGAGGAGCTTTTACCGTAAGCTTTGCCGATGCGGATAATGTTGTCCCTTCTGATTATGTAGGAATAGTTTCGGCCAACAGTCAGCCCCGCAAGCTGGAAAAAGCAGGCTTCAGCGTTACCCGCAGCGAATTTGTGGACGCGCCCCTTATTAATGAACTGCCCGTAGCGCTGGAATGCAGTTTTATAAAAGTGAACGAGGACGGCAATATCATAGGGCGCATTGTAAATTTGAGCGCTGAAGAAAATGTGCTGGCCCAGGACGGCGGCATAGACTTTAATAAATTCCGGCCCATTTCCTTTGAACCCGCCCGCGGCGGCTATCACGTTATGGGCCAGAGGGTAGGAAATGCCTTTAAAGACGGCGCACAGCTCAAATAATTTATCAAAGCGCTTTAAAAAAGTATTTCCGGCCATTTCGGACAGTTTAAAAGCATGAAAATAGCCAAAGCAAGAAAGGAAGATTTTTGTATGGATAAAGTTACGGCGGGCAGAGACGCCATGAATAAATTTGCGCCCAAATTTGCAGAGCTGAACGACGATGTGCTCTTTGGAGAAGTCTGGTCCCGCGAGGACAAGCTCTCCCCCAGGGACAGGAGCCTGATTACCGTCTCCGCGCTCATGGCCAGCGGCATACTGGACTCTTCCCTGCTGCACCATATCCAGCGGGCAAAGCTCAACGGCGTAAGCAGCACCGAAATGAGCGAGGCTCTGACACAGCTTGCCTTTTACGCAGGCTGGCCCAAAGCCTGGGCCGCGCTGAGAATGGCAAAAGAAGTATACGGCGAGGAATAAAATGGACCGTCCTTTTGTAGTATGCCATATGCTGGCCTCTTTAAACGGCCGTATTGACGGGGAATTTTTCAGCGCTCCCCAAACTGCGCCCGCTTTAAAAGCCTACGGAGAACTTAGGAAATATTATGGCTGCCCGGCCACGCTGTACGGCACCTCCACTATGCTGGAGAGTTATGCCGACGGTCCTGCGCCAGCGCTCCCAAAAAATAATAAAATCATTCCCAAAGAAGACTATATAAGCGCCCAGGGCAAAAAGGCGGAAAATTTTATTATTTCCATAGACCCAAATGGCATAATGGGCTTTCATTCAAGCATACTGGAAAAAAAGGGGCGGCCCGCCGCGCACGTCGTCCAGGCGCTGACCGAGCAGGCTGATTCTTCTTATCTCAACTATCTGCGCGAGCTGGGAATTTCCTATCTTTTTGCCGGGCAGAAACGCATAAACTGCACCTGCCTGCTTAAAAAGCTGACGCAGCAGCTGGGAATAAAACGGCTTATGCTGGCCGGAGGAGGGATTGTCAACTGTTCCTTCCTCCAGGAGGGACTTATTGACGAATTAAGCCTGGTTATTGCCCCGGTTGCAGATCCCAGCGCTCCCCGCATCTCTATTTTTGAGCAGGCGCCTTTCCTGCCGCCGCAAAAACCAGCGGCTTTTACTCTTAAAGAGATCCGGACCATAGACCAAAACTGTCTTTGGCTGCGCTACGTGAACGGCAATAATAAAAACGAGCCGGCGGGATAGCTCCGGCGCAATACGGCAGTATTTTATATAATGCACCGCGCTGTGCCCAAACGGCGCTTGCCCTAATGGGCAAGTTAAGTTTCCTTGCGGCAGTGAGGTTATTTTACAGTGAAGCTTGTTGCGCAATGGCTTTGCGGCAAACTTAACTTCACATTTGACAAATACTTCGCTGTAATTTATTACAGCTTCACTTCAAACCGAAGGTTTGAAACTTCACAAAATAAGATACCACTCGAAAAAGAACTCTTTTGTTCTTCTTCGAGTGGTTTTGTCTTATACCGCAGCAGCAGGCAGGGGATTTGTACGGCAGATTCCCGGCTTGCTTTACAGACATACTTCCTTATCGGAGATGGCCAATAGCTCCGGCACAATAAGGATATTTAGCAGACTGACAGCCCAGGGCATATCTTTGGATATGCCCTGGGTCATTATATCATTCAGATATAATGGAAATAGACGTCAACATCTTAATTCTAAAATTTTTCCCCGTAAGACCCGAACACTCATGTATATTTTTAAAAAAATCCCTCAGGATGTCAGGTGCCAGCTCGGGTGCATCCGGATGCCGGTCCGAAATGGCGAGAAAGCTTTTCATGCTGTCCGGTTCGTCCTATCCTTCAGCAGATTCTGTTTTAAGCAGGAAGTACTTGCTTTTAAGATTTTCGCCCTGCCGGATACCGCCCGCTAAGCTGCCTGGATTGCCCGTCTGTGAAAATACCGGCTAACCGGCACCTGCGGGCAGTTTCCCTGCCTGTTCCAGTTTTTCAACGTGACTGCCCGTTCCTTTTTAGCCGGCCGGGATTCTTTTCTGAAAAATTTTCCAAAGCATTCCGGCCTTTTAAAAAGAAATACACCGGCCTCCCTCTTACCCAGTTTTTAAGCTTTAGAATTAAGGCGGCCAGCGATAAATATAAAGGCCAACAGAACAGAGCCTGGATATCGACCTTATAAGTGATATCCAGGCGCTGTTCTTTAGGAGGATTGCTTTTATTATCTTTCCTGCTTCTTTCTCTTGATTATAAATGCTGCCAGCACACTGCCCGATGCAAACAGCAGAGTGCTCCAAAGTGCGATATGTCCTTGATCGCCCATGTCGGGACTTTCTTCATTTTCCTTTTCCTTTACTGTGACGCTAGCAGTGACGCTGTTGCCGGCCTTATCGACGGCAGCTATCCTCTGCTCGTCTTCTGCGGGACTGAGGATAAACTTCCCGTTTTTCAGCGCTCTCCGGCCTGAGCTTTTCAAAATAATAGATAAAATACCCATGCAGCTTCACATAAACGCCGAACTCCACATTGGCGCCTACGCTGACAATGCTCGTGCTGAGCAGGCCGAAAGCAATTTCAGCCTTGACGCCCGCCCTTACGCCAAGCGTTCCCATAACGTAGAACTGGAAGCCAAACCGTCCGTCAATAAGATCCATCTCGCTGGAGCCGGCTTCCCCATCCAGAATATGGAGCCAGAAGGTGTAGCGCTTGCCCACCTGATATTCCATATCCGCACCCTTTTTATTCGTGTATGCGAATGGTTTTGACCGTGCCTTTTTATCCGTATATGCGAATGCTTTGGCGGTAATTCCCTTGATTGTTTCTGTTCGCAATTCCGTACAGTTTTATTATATCCAGTTATCCAGCTGTCTGCAAGCAGCTAACGCAGCAGGCAACAGGACAGGCTAAGGCGCAGAAAGTTTCACCCTCATACGGAAGGTCCAGAATACCGGTCCAACAAAAAGTTCGTTTTCCCAGGAGACCCTGAGCAAATGTATTGAAACCCCAAAGTTTCTACTGCATAACAAACCGGAACTTCCGAAAATTTTTATTTGACACTATAATAAAGGAAGGATGATACGCGGCGGTAGAAAACGGCCGGCGGCACTTTTAAGTATTAAAAATCAAAGAGCCTTTAGTGCGCAGCGCGCGGCAAAGCATTAATATTGGAAACAGCGATACGGACACGCTGGCGCAGGCTGAAGCAGGAAGAAAGCCGTCCCCCGCAGCCGCAGAAACGCCTTCAGGCATGGATAAAACCCTCAAGTCCGGAAATTAAATATTGACGTTTACGCCATAAAAATCTTCCAAAAAGGAGAATATCTATATGAAGAAAAAATTGAGCCTCATATTCTGCACCGTCATGCTGCTCAGCGCATGCTCTGCCCAAAGCGTTCTGCAAAATACACCTGGCGCCAGCAGTTCAGACGCTCTTTACAGCACCAGCACGCCTGCAAGCAGCTCCGCCCCGGCGGATAATGATATTTCCGCGCCTATTAAAACCGGTCTGATAGCCGAACAGCTTTTAAACGGAGAGAGCGGCCAAATACATTACAGCTATTATTTGCCCAAAAACTATGATGCCGGAAGCAAATATCCTTTAATGATGGTTATGCCCGGATATGATATGATGTGGTTCGGCCAGGACTCCTCCGGCTCTAACTTGAACTGGCGCGGCTTCCGCTGCTGGACGGAGCTGGATGAAGATATAATAGTGGTATCCGCCCAGCTGACCGATTGGGGAGAAACTTCTGCCCGGCAGGCCATAGAGCTGACCCAGTACTTTGCGGACAATTTTGCGGTTGATTCATCCAGGATTTATGCGGCGGGCTATTCAGCCGGAGGAGAAACCATGTCCCGGGCAGTAGCCATGCGCCCAGATTTATACGCAGCCTACCTGCACGGCGCCTCACAATGGGACGGAGAATACGCTTCAGTAGCGGAAAACAGAGTAGCGGTATACATATTTATGGCCCAGAATGATGAATACTATGGCTCGGACAGGGCAAGAGAAGCTTATAACGGGCTGCGTTCCGCCTATGAACGCCTAGGCTGGACAGACGCACAGATTGATGCCGTTTTGCAGCTTGAAATTCCGGACAACGCTTACTTTAACTCGCACGGCATTACCGGCAATTATCACGGCGGCGGCAATATATTATTTGAGGACGAATCCATCCTGAATTGGATTTTATCACACAGCAAACAGTCGTTTTTATCCTAATTAGCGTGCTAAAATATGCCTTCAAATGTAAATAAAGTATTGTATTTTTGTTAAAATTAGCACTCTCCTATTGACAGTGCTAATTTTCGGGATATAATATAATTGTACTTAGAAAAAGGAATAAGTACAGATTAACAAATGGCACTTAACTGCCGCTGCGAAAATTATTCCACAGCAACAGGAAGGCAAATGAAATGGAGGAATGATTTATGTTACCGAGTATTTTTGGAGAAAACTTATTTGATGAAATGTTTGATGATGCTTTTGAGATGATGCCTTCTTTTAACCATCGCAATCCGCTTTACGGAAAGCATGGCAAAAACCTTATGAAGACAGACGTAAGGGAAACAGATGACAGCTATGAACTGGACGTTGACCTGCCCGGCTTTAAAAAGGAGGAAATAAACGCGCAGGTAAAAGACGGGTACCTTATTATCAGTGCCTCTAAGGGCTTGGACAGGGACGAAAAGGACAAAAAAGGCCGCTATATACGCAGGGAGCGTTATATGGGCCAATGCAGCAGGAGCTTCTATGTAGGCGAGGACGTGAAGGAAGGAGATATTAAGGCTAAATTTGAAGACGGCATTTTAAAGATAACCGTTCCTAAAAAGGAAGTTAAGAAGTTGCCTGAGAGCCATAATATCGCCATTGAATAAATGATTAATTAATAAATATCCCCCGGCAAAGCCGGGGGTATTTCATATGCGGGCGAAGCCCTATGTTACTAGCCCGCGCGTCTCGTCGCGCAAGTACGGTTTGCCAGCCGCGAAAGATTTGTTACTTGCTACCCGTAAACGGGTTTAAAAGTTTCCCATTGTCAGTTGTTCTCCTGCTTTGTCTTCGTCCAATTGATGCCGGATATATTCTTCTATCTTCTTTGCATTTTTCCCTGCTGTATCTACGTAATATCCTCTGCACCAAAATTCTCTGTTCCGGTATTTATATCGAAGCTCGGGAAACTTTTCATAGATCATAAGGCTGCTTTTTCCCTTTAAGTACCCCATGAAACTTGAAACCGATGTCTTTGGTGGTATCTCCAAAAGCATGTGCACATGATCCGGACACACTTCTGCTTCTATGATCCGGATATTTTTCCAATTGCACAGTGTCCGCAATATTTCCCCTATTTCTCGCCGTTTCTCTCCGTAAAATACCTTCCGGCGATATTTCGGCGCAAATACGATGTGATACTTGCAATTCCATTTCGTATGCGATAAACTATTTACGTCATTCATCTTAATGACCTCCCTTTGCTTGTTTGTGCAGTTGGCAGACCGCACTCTTATTATAGCAAAGGGAGTTTTTATTCCTTCATGATCGACATAAGTCTTTTTTCGAACCACTCGCCTAGCGAGTGGTTTTCCGTAGACAAACAGACGAGCAGACATAAAATCCTATGTCTGCTCGTTTTTATTTCCCTATATCCGGATTCCCCGCTTTGGCCCTCTAATTCAGCAGAGAAAGGAACTCCGGCTTGAGCCCCGGCGCGCAGTGCCATCCGCTATAACCCCCTATGCAACTCAATATGAAAAGGGAACCGCCTTAATTTTTTAGGCAAATGCGGTTAAATACGGCCGACCGTCCGCCTGCGCTGCGCCGCAATATAAAACGCTGCGCCCAGAGCCGCCACAATCGCCTCGGTCAGAGGAAAAGCGCACCATACTCCCATGAGGCCGGCAAGCCTTGAGAGTATAAAGGCCGCGGGTATTATTATTATAAAACCGCGCAGCAAAGAGATTATATGAGCGGGCCGCGCGCGTTCAGATGAGGTAAAATACATGGAAATAATGACATTAAAGCCCGCAAACGGACAGGCAATAAAATACAATTTCATTCCCTGGGCGGCTAAGGTCTGCAAAAGCGCGCTGCCCTCGCTGTTAAAAATCCCCGCAATACCCGAAGCCGCGAAAAATACGCATGCATATACAGCCGCCGAAACAAGCAGCATAGCCAGCACCGCATACTTTAGAACCTCTTTAATTTTACGGTAATCGCCCGTTCCGTATCCATTGCTTATCAAAGGCTGGATACCCTGAGCGATACCCGTATAAATCGCAATGACAACCAGCGACAGATTAGCTATGACCCCGTAAGCCGCCACGCCGATATTCCCTTCCAGCCGCAGTATTATGGAATTAAAGACTATCATGACAATGCCGGAGGACCATTCAGTCACTAATGAGGGAACGCCGCCCGACAAAATAGAAAGGGTAAGGCGCATATCCGGCCGGCATTTTATCAGTTTAAACCCGTTCCTTCTTCTAATAAAATGAACTGAAAGCAGCGTCATGCTGATAATAGGCGCCAGGCCGGTAGCCAGCACGGCTCCGAAAATACCCATGCCGAATGGGAACATAAACAGCCAGTCTAATACCACGTTGGAAAGACTCCCCGTTATCATGGCCGCCATTGCCAGCTGAGGGGAGCCGTCGTTGCGGACAAAGCACAGCAGCAGGTTATTAAAAAGAAATGCCGGAGCAAAAAGAAGTATAACTTTCAGATAAGTTCTGGACATATCATATATTTGCCCTTCCGCTCCTAAAAAAGCAGCTAAAGCGTCTGAAAAAAACAGGCCTATGGCTACAAAAAGCAACGCTAGAGCGCAGCATATATAAACAGCATGGGAAAACGCCCGATTAGCAGCCTCATAATTGTTCTGGCTCTTTTGTATGGCATATTTAGTCCCGCCGCCTATACCAGCCATAAGGCCGCTGCCATGAATAAAGCTGTAAACGGGAATGGCCAGATTCAGCGCCGCCAAACCGTTTGCGCCCAGCCCCTTTGAAACAAAAAAGGTATCCGCCAGTATATAGCAGGACAGGCCAAGCATTCCTAAAACATTCAGGGAAGAATACTTGGCAAACTCCTTAAAAACAGATTTCGTCATAAATAGCCTCCTTAAGACGACTCGCTTTAAAGCGGGCCGCCAGCCGTGCTGACAGCGCTCTGATTGACAAAATTTATAAACCCTTTCTGCGCGCTCTCGCCAGCTCCAATCCTTCCTTGCCCGTTAAATGCTCAATAGTCATTTCCAGCATGCAAAGAGCCTCCCATTCCCTCTCTATGGCTCTATCCCTGTTCTGCGCGCTGTCTCCGGGCGCATATTTTATGCTTAGAATTTCAATCGCCCGCCGCTTTTCTTCTTCCCCGTCCATAATCCGGACTGTTCCGAAAACTATAACGCTTTTAAAATAGCTGGTATATTCCTCCGGCTTTATGTCGTCCTGCGCAACAACACAGAAAGACGCCCTGTTGTTTCTGCTTATTGCGTCCAGCTTATGGCCGCTTTTAGCGCAGTGGAAATATATTTTTGCATCATGGTACACATAATTCAAAGGTACGGCGTATGGGTAAAGATTGTCCCCTGACAAAGCCAGCACACCCGATTTGCCCTCCATAAGTATTTCTTCGCATTCCTTTAAAGGGAGCGCCTGATTTTTTCTGCGCATTGGTCTGAACATAATTTTCTCCTCCTTAAAAACGCCTGATAAAAAATAAAGCATTGACTTTCACATCTTCTAACGGCCTACTGATGCGAAACCAACGCTTTTGCCTGCCCGGCGGCAGGTTATCCATATATTTTTTCTAATTTTAATATAACTATTTTGATATGTCAATTAAATTTTTGCAGGGATGCGTCCGGAACGCGCAAAGCATACGCATCCAAAAGCTTTTGCCTGCCAATTTATGCGCTGTCCAATTACCCCTCCCCGGCATATTATGAATTATCAGCCGGCATGCGTTAAAAATCATGCCGCCAGAACGGAGGTAACAATGCCCAGCGTATATTTAAGCCCGTCCACCCAGGAATATAACCCCTATATTACCGGAGGCACAGAAGAATACTATATGAACCTTATAGCCGACGCAGTAGAGCCGTATTTGACAGCCAGCGGAATAGAATACTCCCGGAACACCCCAAATATGACCGCAGGCTCCTCTATAAGAGAAGCCAACCGCGGCAATTTTGATTTATATGTAGCAATGCATTCAAACGCCGCCCCTCCCTCTCTTTCAGGACAGCTTACCGGCACAGACGTATATTATTCACGCGGAAGCACCCGCGGACGCAGAGCCGCAGAAATATTTGCCGAAAACCTGAAGGAGATATATCCCCAGCCGCAGAAAGTGCAGGCCCGGCCCACGGCCACCATAAGTGAAGTAACCAAAACAATAGCGCCGGCCGTGCTTATTGAATACGCATATCACGACAACGCCCAGGACGCCGAATGGATAATAAATAATATAGATTCCATAGCCCGCGCCACTGCCCTTTCCATAACACAGTATTTCGGGCTTCCGCTTATAGAGCCTCAGCAGGCCAGAGAAGGGCGCGTGCGCATCAGCAGCGGCTATCTCAATATCCGCAGCGCCCCCTCAGCCAGCGCCCCGATAATAGGACGGGCATATAACGGAGACACTATCTATGTCCTGGGCAGGAACGGAAACTGGTATTCTGTCAATTACAACGGCCTTGAAGGCTACGCCAACGCCTCATATATATCCCTGCCCTGAATCAATGCCCGTCCTCAAAATACCGGTTTGCTGGCCCAATATATTTATTATTCACGCGCTCCATAATAAATATCTTCGGCAATGCCGGGGATATTTATTGCCGCGGAAAGAACCTGTGCCGCTATCTTGCGTATCAGCTGCGCAGATATATTGAGGCGCAGGCAGCACAAACTTCCTTTAATTTACAGCAACGGCGGGATCCTCCCCCTCTCCGCTGCCCTTTGTAGGGCCGCTCGCACGTTGAGAGGGGATTTTAAAAAAACCGCGGTTCGCCCGCGGTTCTTTTAGTTATACTTAAAATGCCGGCGTGCCAAAAGGCATGCTTTTCCATACGCGCCTTTAGTTTGTAACGCCGCCCTCTTTCAGCAGCTGCTCCCGTTTTTTGAGCCGTTTATTAAAGGTAGCAAAGAAATAAGCTACCGTACAGCTCACGGCGAGAACATCAGCTACCGGCTCGGCTGCAAAAACCGCATACACCTCATGGCCCGGGAACAGTGCCGGCAGGATGTAAATAAAGGGAATAAGCAGTATGATTTTGCGCAGGATAGCCAGAAAAAGAGAACATCCGGCCTGCTCCAGAGATATAAAAGTCTGCTGGCAGGCTCTCTGCGCGCCCATTACAAAGCCGGCCGCCAAATATACCCTGGCCGCTCCGGCCGCAAGGCTTTTCAGGCTGCCGTCCTTGCAGAATAATCCGACCAGCAGCTGGGGAAAGAGCATATTTATAAGCCAGAATATTAAAGAATAAATCATGCTCACAATAAACAGCAGATAAAAGGACTTTTTTACCCTGTCCATTTTACCGCAGCCGTAATTATAGCTGGTTATGGGCTGCGCTCCCTGCGCCAGGCCCGAAAGGGGCAGGGACAAAAGCTGCATTATGCTCACCAGAATGGTCATGGCTCCTACGGCGTCATCGCCGCCGTATTTTTGCAGAGAAGAATTAAAGCATATGCTTATAAGGCTCTCGGTAGCATTCATAACAAAGGGAGAAACTCCCAGAGCCAGCACAGGCCACAGCACCTTGAAATTGAGTCTTATATGGCATTTTTTTAAACGCAGAGTGGTTTTTTTGCCGCTTAGGAACGCAAGCGCCCATACTGCTGAAACTGCCTGAGAAATGACTGTTGCAATGGCAGCTCCGGCCACTCCCCAGTGAAATACATAAATAAATATCGGGTCAAGCACAATATTCACAACCGCGCCTATTAAAACAGTAAGCATGCCCGTCCGCGCAAAGCCCTGGGCTGAAATAAATGGGTTCATGCCCAGCGCAGGCAGCACAAATATATTTCCGCATACATAAATATTCATATATGTCAGCGCGTAGCCTATGGTTTCATCGCTTGCCCCGAAAAGATACAGCAGAGGTTCCCCCAGTGCAAGAAATGCCGCCGTAAGAATAACTGCCAGCACTAAAAGGGCTGCCATGCAATTACCCATAATGCGCTCGGCCTCGGCGTTATTCTTTTCTCCCAGCTTAACCGAGGCTCTGGGCGCTCCCCCCATTCCGATAAGCGAAGCAAACGCAGAAATAAACATCAGCACGGGAAAGGTTACTCCTACTCCCGTCAGGGCAGCGTCCCCAATACCTTCCATATTGCCTATGTATATACGGTCCACTATATTATAAAGCATATTGACCAGCTGGGCAGTCACAGCGGGAACCGAAAGCTTTAAAAGCAGCTTTCCCACTCCCAATGTCCCCAGACGGTTTGTCTGTTCCAATTATGTCGCCCCCATAAAAAGCATTTTTGCAGTCCAGAACCTTAACGGGCAGCTTTTGCCCTTCCGCACGCCCTCCTCAAAGCAAATCTTGGTCCTTGGCTCCAGGCTGATAATTATTTTATCACAAATATCATTATAAGCCAATCGGCCTATTATAATTATATATTGACTTTTGCACTCCGTTAAAATATAATTATTAAGATTTTATGGAGGCCGGGATTATGAAAGATTTGTTTCTTAAAACTGCCGATGAGATAGGCCAGGCTGCATTTGCAGATATGGTTAATTCATATGTGCGCAACGGCACGCCTTTTTTAGGGATGACTTCCATTGCGGATTATGAGGCCTTTCTGCGCATGTGCCGCGCGCACGAGAGCGGAAAAAGGCTCCCGCGCGGAAGCGTACCCTATACCAGATATTTTATGTGCGATTCAACGGGCACTATATACGCTCAGGGAGACGTAAGGCATTATCCTTCTGAGAGTTTAACACGTTATGAAGGCTATTTAGGCTACGGAACAGTCCCAGATTACCGCGGGATGGGCTTTGGTACGCAGATGTGCCGGCTTTTGCTGGAAAAGGCGCGCGAATTAGGCTATAACGAGGTAATAATTACCTGCAATATAGAAAATCAGGCCAGCGCCCGCATAATTGAAAAAAACGGCGGAAAGCTTATTGAAATATGCTATTGGCAGCAGCAGCAATCCTTTATGAAAAGATACTGCTGTCAACTTGTATAATATTTTTGTGCAGAATTTTTTGTTAAACCTACTGTTCAAATTATTTTATTTATAGTATAATCATTGTGTTATATTACGTTAAAGGCGGGAAATTATTATGCCAGGAATTTTTACTCACTTTATATCGGGCGAGAAGGTCTTGGAAAAGATAACCGATAAAGATACCCTTGAACTTATTAATCAAGACAGGCGGATATTTGATTTCGGACTTCAAGGCCCCGACTTTTTTAGATATTACGGCGTTCCCTTTAAGGCGGATGACGGCGTAAACAGAATTTACATGATGCTTCATGAGCGTACCATAGGCGAATGGTTTTCAACTATTTACCGTTACATAAAAGCCCAGGCTCCTGAAGACGCTAAAATACTTAAGCCTTATTTCCTTGGGTACTATGTCCATTATATGATAGACTGCGCTCTTAACCCCTATATTTCATACCGCGTGGGTTTTGCTACTCCCAACGCTGATTTGACCCAGCGCTTTACCGTTTACCGCAACAAATTTGTTACGGCTATGGACGAACTAATTCTCAAGCATTACAAAAACAAAACCCCTCAGGAAATGGATATAGACAAAATTTTCTGGGTAGAATACAAGGAACTGCTGGAAATCACCCGCATGTATCCCCTGCACCTCAAGCGCATTCTGGGACGAGACATTTCCAGAGAACAGGTAATAAAGGCCGCCCAGGATATGAACCGTCTGGCCAAGAAACGCATAAAGCCTGGTTTTATGAGTTTAACTGTTCCCATATATGAGCTGTTCAACCGGGAAATTTATAAAGGAACCTATTCTTCCGCCCGATACGGCAAAGCAAATCCCTCTATAGATTATCTGAACGAGCAGCACACCGAATGGATGCTGCCCTGGGATAACCGCAAGACTTCCCAGAAGGGCATCATTGAAATGTTTGAAGAAGCGATTGACAAAGCCGCGCCCGTAGTCGAGCAGATAGTCAAGGGCTTCAACGGCGAAGGAAGCGATATCCAGTTGCTTGAGACCATCGGCAACAACTCCATGATGACAGGCGTTGCTTGGAACGCACCCTTCCTGCCCAGACACTTTGACTGCGTATTTAAGGATGAGGAAGCCAAGATTGCCAAGAAGCTTGAAAAATTGGAAGCTGAAAGGCTTAAAAACGAATAAAGCATGATTCAGGCATTTTAGCCTCCCGGCCAAACGGCAGAAGGCGGGGGGGCGGCTGGA
>OJMH01001993.1_pt1 | contig 18464 bp, 16 predicted proteins | sample 1597111 | NCBI WGS metagenome assembly OJMH01 (sample SAMEA2452115, study PRJEB22498) | human gut metagenome | reverse complement strand
CAGATGCGACCACGGCTGTTGTACCGCCGTCGTGTCGACCAGCCTGACGCCGCTGCCGGGCAGCTGCGCCAGCAGCTTTTTCGCGTTCGCCAGCGAATTTTCCGCCGACGTGTTGCCGGCGACGGCCACCACGTCGATGCGGCCGAACTTTTCCCGGTTCGCCAGAATGTGCGCCAGCGCCACGGCGTCGTCCAGCCCGTAATCGGACAAGATAACCAGATCCATTGTTTCACCTCCGTTGTGCCGGCCGGGGCGGATAAGCCGGACTAGTACAGCGTGATCTTAAACGTCGTCCCCGCGCCTTTGACCGACGAGACCGAAATGTCTCCGCCCATGATCTCGATGATGTTCTTGGCGATCGTCAGCCCCAGCCCGCTCGAGCCGGACTCGCGGCCGCGCGCTTTGTCGCAGCGGTAAAACCGGTCGAATATGCGCGGCAGATCCTCTTCCGCAATGCCTATGCCGTTGTCCGAGACGGTGATCTCCGCCCGGCCGTCCCCGCCGCGCACCGCCACGTCGATGCGGCCGTTCTCGCCTGGCGTGTACTTGACCGCGTTGTCGATGAGCGTGCGCACCGATTCGACCAGCAGGCTCTTGTCCGTCTCTACGAAAATGTCCTTGTCGCCCGAAAACGTTATGGTGTGCGGCAGGTTCATGACGCTGTACGCGTCCACCGCCTCCTGCACCGCTTCGCTCAGCTTGAACCGCGTTCTGGTCATCGAGTAGTTGCCGAGCTTGGCGAGCAGCAGCAGCTGCTGCACGATGCGCTTCATGTTCTCCGCCTCGCGCGCGATGTTCTCTATGCCCTCGTCGAGAATCTCCGGGTCGTCCTTGCCCCAGCGGTTGAGCAGGTTGGCATACCCCTGGATAACCGCGATGGGGGTGCGCAGCTCATGGCTGGCGTCGGAGACGAACCGTTTCATCTTGTCGGTGGTCTCCTCCTGCTCATGGAAACTGGATTCTATTCGGGTGAGCATGGAATTCAGCGAGGCGGCCAGAGAGCCGACCTCGGTGTTTTCCGGCGCGGAAGGAATACGTTGGCTCAGGTCGCCGGCTGCAATTTTCGCGGCGGTCTTCTCGATGCGCTTCAGCGGCGTCATCGTGTGCTGGATGATCAGCGTGGACAGGGAGCCGCCGAGCAGCACCACGGCGATGCCGACCACAATGCAGTATCGGGTGAGTGTGTTGACGGTGTCGATTTGGTCGGCCAGCGACAAGCCGATGTACACCACGGCACGGTCCTTGCCGTTTTGCTGGAAGGTCACCGGCAGAATACGCCATGGTGCCCTCGCCGTGACGATGGCGGCATGGTTGGCATTGGCAGTGGGGTTGGCCAGTACCTTGGTGATGGTGTCAGAGGAATTGGAGTTTCCGTTGGCCGGATCGTTCTGGCTGTCCGCACTGTCGGACTGCACCGTAATGATCTGCTTGGCCACCGCCTGCGTAGTGAATGCCTGACCGAGCGTGATGCCATTGGTATCGCCATAGGTAGGCAGAATCGGCACCGATACGATACCGTCCTGCATCTGCGGCATCAGCGGGGTCACGACCAGAGGATTGCCTTCTTTGTCTTTGGTTCCGTCGGTGTATTGAATCTGCAGAAAGTACGAGTTCGGCCCCGATGAGTCATTTTTTGACAGCAGATCGATATTGTTGACCACCAGTTGGCTTTGCGAGCTTAACTGGGTGTCGGTTTTCTGCAGCATGTAGTTGTTCACCAACGCGCGGATGGAGAAGGAAATCACCGACACGCCGATGAGCAGCACGGCGATGGTGCAGGCCACCAGCTTGCTGCTCAACGAGATACGGTCGATATGCCGCATCAGCATGTTTTTCTTACGCTCGCGCTGCTCTTGGAAATGGGCGGCGAACGGCGACATTGCAGGCATGGGATTCGTGTTCGGGGCGGCGTTCGGCGTGCTGCTCGGCGGTACGCCGCCTGACTGCTTATCGGGGATACTCATGAGATTGCGATACGTTATGGATGGAGGCGATTAGTTCTTCGGTTCGCGAATCATGTATCCGATGCCGCGCTTGGTTTCGATCAGCGGAGTCACCTTGCGCTTGCCGCCTTCGCCGTCGTCGACCTCGATGCCGTCGACTTTCTTGCGCAGGTAGGAGATGTACGATTCGACGATGGCTGCGTCGCCGCCCCAGTCGTATTGCCAGACATGGTCGAGAATCTGTGCCTTGGACAGTACTCGGCCCTCGTTGTCCATCAGGTAGCGCAGCAGCTTGTATTCGGTAGGGCTCAGGTCAACCGGCTGCCCTGCACGGGTCACGTCGTGGGAGTCCTCGTTGATTTCCAAGTCGGCGACGCGAATAATCGGATCGTCTTCCACCTGTTCGCGGGTACGGCGCAGAATGGCGCGGATGCGAGCCACGACTTCCTCGAGGCTGAACGGCTTGGTGACGTAATCGTCACCGCCGACGGTCAGGCCCATGATCTTGTCTTGGGTGTCGTCACGAGCGGTGAGAAACAGCACAGGGGCGTTAATGCCTTCCTGGCGGATGCGACGGGTGACGGTGAATCCATCGATGTCAGGCAGCATGACGTCCAACACGATGAGGTCAGGCTGCACTTTTTCGATAACCTCAATGGCTTCGGAACCGGAAGCGGCGGTGTTTACCTCGAATCCGGCGAAGTGCAGGGAAGCGACCAGCAGTTCTCGGATGGACGGCTCGTCGTCGACAACAACAATCGATGCTTCAATAGGCTTACTCATGCTTCCTAGAGTGTCGCGCTCTTCTGGGCGTTTCCTGAATGTCATCTTGGAGTTCGGCCTTGGAATCCTTCTTGATCTCCTTGCGCCGATGAATCACCACCATGACCACGATGATGATGACCAGCGCCACCAATACCACACCCATGATGATTATGCCTACGATCACCGTGGACGATGAGGTGGAGGCTTTTTTGGATTTCACGATTTGATCCATCATTGCCGTTGCCGCGCCAGACCAGCTCGGCGGGTTTTCCAGTAACGGCTGCTGTGCGGCTTCGGATAGCTTATCGACGGTTTTGTTATCGAGAAGCCACTTATCGGAGTTCTTGGACACGACGACCACCAGGTTGCCGTCATTCGAGGCCACGGCAAGCATCACTGTGTTCGGCTTGGGATTCATGGACTCCATCACGGTTGCCGCCCAGTCTCCCGGTTTCTGTTGACTATTGAAACTGGAAAGATACAGCAGATGCACGTGTACACCGGTTTCCTTCTCGGTTTTGGCGATGGCATCCGTGACTTCGGCCGCATGGGAGCCCAGGAGATTTTCCGTATCCGTGATGTTCTCGGTGATGGTCACGCCGCTGTCGGTGCTGCTGCTGGAGCTGTCAGAGCTGTCGCTCGAGTTATCCCCATAGGCATTTGCAGTTATCCACATTGCGTTCATCGCTACTGCAGCAAGGGCGCAAATGGCGCAAACAAGCCATTTTCGGACCATATTCCCGAAGGCCGAATAGGACGGCTCCGAAGCTAGGACCACAATAGTTGTTTTTCCGTCTTCCCGATTCGTTGTTGACATATCCTCCACCTTAACGGCCGGTATTGGCAATCGGCCGCCATACATACCATTAACCCTCTAGAAAAGGAGCAACGATGCCCCAATATCAGGTAGATTCCGAGCGAATCCAATCATCCTCGGCCGCAGTGGCCACTTCGATCTCGCAAATCAGGCAGGCCGTGGGCGGCATGTACACCAATCTCAATGCCTTGCAGGACGCATGGCGAGGTTCGGCGGCCACCCAGTTCACCGCGGTAGCCGAACAGTGGCGTGCGGCCCAACAGCAGATGGAGGCCTCACTCGAGTCCATCCAACGCTCGCTGACGCAAGCCTCCACCGTGTACGCTGACGCCGAAATCCAAGCTTCGCGCCTGTTTGCCAGCTAGTTTCTTGGCTCCCCTCAAAGAGGGGAGCCAGAATACAAAAAAGGGACTCCCGAAGGAGTCCCCTTTCAGCTCAATCAGCTAGCGATCGTTTGCGGATCAGTAGCCCATGTCGGCACCGGCGGCCGGGGCAGCAGACTTCGGCTCCGGCTTGTTGGCAACGACGGCCTCGGTGGTCAGGAACAGACCAGCGATGGAGGCGGCGTTCTGCAGAGCGGAGCGGGTCACCTTGACCGGGTCGGTCACACCGGCGGCCAGCAGGTCTTCGTAGGTGTCGGTGGCGGCGTTGAAGCCTTCGCCATCAGGCAGGGAGCGGACGGTGTTGATGACCACGTCACCGGACACGCCGGCGTTCTCGGCGATCTGCTTGATCGGGGCCTCGATGGCGCGGAACACGATGGCGGCACCGGTAGCCTCTTCGCCGGTCAGGGAGGTGACGGCCTCGGTCTTCTCGGCCTTGGCAGCAGCCTGAACGAGGGCCACGCCACCGCCAGGCAGCAGGCCTTCCTCGATGGCGGCCTTGGCGTTACGCACGGCATCTTCGATGCGGTGCTTGCGCTCCTTGGCCTCGACCTCGGTGGCAGCGCCGACCTTGATGACAGCCACGCCGCCAGCCAGCTTGGCCAGACGCTCCTGCAGCTTCTCACGGTCGTAATCGGAGTCGGTGTTCTCGATCTCAGCGCGGATCTGGGCCACGCGAGCGTCGATGTCTTCCTTGGAGCCAGCGCCCTGAACGATGGTGGTCTCGTCCTTGGAGACGATGACCTTCTTGGCGTGGCCGAGCACGGAGGTGTCGACGGACTCGAGCTTCAGGCCCAGTTCGTCGGAGACAACCTGAGCACCGGTCAGGATGGCCATATCCTGCAGCATGGCCTTGCGACGGTCGCCAAAGCCCGGGGCCTTGACGGCGCAGGACTTGAAGGTGCCACGGATGTTGTTCAGGATCAAGGTCGGCAGTGCTTCGCCGTCGACGTCCTCAGCGATGATCAGCAGCGGCTTGCCGGTCTTCATGACCAGCTCGGCCACGTGCACGATGTCCTGCTGGGATGAGACCTTGCCGGAGGTCAGCAGAATGTACGGATCTTCGAGCACTGCGGTCTGGTCGTCAGCGTTGGTGACGAAGTACGGGGCGATGTAGCCCTTGTCAAAACGCATGCCCTCGGTGAAGTCGAGGTCCAGGCCGAAGCGGTTGTTGTCTTCAACGGTCACAACGCCGTCCTGGCCGACCTTGTCCAGAGCCTCAGCGATCTTCTCGCCGACCTCAGGGTCAGCGGCGGAGATGGTGGCGGTAGCAGCGATCTGGTCCTTGGTCTCGACGTCCTTGGCGGCAGCGACGAGTTCCTTGACGATGACCTCGGTGGCCTTCTCGATGCCGCGACGCAGGGCGATCGGGTTGGAGCCGGCGACCACGTTCTTCAGACCCTCGTGAACCAGGGACTGAGCAAGCACGGTTGCAGTGGTGGTGCCGTCACCGGCGACGTCGTCGGTCTTCTTGGCGACTTCCTTGACCAGCTCGGCGCCGATGCGCTCGTACGGGTCTTCAAGGTCGATTTCCTTGGCGATGGACACGCCATCGTTGGTGATGGTCGGAGCGCCGTAGGTCTTGTCGAGCACGACGTTGCGGCCCTTCGGGCCCAGAGTGACCTTGACGGTGTTGGCGAGCTTGTCAAGGCCCTCCAGCATGCCCTGACGGGCTTCCTCATCATAAGAGATGATCTTTGCCATGGTTGCGTATTCCTCCAAATGGCTAGGTATACCGGTTATCACTCGCAAGCGTCGAGTCGTGACGACCAGCCGTCAGCTGCCGATTATCACTCTCGACCTCCGAGTGCTAACCCAGACATTAGCACTCGCGCCCGCCGAGTGCCAACACCATCGGCGGCGATTGCGCTTTGGGCATGAAAAAGCCCCAACCGTCGAAACGGTCAGGGCCTTCAATGCACATCCTTGCGTGCGTGTTGCTCACTCGGAGCGGGCTTCACCCGAAGACAGCTTGACAACATCCTTTGCCTGCGTGCCTTTGCCGGACGAAGCGGGCGTATACTCCACGCGATCGCCTTCGTACAGCATTTTGAACTTATTGGTGCTGCCGTCGTCCTTGATTTCCGCGTAGTGCACGAAAACGTCCTCGCCGCCGTCATCCGGCTGGATAAACCCGAACCCCTTCTTGGCAAGGAAGAACTTCACGGTACCTTGTGCCATATCTGGTCTTTCCTTTGTTCCCTTGGGCGTCGCGACACAAAACCTATAGGGAACGTAGAAAGAACCGCATCGCGCTCCCCCTACCTCGCGACTAGATGACGATTGTACAGTGACGAGGGAACAATCTCAACCGCAGTGGCACACTTTCGGTACGAATTATTCCATAGGCGTGAGAACGCTCACAGTTTTCGATGTATTTCTCGCCGATATCAGGGGCGCATCAACAACGCTAGTTGAGCAACACCACCGTAATGGGAACGGCGAGTCCTTGCACCTGCTCCACAGCCGAAATGCCAAGCGTGGTCGCCACATCCTCAGCGGTGGCCTTATCGGTCTCATTCTGATACCACACCACGGAAGAAGCCGGCAATGTGCCGCTCGGATTGGTCGCCTCGACACTGGTGTAACCGGCGGTCTGCAGCACATCGGCCTGCTGACCCGCATATCCTTGGATTCCTGTGGCGTTGACCACACGCACCTGCGTGGCCTTATTCACAGTCGCGATGGCTTCGGACTGCTGAGACTGCTGATCGGAGTTTTGATTCTCATTCGAGGATGTCGTGTCACTGTCGGTATCGGACTTTGCCGAATCCGAAGTCGAGTCCTTGGACGAATCGGTCGAAGTGGACGAGGAATCATCCTTGGTGCTGTTCTTGGTCTCAGCCTTGCTGGACGAATCGGACTTGGACGTGGTCGCCGTCTGGGACGATCCTCCCACTACATTCTTGTATTCTCCGGAAATCCATGCCCAGGCCCCGACACCGCACAGCGCGGCCACCAGAATAACGACGATGAACGGGCAGAGGCGGGCCATTACCGAACGAGCGCCACGGTGAACTCCCACCGGTCCCTTCGGAGGATTGTCGAAGGAATCCGGTTCATAGGATTCGTAGGTCATCGTGTCGCGTGCCATAATCGCCCTTTCTTCCTATCAAAACTACCCATGAGTGTAATCGGCAAACAACTCATCAGTCCACCACACCACGCCCCATGCACCGGATATGCACGTTTGACTACAGTGGTGAGTCATGATCAAACCATTGAGCGAACTGGTAGAGCCAGGGTGGGCCCATGCCTTGGCCGACGTGGAGCCCACCATCCACCATATGGGCGATTTTCTTCGTGCGGAAAACGCCGCCGGGCGCCCGTGGCTGCCGGCAAGCCACAATATTCTGCGCGCGTTCACCATCCCGTTCGATTCCATCAAGGTGCTGATTGTCGGCCAGGACCCCTACCCGACCCCGGGTCACCCGGTGGGTTTGAGCTTCTGCGTGGCGCCAAATGTTCACCCGCTGCCGAAAAGCCTGATCAATATTTATAAGGAATTGGTTGACGACCTTGGGGTGCCCATGCCCACCAACGGCGATCTGACACCGTGGACGGAACGTGGGGTGATGTTGCTCAACAGATGTCTGACTGTCGGCGTCGGGCGGCCAAATTCGCATCAGGGCAAAGGCTGGGAGGAAGTCACCGAGGCCGCGATTCGTGCGTTGAACGCGCGCACGGACGCCGACGGCAAGCCCCAGCCGCTGGTGGCGATTCTCTGGGGGCGTAATGCGCAAAGCCTCGAGCCATTGCTGACCAATGCCTTCATTATCAAATCGCCTCATCCGAGTCCGCTGTCCGCTTCCCGCGGATTCTTCGGCTCCAAACCATTCTCCAGAGCCAATCAAGCCCTAGTCACCATGGGTGCCGACCCGGTGGATTGGACTCTTTAGGCAGACCAACAGTCATTGTGAGTAGTTACAGTGGGGGGCATGACTTTGTTCCCCACGCAACCGAACATACCTTCGCCGACCACCGCCGCACGACCGGTCACCGTTCCCGCGCCCGGCGTGTCGGCTCCGCTGGGTGCCGATGACGCCAAACGCGCACGTATCCTGGCCGACGCCATTCGGGCGAGGTTCGCCCAGACACTGGTGGGTCAGGATAATCTACGCGAATCGCTTATCGTGACCTTGGTGGCCGGCGGGCATATTCTTATCGAATCCGTGCCGGGCTTGGCCAAGACCACGGCCGCCCAGACGCTCGCCACCTGCGTATCCGGCTCGTTCAAGCGCGTGCAGTGCACTCCTGATCTCATGCCATCTGATCTGGTGGGCACGCAGGTCTTCGATTTTGCGTCGCAGAAGTTCACCACGCAGATCGGTCCGATTCACGCCAATTTCGTACTGCTGGACGAGATCAACCGTTCGAATGCCAAAACCCAGTCCGCCATGCTTGAGGCCATGGCCGAGGGTGCCACGACCATCGGCGGGCAGCGTATCGCCTTGCCCAAGCCGTTCATGGTGATCGCCACCGAGAATCCGATTGAGGAGGAGGGCACGTTCAACCTGCCCGAAGCCCAGATGGATCGTTTCATGATGAAGGCCGTCATGACCTATCCTTCGCCCGACGAAGAGGCTCGGATGCTGGCCATGCTCACCCACCGTGGCTCCGATATGATCGGTCCCGACACCATCACCGGCGAACGCATTTCCGTGTCCGACGTTGATTTTCTGCGCAAGGCGGCACGCCGCGTGCATGTTTCCGACGCGATCATGCGTTATGCGGTCGATATCACCGCCACGTCACGAGGTGCCGGCTCCCGCCCCATCAAGGGACTGTCGTCCTTGGTGCGTTTGGGTGCCTCGCCGCGCGCCACCATCGCCTTGACCCGTATCGGCCAGGCGAAGGCGTTGCTGTCCGGGCGCGACTATGTGGTGCCCGAGGACCTCAAGGCGTTCGCTCATGAGGTGCTGCGCCACCGTATTATGCTGACGTTCGAGGCACTGGCCGATGGCGTGGTCAGCGATCAGATCGTCGACAAGATCGTCGAAACGGTTCCTGTTCCGTGAGTTCCGATTCCGTTCGCAAGAAAATCGAGGCCCTTGGCACTCAGCTGAGCCTGCCTACCGTAAGGAAGGCTTTGGGCGCGCTGGAGGGCGAACACGCATCCGGGCGTCGTGGCGGCAGCGGCGATGCGATGGATGTGCATGCCTATGAGCCAGGCGACGAATCCCGTCTTATCGATTGGAAGACCAGCGCCCGCCAAGGCCGCCCCATGGTGGTCGAGCGCGAGCGCCTGTCGACGTCACGGGTCTGGTTGCTGATGGACGTTGGCCTGGAGATGACTGGCGTATGCCCTTCCGGAGAACGCGCATGGCAGGTTGCCGCCAATGCGCTGCGTATGTTCGCCGCACTGTCGTTGCGCCGGTCGGACGATATTTCGCTGGTGTTCGGCGATGAGTCCAGCATCACCCGCGTGCCGTTCAACGGTGGGTTCGCGCAGTTCGAACGCACGCTGGACAAGGCGCTTGATCGTGATTGGGATCATCACCGTAATATCGACGCGCTGCTGGAATATGCGCGCCGTATCAAGGATCGTGAGGCATTGATCGTATTGGCCACCGATGAGCATGCGATGGAGGAGCGGCATATCACCACGATCCGTCGTATTACCCGCACCCATCCGATGGTGCTGATCGATGTGGCGACGATGAATCCGTTCAAGGCCGTCTCATCCCGCCACGCTCCCACCGACGGCTTGAGTGCACGGCGTGTGCCGGCATTCCTGCGCAACGCCAAGGCAGCGGCCGAGGTCGATACTCATCGCGCGTATATGGCCGCGGCTTTGGAACAGGAGCTCACCCGTGCCGGTTCCCATATCATTCGAGCCGCATCCAGCGAATCCATGTTCGATCGTTTCGTCGTCCTGGTGTCCCGGGCATTGGCCCGCACCACACGCAATAGACTGGGTACTGCACCCGAACTGGTCGGACTGACTTTGGCTGGTGATCTATGATGCACAGCATGTTCCCCATCATCCCGCTCGCCACTGATCCCGGCGATCTCAGGCCCGTGGAGTCGTTGGCCTTGACCACTCCCCTGGTGATGGCCATCGTCGCATGCCTGTTGCTGGCGGTAGGTCTGATCGCGTTGATCATCATGCTGTCTCGCCCCGCACGCAAACCTCGGAACAGCGACCGCGCGCGTGGCGCTCATAGCAATGCCAGCTCCAAGGCCGAGTGGCGTGCCCGCATCGACGATGTGGTGGCCCGTCATGAATCCGGAGCACTGCCCCGGCATGAGGCTTTCGTCGAATTGTCCGTCATCGCCCGTGATTTCGCCGGTGCCGCATCAGGCAAGGAGCTTAGTTCCAGTACGCTGACCGATTTGGCGTACCTGAATCGCACGCCCGCGAATCGCCAAGGATTGGACGCATTGAAGCAGACCATTGGCGCGTTGTATCCACCGGAATTTGCCGATGATGCCCGCAACCGAATCGCCCAGACGACCAGCGTGCAGCAGGCCGCCGAGTGGGTGGCGAATCTGGTGGAAAGGTGGCGTTCATGATGCTGGCATGGCATTGGCCTTGGGCCGCTCTGGCCGGCGTCTTGGCAGCGCTGGCGATTATCGTGCTGATTGTCGTGTTCGCCCGCCGTAACGCCGCCGACGACACCCCTGTATTCTCGATGGACGACGATCTCAATACCGAGCACGCTTCCCGTCTGTTCCGTCAATGGCGCGCTTTGGGCCGTCTCGCCATCAGCGTGCTGGTGCTTGCGCTGGCGCTGGCCATTGTGCTGGTGGCTCGCCCCAGCCAAGTGGATGCCGGTGACGAACGCGCTTCCAGCCGAGATATCGTCCTGTGTCTGGATGTGTCGGGATCCACGCTCCCCTATGATCGCGAGGTCATCGATACCTATTTGGAACTGGTCAAGCATTTCAAGGGGGAACGTATCGGTTTGAGTATCTTCAACTCGACCTCACGCACGGTGTTCCCGCTGACCGACGACTACGAACTGGTCACCAAACAGTTGACCTCCGCCAGCAAGGCGCTGAAAGGCGTCGAGTCGCAGGATGACATCGATAAGATGTCCGATGCCGAATATCAGGACATCGCCAATTGGCTCGAAGGCACGCAGAACCGCAAGGACGCCACCTCCTTGATTGGCGACGGCGTGGTGTCTTGCGCGGCGATGCTCCCCGGTTTCGCTTATGGCGAAGCCAATCATGCGAATGCCGACCGTCAGCGTGCGGCATCCATCGTGCTGACCACCGACAACGTCGTGTCAGGCAAACCCACCTATTCGCTGACCGAAGCGTTGGACTTGACCCAGCAGACCAAAATCACCGTGGACGGCCTGTATTCCGGGCCGAAAGCCAGTGAATCGGACCAAACCACAACGGATATGAAGTCCGCGATCGAGTCGCATGGAGGCATCTTCCTCACCCAATCGAATGGCGCGTCGATAGATGAGCTGGTACGGGATATTCAGTCGCGTAGAGATACGGATGTGGAGAACAAGGCGAAATCCTCAATGGTGGACGCTCCCAGTCTGTGGACGCTTGCTCTGGCCGTGATACTCATTATCTGGATCGTATGTGCATGGAGGTTGAGGCGATGAACGGATTCACCTTCTCCCCCGCCTTGGGCTGGGTCGCCGGCGGACTGCTGGCGGCCGGGCTCGCCGTACTGGCCATTCTCGAAATCGCATTATTTGTTCGTCGCCGTGCTTCCAGTGACGAGACCGTGTGGGCTTGCATACGACGTACGCTTATGCTGCTCATTGTCGCGGTGATGGTACTGACTCCCAGCGTGGTATCGTCTACCACCTCACAGGTCATCAATGCCACCGACGTCATCGTGGCGGTGGATACCACCGGGTCGATGGCGGTGGCTGATGCCACATACGGGTCCGAGAAGACCATTACCCGCATCGATGCCGCGCGTCAGGCCGTGCATGATGTGACCGCCGCTTACCCGGACGCCAGTTTCGCGGCGTTACGGTTCGGTGCTTCGGGAACACTTGATGTGCCGCTGACCCCGGATGCGCCGGCCATCGATAATTGGGCCAACACGTTGGCGGTGGAAGCCACATCCGTGTCGGCGGGCTCCAGTCTGGATGCTCCGATCGATCAATTGCTGCTGACCGCGAAGTCGATTCGTGAAGCGCACCCGGATGATGCGATTGTGCTGTACCTCATCACTGACGGCGAACAGACCTCGAATGTGACGCGTCGTACGTTCTCGTCACTGCGACAGTATCTCAATGATGGGTTTACCGTGGGCGTCGGCTCGACCGAGGGCGGCAAGATTCCCGTCATCGCCGATGGCGTCAGTGCCGGCGATTCCAACACCACGGACCACTGGGTGGTCGACCCGGATACCGGCGAACCCGGCATCTCCAAGATGGATGAGAAGAACCTTAAAGACATTGCCGACGAGATCAGCGGCACATATGTGGCCGTGGACGCTTCACAGACTTTGGCGGATTCGGTTTCGGCCAAGTCGTCGAAGCAGTGGCGCATGACCACCACGGTCAAGGAACGCACACGCACCACGCCGGTGGTATGGCCGTTGGCCATTGCGTTGGCGATATTGCTTGCCATGGAAGTCGGTGCATGGATCGCAACCTCAAGGAGGCTGCTGTGAGAAACAGTAACGAAATCCACAAGAACGATGGCTCGGCGAATATTCGGATGCGGGCGAAATGCCCGCTTTGGGCACGTATCGTCCTGGCTTGTGGCGCCGTATTGCTGTTGCTGGTTGCCGGCGTGGCGGCAGTAAACCTGTCCGCTTCGATTACGTTCAATCAGGCCACCGCATCATTGAATGCCAATATCAAAGCGGCTCAGGACGAGTCCACGGATATCACCACGCTCAAGGCGCAACAGCAGCAGACCGACGCGCAATTCGACGAGGCCGGGCGAATGCGCACGCTTCTGTTGCCGCAAGTCAAGGACGCCATCGACACCAATGCTTCGATTTCTTCCGAGCTGACGAAGATCACCCTGAAACAGGCCGAGGCGCAGAACAGCGGTTCCGATTCCGGGCAAGCCCAATCGGCGCAGCAATCCGAGAGTTCCTCAGCCAATGCCAAAAAGGGCGGCGCGTTGACCGACGAGCAGAAGAAGCAGGTCGAGGAGCTGATGAAGGCCAATCAGCAATCCACCGATACCCAGTCGAACACCACCCAATCCGAGCAGAAAGCGACGCAGAACAAGGGTACCGGGGCTACCAAGCCGTGGTAAGCAGTCGTTCACAGTTGTTCTTTTTTCTCACACCCTCACGGGTCATGGCTTTATCGCGGCTGTTTCCCGGTTTCGGCTGTCGGCTTTGGCGTTTGTCTGATCCCGATAGCCCATGGTTGATCCGAGGTGTGCCCAAACAGGCTATTTGTGGATAATCGTTACGACTATGCACAACACTTGGGGATAACTTCACCCAAAATCGGCAAGCTAGAACCACATTGGTCGTTCCGGCTGGACAAGCATGAGTCTTGTCCTTTTAGCTGGATATATGAATACCTACACCAGCGCCCCAGCACCCATCGATCCCGCCGGCGGCTTTGCCGGCAATACGGTGACGCCGTTCGATTACGGCACTTGCCCTTGCCATGCGGCGGTACAGCGTAGTCGCGACCTCGTGTCCGTCCAACGTGCGGCCACACTGGCGCAATCGGACCAGATGGCGGTGGCCGTGAACCGCTCCCGCAACATCGTGTGGACCGGTAAAGCCGCCGACCTATTCCGATCGCGGCTCAGTCGCACCGCACAGTATTCGGCCAGTCTCGCGCAAGACATGGAGACCACCCACCGATTGGCTTGGGGGTCATCATGAGCGAGCACGATTACTGGCAGGTGGAATCGTCCGTTTACGGCGGAGTGGGATATGCGCCAGCCACTCTTGAAGAATATGCCGCCATAGCCAATGCTCTCGATGACGAGGCGGCAGGATTTGCGGCCATAGCCACGGCTTGGGAATCGGCCGCATTACAGTTGCAGTCACATCGGCATAGTGCGCCGATGTGCGTCACCTTGCAGTCGGGCGATCCGAGCGCCGTTGTTCCCGGCCATGTCACTGCACCATATGCCGCGCTGGGCAATCGGTGTTATGACCATGCAACGGCATGTCAGCGGTTGAGCGATGATCTGCGTGGCGCGGCCGATCTGCTGATTCGCGCACACTCTCTGTATTCTCAGGCGGAGATGACGGCTCGGCGCATGTTTACCGAATTATTGCAGGCCGGTACACAGGCCAAACCGGGATATGCCGCGGTGGGTGTTGCCGCTGTGGCGGCGGGCGGCTTTCTGGCCGGCTGGGCTATTGACGGCAAACCGAACCCGGCATGGATGTCCACGTTCACCTATCCGTTCCAGGAAGGAGTGCTCAGCGGCGCGGGCGGAATCATTGGCGGCGTACCTATCGGCAAGAGCATTGCGCACACCGATGAGGTCAACAAGGCTGCGGGGAAAATCGCCAATTTCTCCGGCCCGGCGAAAGACGTCGTCCAAGGCAATCATCTGAACGTGCGCGAGGTGCAGGCGAATGCCGACGTCGTCCGTGCAAGCGGATCGGTGGCCGAGTCAATGGAGAATCTGCGCAGGCTCGCCGAAGAACGGCTCGGCAAAATCGAGCTGAACAGCGGACTCGAATATGGGACCATCGCCATTCAACGCTATGAACGATCTGATGGAACCAACTCCTGGCTGGTCACCATCCCGGGTACCGATGGACAACCTGACTCACCATTCGGCTGGGCGCAGAACGTGGAACTGATGAGCGCCGATCAGGAGCGCCGCAGGAAAGCGGACAGCGCTCGCATGGTTGCCGAGGCGATGCGTCAGGCTGGTATCGGCAAGGACGAGCCCGTGGCACTGATCGGCCACTCCCAAGGTGGCATCGTTGCCGCCACGCTTGCCTCGGATTGGGCGGAGGAATATACCATCGAGCATGTGGTGACAGCCGGATCGCCGGTGGCCAATCATCCGATTCCGCAACGCACATGGGTCACCAGCGTGGAGATCGATGATGAACTGGTCGCCGCGCTGGATGGTGCCGCCAACCCGGTCACCGATAACTGGCTCACCGTGCAAGGGCATGTATCGCCCGCGCCCGCGGCAACACCATCCACAGTGCATTCGGACGGCTCATGCACTCCCGGCGCGACGCCCATCACCGGTCTGACCCCATATGACGCCGCATCCGTGGCTGGTTCGACCAACGGCAGGGAGTTGTCGCACTGGATCAAATACCATCAGGCCGCCTATCAGAACGCCACCGACCTCGGCTCCCCCGCCGTGCAGCGCCACGAAGCCCATTTCCAGGAAGTCATCAACGGAGAACTCAAGGAAACCCGCTATTACCAAGGCCGCATGACCCAGTCCGCGACCATTGCCCCTAGCGAGCGAACCACCGAGTTCAGCACGTTCGGCGGTTAAAAGTAAATACCACACTTGACAGAGTTGTCAAGAAAGGAGTTAACAATATAATGACGAGTAGGAGATGGCTCATCAAACTGATGAAGCAAGCGGCAGAACGCAAGAATGTCACGTTTGAAAGTATCAGGCAAGGAGGGAGTCATGAGATATTCCAACTCGACGGACTTATGATTCCCCATCCCACGACATAACGAAATCGACAACAACCTCGCGGACATTATTTGCAAAGAAGCAGAAGCCAAACTCGGGAAAGGCTGGTATCAGCAGTGAAAACATATCAGGTCATCGTTCGCCCTGGCGAAAAATACTGGATTCTTGAGATTCCCGGTATCGGTTTCACGCAGGCAAGAACAACAGCAGAGATTGAAAGTATGGCACGCGACCTTATCACCGTCATGACACAAGATGCTGATTTCGCACTCACCGTAGAGACAAAGCTGCCGCAATCCGTGCAGGAGCATCTTGATGAAGCTCGGCGACTGCGCAAGGAAGAAGCGGAATGCAGATCGAACGCAGCGCGGGAAACTCGCGCCGCGGCACAAGAACTACATGGCATGGGTCTCGCCCTACAGCAAATAGGCGATATACTCGGGGTCTCACGGCAACGGGCACATCAACTTGTCAATGCTTAGCATCAATCGGCTACCCCACAATGCGATCACCGCAGAGACGCGGCTAGCGCCACTTTCCCGGGATTGTTGCGCCAGCATGCCCGAAACCCCCCTCTATCAGCGCAACATTCCCGGGAGAGTGGCGCGCAAAGAGTGTCAGGCGCGTCGCTCGATGAGTGCGCGGCCGGATGCGAGGCGGTCGAGCACACCGGTTTTGGCGATGGCCAGCATCAGATACCAGGCCATCACGCCGCTGATAAGCACGCCGCCGGTGACCTCGGAAATCATGTGCACAATGCCACGCGGGCTGACGAATGACACACCCACGTAACGAAACAGCATCAGATATGTGCCGTATTCCAAGGCGACCAACGCACCGGATGCAATGGAAATCGGCAGATTGAACATACGGTAACGGGTCAAGGCGAACGGAATCTCAGCGAAAACACCTTGCAACAGCGCCGAGATAATCACGAAGCCCAAATCGAACTGGCTACCAATCACCGTTTCGACCAGCGTGCCGATAAGGTTCACGTACAGCGCCGCTCCGGGTTTGCGCAGAATCAGCACCGCCAGCGTACCGGAGAAGTACCAGACGGCGTGCACGATGCTGGCGAAACCGGGCAGAATCGCGCCGAATACCGAAGAGATCGGCATGTACGCGAAGTTGAATCCCCAGAAGATCACGCCGCAGGCCGCACCCAGCGTGGCACCGACCGCGATATCCAACGGCTGCCATTTCAGTGACGATACGGCAATCGGACGTTTCGGAAGAGTATGAATGGTGGTTGCAGGCATGGTGATCTCCTAGCCTTAAAGGCCGCACACAGTAATCGAACCACGGGCGTTCCTTGACCTGTGCGGCTCGGGCGGGAACGCCGCACCACAGTATAGCCGCTCGGTTCACGGCTGGAAGTACCCTTGGAGGTTATGAAGCTTACCGATATTTCCCCCGCAATCGCATTGACCCCGCTCGACGGCCGTTATCACAAGGCCACCGCCCCGCTCGTCGAATACATGAGCGAACCTGCCCTGAACCGCGAACGCATGCGTGTCGAAGTCGAATGGATGATTCTTCTGGCCAACGGCTTTGAGGGCAACGGCAACCAGCCGATCGTTGACGGCGTCAAGCCGTTCACTGCCGAAGAGCAGGCCTTCCTGCGCGCCATTCCCGAGGACTTCGGCGCCGAAGGCATCAAGCAGCACGCCGCTCATGAGGCCATCACCCACCACGATGTGAAGGCCGTGGAGTACTACATCGATGATCAGATCGACAAGGCTCCGGCCGAGCTGACCAACATCAACGACGAGCTGAAGACCCTCGTACACTTCGCCTGCACGTCCGAAGACATCAACAACCTCTCCATCGCCCGTTGCGTCAAGAACGCGATGGAAAACGTGTGGACCCCGGAGTTCAAGCGCATCATCGACCACCTCGCCGGCAAGGCCGAGGAATTCAAGGATATGCCGCTGCTCTCTCTCACCCACGGCCAGCCGGCCACGCCGACCACACTCGGCAAGGAGCTCGCCGTCTACGTCTACCGTCTGAACCGTCAGCTCAAGCACATCGAAAACCAGGAGTACCTGGGCAAGATCAACGGCGCGACCGGCACGTTCGGTGCCCACTTGGCCGCATGCCCGGATGTCGACTGGATCGCTGTCTCCCGCGAGTTCGTCACGAACCGCATGGGCCTGACCTGGAACCCGCTGACCACGCAGATCGAAAGCCACGACTGGCAGGCCGAGCTGTACTCCACCGTCTCCCACGCCAACCGCATCATGCACAACCTGTGCGTGGACGTGTGGATGTACATCTCCCGCGGCGTGTTCGCCCAGGTGCCGGTCAAGGGTGCCACTGGTTCCTCCACCATGCCGCACAAGGTCAACCCGATTCGTTTCGAGAACGCCGAAGCCAACTTCGAGATCAGCTGCTCGCTGCTCGACACCCTCTCCGCCACGCTGGTGGAATCCCGTTGGCAGCGCGATCTGACCGATTCGACCACCCAGCGCAACATCGGTTCCGCGCTCGGCTACTCCTTGCTCGCCCTGACCAACCTCATGGGTGGCCTTGAGTCCATCCACCCGAACACCCACGTCATCGAGCGTGAGCTGGATGAGAACTGGGAGGTGCTTGGCGAGCCGATCCAGACCGCCATGCGCGCCTGCGAGCTCAAGGGCCTGCCGGGCATGGATAAGCCGTACGAGAAGGTCAAGGAGCTTATGCGCGGCCACACCATCAACAAGGAACAGGTCGAGCAGTTCATCGACCAGCAGTCCTTCGACCCGGAAACCGCCGCTCGCTTGAAGGCTCTGACCCCCGCCACCTACACCGGTGTGGCCAGCCAGCTCGTCGCTTTCGGCCGCTGAGATAGGCGCGATGCGAGTCTCTCGAGTCCCTCGAGTCCCTCGAATCCTTCGCATCCACCACACTACTGCGCTGAGTCACAAACCGAACCGCAAACTGAACCGAACAAGGACAGGCGTCAGGTAACCATTTCATGACTACTGAACAAGATCAGTCCACTACGGAAGATCGCCCGGACAAGGCGACCTCCTC
>OJMH01001986.1_pt1 | contig 18533 bp, 7 predicted proteins | sample 1597111 | NCBI WGS metagenome assembly OJMH01 (sample SAMEA2452115, study PRJEB22498) | human gut metagenome | reverse complement strand
CTGTCTGCCGACAGCGCGGGCTGTGCGTGCAGTATCGCCGGTCAGCATGACCACCTCCAGTCCCATGTCGCGCAGGGCGCGGATGGCGGCGGGGCTTTCGGGCTTGATTTCGTCTGCCACGCTGATGATGCCCAGGAGACGCCCGCCGCGCGCGAAGAACAGCGGCGTTTTTCCCTCGTCTGCCAGTGCCTCGGCGCGTGCGGTGCAGTCCGCCCATTCGGCTGGCGTCAGCGCGTCACCCAGCCTGTCCCGCATGAGTGCGAGATTGCCGCCGAGCAACAACTCGCCATCGGGGGCGGCGGCGGTCAGCCCGTGCCCCGGCAGGGCACGGAAATCCACAGGCGCGGGCGCGTCCAGCCCCCTGCGCGCGGCTTCCTCGCATACGGCGCGGGCGAGCGGATGCTCGCTGCCACGCTCCAGCGATAGCGCAGCAGTCAGGAGCTGCTCCTCGCTCACGCCGAACGGCAGGATATCCATGACGCGGGGGGCACCCTTGGTGACGGTTCCGGTCTTGTCCAGAACGACTGTCCTGATTCTGCCGGCTTCCTCCAGTGCGGCGGCGGTCTTGAACAGGATCCCGCCCCGCGCCCCGACGCCGCTGCCGACCATGATGGCGACCGGGGTTGCCAGTCCCAGTGCGCAGGGGCAGCTGATGACCAGCACGGAGATGCCGCGTGCCAGTGCGAAGCCGACATCCTGCCGGATCAGCATCCACGCAAGGAATGTGACAAGTGAAATGCCCATGACCACCGGCACGAATACGCCCGACACCCGGTCGGCGATCTTGGCGATGGGCGCCTTGGTCGCGGCGGCGTCGCCGACCATGCGGATGATCTGCGAGAGCGTGGTATCCTGCCCGACGCGCGTGGCTCGGCAGGTCAGGAACCCGGACTGGTTGATGGTGCCCGCCGAAACGCTGTCACCTGCCGCCTTGTCTGTGGGCAGGCTTTCGCCGGTCAGCGCCGCCTCGTTGACAGCGCCGGAGCCGGATTCCACCCTGCCGTCCACCGGGATGCTTTCGCCGGGGCGGACGACAAATATATCGCCCGCCGCGACCTGCTCTACCGGAACCGTGACCTCCCGCCCGTCCCGGAGGAGCGTGGCGGTCTTGGGGGACAGCTTCATGAGACTGCGCAGGGCATCAGTGGTTTTTCCCTTGGAGTGCGCCTCCAGCGTCTTGCCCACCGTAATGAGCGTCAGGATCATGGCGGCAGATTCAAAATAGAACTGCATCATCCAGTCATGCGCGGCGGCGTGGTCGCCGCGCGTCACGGCATCGGTCATGGCGAACAGCGCAAATACACTCCACAGGAACGCGACCGAGGAGCCGAGCGCTACCAGCGTATCCATGTTGGGGGCGCGGTGTGCCAGTGCCCGGAAACCGCTGATAAAGAATTTCCGGTTGATGAGCATGATGATACCCGTCAGAAGCAGTTGGATCAGTCCCAACCCGATGTGGTTGTCCGCCAGCCGGGCGGGCAGAGGGAATCCCCACATCATATGCCCCATCGAAATATACAGGAGCACCAGCAGAAATCCGACCGACCAGCACAGCCGGCGCACAAGGTGCGGCGTTTCCCGGTCGGCGAGCGGATCGTCCGCTGCTGCGGTATCCGGGCGCGGTGCCTCCGTCCCTTTCGGTGCGGCGCCGTAGCCCGCTTTTCGCACGGCTTCCATAACGGAGTCCGGACTGGCATCGCCCTCCACGCCCATGGAGTTGGTCAGCAGACTGACGGCGCAGGACGTAACGCCCGGCACGGCAGATACCGCCTTCTCCACGCGGGCGGAGCAGGCGGCACAGCTCATGCCTGTGACGGAATACTGCTGTATTTTTTTGTGATCCATACCTATCTCCTCCTGCACCTGCACGGCTTTTCTTTTCCTACCGGATTTGTAGGAATAACGCACGGCGTGATTATATACCAAAAGTCGGTTCTTGTCAATAGGAAAAACGGATTTTCTCGGGGAAACCCCTTGAAAATACACGGCGGATATGATATAATATGAGGGAAGTATAGGCTTGGTATACTCGGACAGGCTGTTTTCTTTCGACTGAAATCTGCCTGATGCAAATATATATACCGGGTGAGGCGCGCCGCGCCGGAGCCCGGTGTGAATTCTGGTAAGGAAGGTACACAGTATGCGAAAAAGAATGCCTTTGTGCAGACATTGCCGCTTCGGCAGGGCACTGTGCTCCCTGCTGCTTCTGCTGATACTGGCGGTAGGCACGGCGCTTGTCTCTTGCAACGCCATCTGGGATCGCGGTGAGATAGAATTTACTCTGCCTGAGGAAAAGACGGAACCGGATTCCGAGACGGAAGACTCTCCGTCCGGCACGGAATCGGAAACTCTGTGCAATCATGATATGAAGGAGGTACCCGGCTCCCGGCAGGCGGCGACCTGTACCGAGAACGGGCACTATGTTCTCCGCTGTACCTACTGCGGACAGGAAAAGACCGGATCCATCCCGGCGACCGGGCATACCGAGGAGATCGACGTTGCCGTGCCCGCTACCTGCGAGCAGGACGGACTGACGGCGGGGACGCATTGCGCCACCTGCGGGGAAATTCTGCGGGCACAGGAGACGGTACCGGCACTTGGTCATACCGAGGTCACGGATGAGGGAGTGGCGCCCACCTGTACTGAGGGCGGCATATCTGATGGTAAACACTGCTCTGTCTGCGGGAAAGTTCTGATTGAGCAGAAGCCGCTTCCGGCGGCACATACCAAGGCGATCGATGCCGCCGTGGCACCGACCTGCGATAAAGAGGGAAAGACGGAGGGCAGTCACTGCTCCGTTTGCGGCGAGGTGCTGACCGAACAGCAGAGCATCCCTGCCAAAGGACACGTTGCGGTGACCGATGCCGCCGTGGCGCCGACCTGTGAGCAGGCGGGCAAAACGCAGGGAAGTCACTGCCGCGATTGCGGCAAGGTGCTTACCGCACAGCAGAGCATCCCTGCCAAAGGACACGTTGCGGTGGCGGATGCCGCCGTCGAGCCGACCTGCGAGACGGCAGGCAAAACGCAGGGGAGCCATTGCTCGGTCTGCAACAAGGTTTTGACTGCCCCGGAGGAAATCCCTGCCACGGGACATACCGAGGTCACGGATGAGGGGGTGGCGCCGACCTGTACCGAAGCCGGCAAGACAGAGGGCAAGCACTGCTCGGTCTGCCATAAGGTTCTGGCGGAGCAGACGGAGGTGCCTGCCGCGGGACACAAGGAGGCAGTTGATGCCGCCGTAGCGGCAACCTGCGAGCAGCCGGGCAAGACCGAAGGCAAGCATTGCTCGGTCTGCGGCAGCGTGCTGGTTCCGCAACAGCCTGTGCCTGCACTGGGGCATACCTGGGTGACGGATGCCGCCCGTGCGCCGACCTGTACCGAGAACGGACTGACGGAAGGGGAGCATTGCGCAGCCTGCCATACCGTTCGCGTTCAGCAGACCGAGATCCCTGCGCATGGGCACGAACCGGTGGAGGACGCCGCCGTGGAGCCGACCTGTGATCAGCCGGGCAAGACAATCGGTTCGCATTGCGCCGTTTGCCAGGCGGTGCTGACCGCACAGCAGGAGGTGCCCGCTACCGGACACCGGATGATCAAGCATCCTGCCATTGCATCGACCTGTTCGGTGGCTGGCAAAACCGAGTGGGAGGAGTGTGAGGTCTGCGGCTACTGCCCGGCTCCGCCGCAGGCGGTGGCGAAGCTGCCGCACCAGGAAGTGTTTGAGCCCGGTCAGGAACCGACCTGCGAAAACTTCGGCTGGACCGGCGGTTCGTTCTGCTCGGTTTGCGGGCTTGAAATCGTGCCTCAGACTATCCTGCACAAGCTGGATCACATTATGGTGGAGGTTCCGGAACTGAAGCCGACCTGCAAGACGGCGGGACACACCAGCGGAGCGCGGTGCGGACGGGAGGGATGCGGCGCCATCCTGTACGGTCTGGAGACGATCCCTGCCACGGGACATACATACGACCCGAACGTTTCCTCCTGTACGGAGGATCAGGTTTGCCTGGTATGCGGAGAGGTTACCCCGTCCCTCGGCGGACACGTCGAGAAGGTTTTGCCTGCCCGTGCGCCGACCTGTACCCAGGACGGCTGTACCGAGGGGCGCGTATGCGCGGTCTGCGGGGTGACCATTGTTGAACAGAAAACAGTTTCGGCAACCGGACACACCGTGGTGACCGATCCCGCCGTCCCTGCAACCTGTATGAAGGAGGGTCTGACGGAAGGCTCCCATTGCAGTACGTGCGGAACAGTCATGAAGGCACAGGAAAAGGTGCCGCTGGCGGATCATACCCTGGTTACCCTGCCGCGCGTGGAGCCTACTTGCGTTTCCATCGGCATGAGCGAGGGCGTGTACTGCTCCGTGTGTATGCGGACATTCACGCTCCAGCAGGTTCTGCCGGCGAAGGGACACACGGAGGTCATTGACCACGGTAAGGCGCCTACCTGTACCGAGGCGGGTTGGAGTGACGGATCGCACTGCTCGGTCTGCAATCAGACGTTGCAGGCGCAACGGTATCTGCCCGCAATAGGTCACGTCGTGGAGACTGACCCTGCTGTTGCGGCAACCTGCGAGGAAGCGGGCAAGACCGAAGGCAAGCATTGCTCGGTTTGCGGAAAGGTGCTGGTCGATCCGGCAACGGTCCCGGCGAAGGGGCATTCCGCCGTGACAGACCCGGCGGTTCCCGCAACCTGTGAGACGCCCGGCAAGACGGAAGGCAAGCATTGCTCGGTTTGCGAAAAGATACTGATCGCGCAGACAGAAGTTCCGGCAACAGGGCATACAGAGGTGACAGACCCGCCTGTCGCACCGGGCTGCGAAGTGCCCGGCAAAACGGAAGGCAAGCATTGTTCGGTCTGCCATAAGGTGCTGATCGCGCAAACCGAGGTTCCGGCAACGGGACACACGGAGGTCATAGACCCGGCGGTTCCCGCGACCTGTGAAACGCCCGGCAAGACGGAAGGCAAGCATTGCTCGGTTTGCGGGAAGGAGTTGGTCAAGCAGGAAATCGTTCCCGCAAAGGGGCATTCCGTCGTGACAGACCCGGCAATTCCTGCGACCTGCGAGACCGCCGGTAAGACCGAAGGAAAGCATTGCTCTGTCTGTAACAAGGTTCTGACCCCGCAGACCGAAATTCCGGCAACGGGGCATACCGAGGTTATCGACCCGGCTGTCCCGGCGACCTGTGAGACGGCAGGTAAGACGGAAGGCAAGCATTGCTACATCTGCAACGTTGTCCTGAAGGAGCAGACGGAGGTTCCGGCAACAGGGCATGCCGAGGTAATCGACCCGGCAGTCCCCGCAACCTGCGAGGTGGCGGGCAAGACCGAAGGCAAGCACTGCTCTGTCTGTAACAAGGTGCTGGTCGGGCAGACCATGATTCCCGCAAAGGGACACACCGAGGTCACAGACCCGGCAGTTCCCGCAACCTGCGAGACGCCGGGCAAGACCGAAGGAAAGCACTGCTCTGTTTGTAACAAGGTGCTGGTCGAGCAGACCATGATTCCCGCAAAGGGACACACTGAGGTTATCGACCCGGCAGTCCCCGCAACCTGCGAGGTGGCGGGCAAGACCGAAGGAAAGCACTGCTCTGTCTGCAACAAGGTGTTGGTCGGGCAGACGGAGGTTCCGGCAACGGGACACCATTGGGATGACGGCAAGATCACGACTGAACCGACCTGCGAAGACAAGGGCGTAAAGACCTTTACCTGCACGGTCTGCCACGATATCAAGGCGGAAGAGATTCCCGCAAAGGGGCACGAGTGGGATGACGGCGTAGTTACGACCGAACCCACCTGCGAAGATACGGGTGTCAAGACCTATACCTGCGCGGTTTGCCATGCGACCAAGACAGAAGAGATCCCTGCGAAGGGGCACACCGAGGTCGAGGATCCCGCTGTGGCATCGACCTGTCAGAAGGAAGGACTGTCCAAGGGATCTCACTGCTCGGTTTGCAATAAGGTGCTGACGGAGCGGAAGCCCGTAGCGAAGCGGGGGCACTCCCTTGTGGAGCTGCCGCGTGAGGAGCCGACCTGCGACAAGCCCGGTCATACCAGCGGAATGAGCTGCACCATGTGCGGCGCAGTTGTGTTCGGGCATACCGAGATCCCGGCTCTTGGGCATCGCATGGAAAACGGCGTTTGCAAGGTGTGCGGGTACGTTGCACCGACCGAAGAGGAAAGCACGCCGGAAAACAAAACCGGGAACGATGGGTGATTTGCCGATCGCCGAATGAAAAGTCACAACCACCGGCTTGACCGGTGGTTGTGACTTTTCATTTTTCGGACTTATTTCTTTTCGTAGAACCAGAGGACGCCCGCCCGGAGCGGCAGTGCATCACAGAAGCCTTCCCGTGCCAGCTGTTCGCCGGATACGGTAAAGCTCCGTTTGCCGAGCGGATCGGTGAACGTGTAGGAGCGGGTAGGATCGGCGTGCGGGTACACGGTCACGCTGTCCTCCGCCACGCGGTTGTTGCGGATGATCTGAATAAAGCCTTCGCGTTCTCCGTCAAACTGCATCGCGTACCAGTCCTCCTGCGATGCGCGGCAGGCGGTCAGCGGGTAGTAGTCGCAAGACAGCTCCAGGTCGGCGGCACGGCGCCAGACCGGGATCATACGGCGTGCCAGTGCGAACTGTGCGGGGGTGTCGTTCCACTCCACCATGCAGGTCATGGCGGGCGCCATGGCATTCTGGAATGCGAACTCATCCAGCGGCAGGTTCGTGTTGCCGTAGGTGCCGTCCGCCGTATCCCAGTTCATGGTATGGGCGCGGAAGTAGGGGATCCATTCAAACATCTCGCGGTGCTGGAGCTGTTTGATGGGGTGCTTGCCGTAGCCGACATCGGTGTAGTGCAGCGGTACCGCCCGGCGCATGGTCTCGATGTCGTTCCGGCGACCGCCCGAGGCGCAGGAGTCCATCCACAGTCCGGGATTGCGCTCCAACAGCGTGTCCCAATAGCGATAGTAGCCCTGAATGTGCAGGTTTTCCCGGATGCCCACGCGCCCTTCCTCAACGTTGGTATCCCAGTACTGCGCAGGCGCAAAGTTGAAGTCCTGCCGGTAGATGCGGATGTGCGACTCCTTGATGATGCCGTCCACCAGATCAATCAGCCAGTCGCAGGCGGCGGGGTTGCCGAGGTCGAGCAGCGCGTTGCCGTCCCACCAATCGTTCGGCTCACCGTGGTAGCGGAGCAGGAACTCCGGATGCTCCCGGAACAGCTTGGTGCCTTGGTAGACGCGCTCCGGCTCAAACCACACCAGCAGCTGGATGCCCTCCCGGTCGCATTTCTCTCCGATGGGCGCGAGTCCGTTCGGGAGATGCTCGGGGTGCGGATACCAGTTTCCTGTCGTAGGCCAGTTGTTGTCACAGGGATACCAGCCGGCGTCAATCCACCATATATCGGGGACCAGACCGCCAGCCCGGTAGGCGTCAATGGCTCTTTTCTGATTTTCTTCGGTCACGCCGCAGAATTCCGGCAGACCGTCGATCATCCACGTGTGCAGGATCAGCTTGGAGGGGAGCGGTGCGCCGTTTTCGCGCGGCAGAATGTGTGCGAGGTAGAAGGAGCGCCACAGATTGCGGGCGCGATCCTCCCCGCCGGTGTATGCCTCGTAGGTCATACGCGGGGTGCGGACGGTCTCGCCCGGCTTGAGGTAGGAGGCAAATGCCGCCTGTCCTGCCCGGAGCGTAACGGCATCTCCGGTGCGAAGCACGTCCACCCGCCATGTGCCTGTCCAGCCGACAGCCACATTGACACCCCAATCGCTGAAGCGCAGCCGCATATAGGGGAAGGCGCCTTTGCAGGAAGTTCCGTCGCGGTCGGGCTGAATTGTCAGCGTTCCGCTGTCCTCCGGCACGGTATCAAACCATGTGTAGCCGTCCTCGCCGCAGGTGTCTCCGTTGCTGTGCGCCAGCACGGGGGACTGCCCGCTGTACGTTGTGGTGATGTGCCAGTCCGACAGGACAGGGGAGTTGTCGCTGCCCCGGTTGGTGACGTACATGACCCAGTCCACGACAGGGAAGTCAAGGAAGGACTGGCAGACGGCGCGCAACTCCAGCCCCTCCGGCGTGTGCGCAGTAACCGTCGTTTCGTACAGATTGGCATCCACCCGCCGTGTCTCGGCAACCGGGTGAAATTCGGCGGGGAAGCCGCAATAGTGCCTGTCGCCCAGCGTGTACTCCACCGGGACAGAGGCGGGGTTTGTATACGGATGGAGGGCAATCAGCCGTTCCATGTCCTGTTTCGTGCTTCTCATGACTGTGTCCTTTCGGTTTTTCAATAAGATCGGAGATTCCCTTGGCAGAACCCCAGTGCAAGTATACCATATTATTTGGGGAAAAGCAAGAGCTTTTGCTCAGGAAGTGCTGAATAAATCGGAAACACTTCTCCGGCGCAGCTGTTTCGTCTGAGCGCGGCGTTCAAAGGGACAAACTCCCCCTGCGGATCCGCGGACAAATTTCCGAAAACTGTTGACAGTGGCGGGAAAATGTGGTATACTCATCTGCGAATTGAATAGCGAGCGAAAGATACGGCTTGAAAAGTTGTACGCTGAGTAGATGAAAAGAAAATCCGGTTCAAATCCGGAACAACCGCCATTGCTGTGTCTGACAAAGGGAAACTTCTGGTGCTTTACCGTTCCGGCGGGCAGGATGCCGCCGAACAGCCGGACAGGCGCTGTGGAGAGGGTTCCGTTGGTCGGATGCCGTCGTGTCTTTCTGGTTCAACATGTTTCGGGTGGGAAGCGTGCAGCCGAGGAATTTCCGGCAGGGATTCCGGTTTGTGTGCCGTCAAGCCCCTGTTTGCCGTTCCCCGGTGCGCGTCTTCTTCCTTTGGAAGGTTGAAGGCGCTTTTTGTGTGGAAGGAGGGAAAAACGATGTCATCTGGTGAGAGCGGACTCCGGGCGGGGAGTCAGATCATCAGGAAAACGCGTAGCGCGACAGGCGCTCCACTGCACAAAATTTCCGGAACTTCTGAGGAGGATGATGAAAGATGAATCTGAAAACCAACAAACTGACAGCCGGGCTGCTGGCAGTTATACTGCTGCTGTCCGTTATACCCTTTTCCGTACCGGCGTCCGCTGCGGAAAACGAGCCGGTTCTTACTATCGGTACGCCGGCTGAATTGCAGGCTTTTGCGGACGCAGTCAACAGCGGGGAGTCCTATGAGGGCAAGACCGTGACACTGACCGCCAATATTGATCTTGGCGGCGAGAGCAACCCCTGGACAGCGATCGGCACGGCTGCCACCCCGTTCAAGGGGACCTTTGACGGTGGCTACCATGTAATCAGCGGGCTGTATATCGCGTCCGGCTCGGCGGTCGGACTGTTCGGTGAAGTAAACGGCGGCACGGTGCAGAACCTGGTTGTCCGGGGCGAGGTGAATGGCACATCCAACGCCGCTGGCGTGATCGGCAAGCTGACCGCCGGGCAGGTGCGCAACTGCGGCAACGAGGCGTCGGTATCCGGCGGAGCCAACATCGGCGGTGTCGTCGGTGCGGTCAACGGAGCCGGCACGGTCAGCGGTTGCTACAACAAGGGAACGGTTTCCGGCACGACCGGTTACATCGGCGGCGTGACGGGACAGCATTGGAGAGCGGGCAGGGTGGAGAACTGCTACAACGCCGGCACCGTGACGGGACCCGCCACGGTCGGCGGCGTGACAGGCGGACACAAGGCGTCGTCCCCGGTGCTGGATCATTGCTATAATGCGGGCAATGTGGTGGATTCTGCCGGAAACGGCAACAATGTCGGCGCCGTTATCGGTGCAAGCCGCGGCAGCTGCACCGACTGCTACTACCTCAGCGGCACCGGAACCGACGGGAAATGTACCGCCGTTGACACGCTTTCCGCCGCACAGCTGGGGGAGGCGTTCACGGACGGGGACGGAATTCCGGCTCTTGCCTGGGAGTCCTCCGTATGCGGCGATGAGCCTGTGCGCCCGTCCTACACGGAAAAAACCGAGCTTTCGGCACAGCTTGCGGCTTATATCCGGGCGGCGGTCGCCAGTGCCCGGAAGCAGGGCGGCATTGAGGGCAGTCTGCTCGGCAACGAGAAGTACCTTTCCGGCGTCAGCTCGACCGCGACCGACTGGATGGCGCTTGCCATGGGGCGCTTCGGGTATCGGAGCAACGGCACGTATTCCTACATGATCGATGACGGGGACGGGTATGCGGCGTATCTTGCCGCGATGCGGGCATATATCGAGAAAGCATACGCCGACAATGGGGGCATCCTGCACCGCGTCAAGGCGACCGAATGGCACCGGGCGGTCGTGGCAATCGCGGCGCTGGGCGGCGACCCGACGGCTTTCGGCAACTATAACGGTCAGCCGATCAACCTTATCGCGGACGGCAGCTACAACTGTGTGCTCCGGGACGGACCCGGCACGCAGGGGCTGAACGGCTGGATATGGGGGCTGATCTCCATGGATACCGGTATGTACCCGGTGCCGGACGATGCAAAGTACCCGCGCGCGACCTTTATCACGGAAATCCTGAAAATGCAGCTGACCGACGGGGTACAGGGCAACGCATACGGCGGCTGGGTACTGGGCGGCTACGGGACAGCCTCCGATGTGGATATGACCGCGATGGCAATCCAGGCGCTGGCGCCGTACTACAACGATGACACGGTGTATACCTATACCAACGGGAACAGCAAAACGGAAGTTTCCAAAACCGTGCGGCAGTGCGTGGATGAGGCGCTTGACCGTCTCGGCTCCCTTTTGAATGAGGCGGGCGGATTTACCTCATGGAACACGGACAATGTGGAGAGCATTGCGCAGGTTCTGGTGGCGCTCTGCGCAGTCGGCATTGATCCTGCCAAGGACGCGCGCTTCATCACCCGCGACGGCAAGACTCTGCTGGACGGGATGCTGCGCTTCCGGCTGTCGGACGGCGGCTTCTGCCATGTTGTGAACGGTGGCTGGAACTCCATGGCAAACGATCAGGCTACCTATGCGCTGGTTGCCTACTGGAGATTCGAAAACGGGATGAGTGCCCTGTACGATATGCGGGCGGACGCGGGAGACGCGGCGGATGCCTGCCGGGCGGCGATGGCTGCCATCGAGGCGGCGGATGATTCCTCTGCGGCTGACTATAAGGCGCAGTTGAAGCAGGCACTGGCACTGTTCCGTGCAGTGCCGGAGGCAGAGCGACGCTACGTGCGGAATTACTCCGCGTTGGCGTCTGCCATTGCGCTGGTCGGTGGGGAGGCGGCGCTGGATACGGATGCGCCCTACGTCACCTCCATCTCCGTGACGCAGGTGCCGAACCGGACGAGCTACTTTGCCGGGGAGACCTTTGATCCTGCCGGACTGGTGGTGAAGGCAGTGTACAACGACGGACACAGCGAGGAACTGAATGACTATCGGCTGTCCGTCACGGGCGAACTGAGTCTCGGGGATGGAACCGTATACGTCCTGCACGGAATGCTCAAGACCTCGTTTTCCATTGAGATACGGGAAAAAATGCCGTGGCAGGGAGCCGGGACGCCGGACGATCCGTACCGCATCGGCACTGCGGCAGAACTCAAGGCGCTTGCCGACCGCGTGAACGCCGGCGCGCCCTTCACGGGCAATGTTTTCCTTTTGACCGGGAACCTTGACCTGAGTGAGTATCCCGGCTGGGTGCCGATCGGCAGATCGTCCGCCAAGCAGTTTGACGGCATTTTTGACGGGCAGGGATATGCTCTGGATAACCTGTATTCGAATGCAGGCGGGCTGTTCGGCTATGTCGGCAGTAACGCCATCATTCGGAATGTCGGTGTGGCGAGCGGTGAAATCGGCTCGGACAACCGTTCCTTTATTGGCGCTATTGCCGGATGGAGCAACGGTGCGGACTTTATCAACTGCTGGAACGGTGCGGACATTCGATGCAGCGGCTGGAGCGGCGGTATCGTCGGAACGGTGCGGGACGGCGGTGACAGCATCATCCGCGGCTGCTATAACATCGGCTCCGTGACTGCCCGGGACGGTGCAGTCGGCGGTATCGTCGGGCATCTGTCGGCGGGGGGCAACGGAACCTCCGTACACGTTACGGTTTCTGCGTGCTACAACATGGGTATCGTGACGGCAGATGACAACGCCGGCGGCATTGCCGGCAGAGTGCAGGCAGGAAACGAAATCCGGAACTGCTACAATGCCGGTAAGGTCACTGTGACCGGAATGAATATCCTGGACGGCGCGGGGGGGATTGCAAGCCTTGTGACATCCGGCAACGAGGTTTCCGGGTGCTACTACGACGCCGGTCAGACAGCCTGCGGTGTGTCCGGCGGAGAGGATACCGCGACCGCCCGGACGGCGGAGGAGATGCGGTCGGATTCGTTCCTTGCCCTGCTGGGGGACAGCTTCAAGCGGGACGCCTACGCGCTGGTGAACGGCGGTTACCCGTTGCTGACGTGGCAGAGTACCGAGGATGCCGACAGCATCGACCGCGTTGCGGAAATGATCGCGGCTATCGGTACGGTTACGTTGGACAGTGAGGATGCGGTTCGCGCGGCACGGGCGGCGTATGATGCGCTTCCCGAGGAACTGCAGGCGAATGTGAGCAACCACGCGGTTCTGACTGCCGCCGAGGCGGCGCTGGAAGCACTGCACCGGGAGACTGAAACAGAAACCGAGACCGAAACGGCACCCGAAACGGCACCCGAAACGGCACCCGAAACGGCAACCGCGACCGAAACCGCGAACGTAACCGGGACGAACTCCAATGGGACAGATACGCAGGCATCGGACACGACGGCGGATGACGCATCCGGATGCGCTTCGTCTACGCTGTGCGGTGTATGGTTTGTGGCGATTCTGGGTGTCGCTGCCGTGACCGGTCGCGCGAAGCGGAAAGCAGACTGAGGAAGATTCTTCCTTCCTGCGTGCTCTGCGAAACAGGTTCCTTATACGTAATAGATGCTCTGCATCACGATCCCGCAGGAAAGGAAGAAGTATGGTCATAAAAATGCAGTTTGGCAAACGGATATTGCTGTTGCTTTGCGCAGTCCTGATGCTGTTTTCGATGTTCCCGGCTATCCGGTCGGGGGCATCGTCGGGACCGTCGTTGGTCACGACTCTGACGGACAACGCCGTCCAACGGGGAAGCAAAAAGAACTTTGACGTCTGGGCGCGGAATGCCGGCGGCGAGAAGATACGGGCAATCGTCACGCACAATGGCACGCGGCTGGAGCCGACATGGGACGACAGCGAAAAAGCAAGCTACACGTTGAACTTTACCGAGGAGGGGGAGAACATCGTCACGGTGTCCGCCTCCTCCGACGGCGGCAAAAAGAAGCAGTTGACCTACCGCATTCTATACCGGCGCGCCGAGCCGGGAGAGGAGATCGGCAGGGCGATCTGGAGTGTGGAGGCGTTCACGGTCGGATGCGGCTACATCGTCGAACCGACGGAGGTCCCGATCCGCGAGGGGGAAACGGCGGCGGAACAGCTTCTGCGCCTGCTGTCGGAGAACGGCTTGGTCGGTTACTATGGGGGGACGGCAAAGTCCTCGTTCTACCTTGCCTATATCGCGGACGGCATGGCATCGGGGGAACGCTACAACAGTTACCTGCGGAGCGCGGTGCCGACGGAACCGCGCCGGCTGGATCTGTCCCCGGCGATTCCGCCCCTTCTGACCCCGCATCTGGAGGAGAGCATGACCTTCTTTGACCCGGACGATTACGGGAAAAACTGGGTTGGCTACCTTGGCGAATTTGCATTCACCAACGGATCCGGCTGGATGTATTCGGTCAACACCGTGTTCCCGAACGTCGGCTTTTCCGACTGCTACCTGTCCGACGGCGACGTCGTGCGGGTGCAGTTTACCCTGGGATACGGCGCCGACATAGGCGGTTTTTCCTCGGTCGGCACTTCGATTCCGGACGTCGGCACACAGCCGGCGGGTGGATACTACCCGGTAGCGGACAAGGATCGCCTGACAGAGGCGCTCTGCCGGGCGCGCACTTCCGGATTGCTCGGACGGTCAAACGTGCGCGAAGCCTATAACGCGGCACAGGACGTGATGGCGGCATTGGATGCGGTACAGGAGACAGTGGACGCCGCCGCCGTGCGGCTGCACGATGCGCTGGCGCATCCGGCAGACGAAACGCAGTCAACCGGTCCGGATGACAGTAGCAGTAACGGCAGTACGGAGACGGACAGCATAGCGCCGGAACCCGATGCTTCCGACCCCACGCCTGACGTGAGCGCCACACCGGAAACGGCGGAGACAGCCGAGCCGGTGTCCGGCACACCGTCGGAAACGGCATCGGATCCCGGAACGGACTCCGAGGCATCGCAGGGGTGCCGGAGCACCGCCGCGCCAACGCTTCTGCTTCTGATTGCGCTTGCAACCGCCCCGATCCTGACAGCAGGACGTGCCGGGCGGCGCAGGGAAGGGAACGGTCGGAATGGGTAGGCGGATTGCGTGCCTTGCGTTGTGTCTCCTGCTTCTGCTTGCCGCCGGCGGTGTCCGGACAGCAGCTGCGGACGGACGGGGTGCGGATGCGCGGACGATTGCGGACGGCATCCTCGCGTGGAAGAAATGCGATGTCGGCGCACAGCCGGACGGCTGTCTTCTGAATGACGCCTACCTCGCGCTCGCCGGGACTACGCCGGGGGATTGGTATCCCATCGGACTGGGCAGGCTGGGTATCGCGGACAATTATGCCGCCTACCTGGCGGTTATCCGGGATCGGGTGCAGGAACGCTATCGGGAACCGGGCAAGCTGAGCGCCGCCAAGGCAACCGAGTGGCATCGCATCACGCTTGCCGTGCTGGCAATGGGCGGCGACCCGACCTCCCTCGGCACCGATGCGGACGGGAATCCGATCGACCTTATCGCGGACGGAACATACGACCGCGGCAGGACGACTCCGCTTGGGCGGCAGGGCATCAACGGTTGGATATGGGGGCTTATCGCGTTGGACAGCCTGCGCTACCCGATCCCGGACGGAGCCTTCTATACCCGGGATGATATAATTCTGGAGATCCTGCGTCAGCAACTGCCGGACGGCGGGTTTGCCCTGAGCGGCGGGAACGCCGACCCGGACATTACGGCAATGGCATTGCAGGCACTCGCTCCGTATCGCAACAGCGAGAAAATGTATACCTATACGCTGAAAAAGAGCGGCGAACAGGTCACAAAGACCGTGCGCCAGGTGCTGGAGGAGTCGCTGGACTGCCTGTCGGCGCTCCAGCTGGACACCGGTGACTTTTCCAGCTGGGGGACGGAAAACGTCGAAAGCACCGATCAGGTCACGGTGGCACTGTGCTGTCTCGGCATAGAGCCGCTGACCGATCCGCGCTTTATCAAAAACGGGAATACTCTGCTGGACGGCATCCTTCGCTACCGGATGCCGGACGGCGGATTCGTGCATTCCTTTGTCTACGATCCGGATAACCCCACCTCAAGCCCGGATCGCTCCAACACCATGGCGGGGGAGCAGACGCTCTGTGCCATGGCGGCACTGTGGCGGCAGGCGAACGGAATGCGCACACTGTACGATTTCCGCGCGGAGCAGAGCGATGCACTGCGCACGCGCATAGCGGAGCTGGAGCGGCAGATCGCCGGCATCGGCGTGAATACCGATGCGGCGGAGCTTACGCGGATGCTGACCGATTTTTACGCACTGCCTGAGGGGGAGCGGAGTTACGTCAACGGCTACTGGACGCTGTCCGATGCGGCACGCGCGGCGGGCGTGGATATCGACGGGATAGCGGATACGACGCCGGTTACGGAAAGCCCGGGAACCGGAACGGACGACCGCCCCTTGCTGTCCTTTTCGCTCTCCGACCGCGCGGCAGTGGACGCGCTGCCGGACACGCTGACCACCGCGCAGTATGTGACGGTCACGACACTGTTGGATAAGCTGCGCCAGAGCGAAGACTTTGAAGGCAAGGAGGACTACCTCGCCCGGCTGACGGCGGCGCGGCAGGAGATTGCGGCGATACAGGCGGAGATTGACAGCATCAATGCCGACGTTCGGGAGAAGCTGTACCCCTTTGAAGGTATTTCCCTGAAGGACAAAAAGACGGTGGACAGCATTGTGGCGCGATACCGTGCGCTGAGTGAATACGACCGGGCGCAGATTGAGCGTTGGGAGGATGTCATCAAAACCCAGACCAAGTTGGACAATCTGCTGCGCGGCATAGTCATCGGGGTTGTGCTGTGCGTGGTCGCCGCAGTCACGGCGGTACTGCTTGTGCGCCGCATCCGGCGGAGACGGCACCGGAAGGAGCGGGAGCTGGAGGAGCTTGCCGCAGAGTACCGGGACGAGTAACATCAGCCCGTGCATTGCACCCGTGCTTTGCACCCGTGCATTGCACGGTATTGCCTACTTTTGCAGGAAGGAGAAACCGGGATGAAGAAGGATATTCTGGCGCTGTTCGTGATCGTTCTGCTGGTTGCCGTTGTCATCAACGGAACCAATATCCAGTCTGTGGACGAGTACTACCTCACGCATATCGACGATATTACGCCGGACAGCGAGACGGTTACCATCAGCATCCGGTGTGATACGATTCTGCAGAATTACGGGGATCTGGATCCCGCCCTCCGCTCGGACGAGTTCGTGCCGCCGGATGGCGTGATCCTGCCGCCGACCCGCTACGTGCTCCGTCCCGGCGATACGGTGTTTGACATCCTCGACCGCGCCGTGCGCTATAACCGGATTCAGATGGAGTATCAGGGCGCGCGGGAAAACAGCTTCGGGAGCGTGTACATCCAGGGATTGCATTACCTGTATGAATTTTCCTGCGGACCGCTGTCCGGCTGGATGTACCGCGTGGACGGAGAATTCCCGGATTACGGCTGCTCCCGGTATGTTTTGCATGACGGACAGGTTGTGGAATGGGTATATACCTGCGACCTCGGCAGGGATGTGGGCTGTATGTGGGTGGAAGGAGCGATACCGTGAAGGCATTTGGCAATGTGCATCCGTTTGTTCTGCTGGTGTACTTTCTCTCCGTGCTGACCGTGGCGATGTTTGCCGCCAATCCGGTGCTGTCGCTGACAGCTCTGCTCGGCGGCATACTGTTTTGTGCCATGCTGGTAAGACGGAGCCGGGTTCCCGGCGATATCGGCTTTTATGTGCCGCTTTTTCTGCTGGTGGCGGTCACGAATCCACTGTTTTCGCACAACGGCGTGACGCCGCTGTTTTTTCTGAACGGCAACCCGGTCACGCTGGAGGCGCTCCTGTACGGGTTCGCTCTGGCGGTGGCCGTTGTCGGCGTTCTGCTCTGGTGCAAGGGGTACAGCGAGGTAATGACCGGCGACAAATTTCTGTACCTGTTCGGCAGCGTGATTCCCAAACTGGCTCTTGTACTGTCCATGGCACTCCGGTTCGTACCGCAGTTCAGGCGGCAGATGAGGCGGGTCCGGTGCTCGCAAAAGACGATGGGGCTGTACGCGGCGCGCGGCTATACGGATAAGGTTCGGAGTGCCGGACGGGTATTCTTTGCCATGATCGCGTGGTCTTTGGAAAATGCAATGGAGACGGCTGCCTCCATGAAGGCGCGGGGATACGGACGGGGGCATCGAACCAATTTCTCGCTGTTCCGCTTTACGGCGCGGGATGGGGCACTGCTGGCGGTCTGCGCCGCCCTGATGGGGGTTGTTGCGGTCGGCATGGCGGCGGGTGTGACGGCATTTGATTTCTATCCGCGCGTCAGCACACCGGAGCTTACGCCGGCGGCACTGGCTGTGTACATTGCGTTCGGGGCGCTGTCGCTCCTTCCGTTTACTATTGAAGTCAGGGAGGCAATCGTATGGAGATACTACAGATCAAGGATCTGAGCTTCCGGTATCCGGGCGCGGAGCGGAACGCGGTAGAAGAGGTCAGTTTTTCCGTGCGGAGCGGGGAATTCCTTGTGGTATGCGGGGAGTCCGGCTGTGGTAAGACAACGCTTTTGCGCCTGCTCAAGCCGGAGCTTGCACCGGCGGGTGAACTGACCGGCAGTATCGTATATGGCGGCGGGGAACGGACGCCGGCGGACATCGGCTACGTGCTTCAGAACCCGGATAACCAGATCGTTACAGACAAGGTTTGGCATGAGTTGGCGTTCGGCTTGGAGAATCTGGGACTTCCGACCGAGGTGATCCGCCGCCGCGTCGGGGAAATGGCAAGCTACTTCGGCATTCAGGATTGGTTCCGCAAGCGGACGGACGAGCTGTCCGGCGGGCAGAAGCAGTTGCTGAACCTTGCCGCTGTCATGGTAATGCAACCGAAGGTGCTGATCCTGGACGAGCCGACCAGCCAGCTTGACCCTATCGCCGCATCGGAATTTTTGGCGACCCTGCAAAAGCTCAACCGGGAACTGGGACTGACCGTGATTCTGGCGGAACATCGGCTGGAGGAGGTGTTCCCCGATGCCGACCGGGTACTGCTGATGGACGGCGGCAGAATCCTGCTTTGTGACGCGCCGGAGCGCATCGGTGCCGTCCTCCCGGCAGGGCATCCGATGCGGGCGGGGCTGCCGAGCGCGGTGCGCATTTTTCAGTCCCTGCATATACCCGACCGCTGTCCGCTGACGGTTCGGGAGGGGCGG
>OJMH01001981.1_pt1 | contig 18569 bp, 16 predicted proteins | sample 1597111 | NCBI WGS metagenome assembly OJMH01 (sample SAMEA2452115, study PRJEB22498) | human gut metagenome | reverse complement strand
CCGTCGCCGCATCCACATAGTTCTCGTCCGCCGCCTCCCGCGCCAGAATAGCCTCGTAGGACCAGTCACTCTCCACCTGCGTCTGATAATCGGCAGATACACCGCTCTCTTCCGGGAGCAAAAAAAAGTGCGCGAAAAGCCGGTCTGCAATCGTAAGCTCCGCCGTCCCCTGCACCTGCCCGCAAGCCTGCGGCAGGAAAAATCCCACGATCTCCTCCTGCAGCAGAAAACCCAGTTCTCCCGGATCCAGTCTTACGCCGCCGGATAATATCACTGCCGCCGCCACAATCAGTATGGTTACCGGAAGGATTCGTCTCCGCTTTTTTCTCTTATCATGACTTCTATTATAATTTTTATACTGGTATCGATAAACATGCATAATTTACTTTATGCACCGGCAATTTCTTTTATGCCGTCCATCCGCCCTCTTTAAACTGTAGTATGCAGACACCCGCCGGCAAAGGCGAGATTGAGCCCTTCCGAGATGGTGTAGCAGAGTCTCTTGACCGACTCGTCAATATCCTTCGGCGTCACAAACATGGCATTTAAATTTGGCGACAGCAGTTCGCGGATGAGTTCATATTTTTCCGCATCGTTTAATTTTTCTAATGAATTTCCCATCGCTGCAAACGCCTGGCTCTGTGTGAGCGCGGTAACCAGATTGTACATCGTATCGTTCACGATTGTCGCGGCATCGACCACGGTCGGTACGCCAATGGAAATGACCGGAACGCCAAGACTTTTTTCATCCAGCGCATGTCTGTGATTTCCCACTCCGCTTCCCGGATTGATACCGGTATCCGTCACCTGGATCGTACGGTTCAGCCGTTTCGTGCTCCGCGCTGCCAGCGCATCCACCGCGACCACCAGATCCGGCTTTGTCTCCTTTACAATGCTGTGGATGATCTCCTGCGTCTCCATGCCGGTCTGCGCCATCACGCCCGGCACAATGCTGCTGATCCGGTTCACCGTCTGTTTGCCAAATGCATATTTTCCATACTCTTTCACAACATGCCGCGTGATAAACAGATTGTCCACCACTCCAGGTCCCAGTGCATCCGGCGTCACCTCACGATTCCCAAGTCCGGCAATCAGCACCGAGAGGCTCTCCTTTTTTAACCGCACAAGCTGTCTGATCACCCGCGCAAGCTGTTCGGACACCTCTCTGTGGTAGTCCTCGTCCTCCTCATCCATATCTGCCGCCTCGATGGTGATGTATGTTCCCTTGGGTTTTCCCATTGTCTTTGCCCCGTTCTCCGTCTCGATCACAACCGTGCTGACCGTCAGGTTCGGGCTGAGTTTTTCCTCCAGGAAACGGACTCCCTTAAGTTCCACATGATCTTCCTGCATTTTTTCCTGTGTCTCCAATGCAAGATCGGTGCGTATCTGATACATAGTCTCCTCCATTTTTTGTATTCCTGCAGACAGGACATTTCTTTCTGTCTAGTCTGCCACAGAAAAAAAAAGTTATCCGCAAATTTTTCTGACAAATTTCAGCATTTTCTCTTGACAGGTCACTCAAAAGAGCCTATACTATCATAGTATGTTTACATTGAACTGTCCGTGTCCGGCTTCGATGTACATTTCATTGTAACGATGCACTGCATGTGCCGTTACCAGTTAGAATCATAATCATAACAAATTGGAGGTGTACAGATTGGCTAACATTAAATCTGCTAAGAAGAGAATTTTAGTAACAGAGACAAGAGCTGCAAGAAACAAATCTATCAGAAGTGAAGTAAAGACAGCCATCAAGAAGGTTGAGGCTGCTGTTGCTGCTAACGATAAGGACGCTGCTAAGGCTGCCCTTACAGTAGCTATTTCCACAATTGAGAGCGCTTCTTCCAAGGGCGTATATCACAAGAACAATGCTGGTAGAAAAGTTTCCCGTTTAACAAAGCTTGTTAACACGCTGGCTTAATTCCAGAGAATAGATCTAAACATACGGTCCTAACCCAACCGTATAAAAACACCAGTACCGTCATACTGGTGTTTTTTTGTACCCTTTCTTATTTTTTCTGCTTTGCCGCACTGTAGCGGATGATAAACAGCTCCACTGCCATCTGATCGTTCATCCGTCCCGTCTTTACCGCTTCCTCCAGCGCCACACCGTCCTCCAACGCCTGTCTTAACTGCCCTGCGCCAAAACCGCGCGCCTGGGTGAGATTCCGCTTTACGGCAAACGGCGGAATCCCCGCCTTCTGTGCCATCGTCTGATTGTCAAATCCCTTGCCCGCCATATCCCGCAGATGAAGCAGAATCTGGAACTGTCTGGTAATCAGATACATGATACGCATCGGCGGTTCCTTGAGTGTCAGAAGGTCATAATACAGATCGAGCGCCCTGCGCTGGTTGTGTTCCGCGATCGCATTGACCATCTCAAAAATACGGTTCGTCGTCTGCTCTGTCGCAATCGCTTCCACATCCGCAGCCTCAATGACACTTTTGTCCATGGTATAACAGATCAGCTTTTCCAGTTCCCGGTCGATATTGCCCATATCCGATCCCGTCTTGCCCAAAAAAAGCTGCATCACCGATCCCGTAATATTCTTTCCCTCTTTTTTCAGGCGCGCCAGCACCCAGCGCGTAATCAGTTCTTCCGTCTGGGTGGCGAATTCCACTATTTTTCCGGCGTTCTTGACTGCCTTGTACATCTTGGACCGCTTGTCCACTTCCTCCTCCACAAACACGAAATAGGTGCTTGCAGCGGGCTGTGCCAGATACTCCGCCAGTTCATCGCAGGCATTTTTGAAAAAGCCGCTGTTCTCGATAAGAATGACTCTGCGCTCCGCAAAAAACGGAAGGGTCTCCGCAAGATCAATAACCTGCTTCGGGTTGATGTCCTTTCCCTCGAAGCGGTTAAAGTTCATATCGCCGTCTCCGCCTGACAGCATGCCGCCCATCCCGGAATCCTCTCCCGCCGCAGTGAGCGCGTTCTTTAACTTGTCCCGGTACTGGCGTTTCAAATAATCTTCCGTTCCATATAGTAAATAGATCTGTTTTAAATTTCCGGATCTGATATCTTCGTCAATTGTTTTCATAAAGGTTTCTGTCCTGTTCTTCCTGTCTTAAATAGTTTCAGCCGCTCCGGCATCATATACATATTATGCTTCGGCAAAAGTCCGGGCGTGGCGCTTGCTTTATTCCAAACGCAGCGCACGTCCAGGAAATCAAAGATTTCCTGGACTGACGGGCATTCGCCCTATCATTCGTCAAAAATATCCGATGCATTGTGCAAGCACTGCATCAGATATTTTCTCCTTATGGCACTGCTCATTGCTTACGCACATTATAGCATACCTTCACCAGTGCCGCAAACTTCCCTCACTGCCACCACTGTTCTTTTTCTTCCAGATACCCCCGGCAGACGGCTTGTCCGTCCGTCTTTTTGACGCACAGTCTGCCGCTTTCCATCGTATAATACACCTGGCTCCCCGCCTGCTGCATATGCCCGACAGCCTCCTTGGAGGGGTGTCCGTACCGGTTTGTTCTGCTGCACGACACCAGTGCGATCTCCGGTGCCAGCGCCTCCAGAAACCCGGTGGAATTGGAATAGCGCGATCCGTGATGCGCCGCCTTATAAAAATCGATTTTCTGCACGTCAGCTCCCGTTTTTGTCTTCTGCAGCCAGGTCAGAATCTCCTCTTCCTGCGCCGCTCCGATATCTCCGGTAAAGACACCGGTAAAGTCATCCTCCTGATAAAAAAGCACCAGCGACTCCTCGTTTTTGTCCACAGACTGACCCCCAAACGCGGCCTCCGGTTCACCGGGATGCAGTGCCGTAAACGTTGCCTTTCCAAAATGCCAGATGTCGCCCCGCCCAAGCCACACCACTTTTGTTCCCGCATCCTCTGCCAACGCTTCCAGTTCCTCCCAGTTTTCATCCCGCGGCATCTGTTCCGCCACTGCCAGATACTCCACGGGATATCCCGACGACAGTATCTCCCGCAGTCCGCTGATGTGGTCTTCATCGGTATGAGACACCACCCAGCAGTCAATCTTTTTGACCCCTTTGTACTTTAGAAACGGCAGAATCCGATAAGTGCCCACCTTTCCGACATTGGAACTTCCTCCGTCCACAAACAGGTGGTACCCCTCCTTCGTCTGCAGATAGCAGCCGTCCCCCTGCCCGACATCCAGCATATCCAGTTCCGCCTCACCGCTCCGCGGAACTCCCAACACGGCAAGCAGCAATAGTGCGGCAAGGAAAACGCCCGGATGCCCTCCACTCTTTTGCTCTGCCCTCCTGCCGTGTTCCTTTTCCCTTTCCCTTTGTTCTCTCTGCCGGTGCAATAAGCATGTTCCAGCTCCCAGAAACGCATAATATACCGCGATCTGCCAGCACTGCGGTCTTCCGACAATCCACATGGCACCCGGAAGCATACCGGCAAGCGCACATATATGCTTCCCCATAAAGAGCAGAATTCTGCATGGAAAAAGCATCCCTTTTGCCAATGGAAGCGACAGGAGCCCCACCATTCCGCCTGCCGCTCCGAATCCGAGCAGCACCCCCATCATCGGCAGCATGAGCAGGTTGACGAAAACCGCATAGACCGGAATCTCATAAAAGTACCATGCCACAAGCGGCAGTGTCGTAAACCAGACCGCCGATGCCGCAAATATTTTTCCGCGCAGCGCTCCCATCCCTTTTTTCTCATAAGAAATGCTCTGTCCGACCCACACGACGCCAAGGATTGCAACAAAGGAAAAGCGGAATCCGGCGTCCCAGAACAGGCAGGGATTTTTCCAGAGAAGCGCCACTGCGGCAAATGCGAGCGCACAAAATGTATCATAGCTCCTCCCGCTGACCTGTGCTCCCAGAAACAGCAGGAACATGAGAACCGCGCGTCTCACGGAAACGCCCCATCCAGCCATCCCGCCGTATCCGTACATCACTCCTGCCGCTGCAAGGGCAGCCATGCCAAACGGCAGTCCCGCTTTCTTTAACATCCGGTAGAGCGCCATCCCGATCACAGAGATATGAAGTCCGGAAATCGCCAGAATGTGCGACAATCCCCCGATCTGGTAGAGTCTCTTCGTCTCTGCATCCAAAAACTCCCTATCGCCGACGACCATCGTCGCCAGTATCCCCGCATCGCGCTCGCCCATCGTCTTAAGGTAGACCTCTTTAATCCGCTGGCCAAGCTGCCAGAGGGCTTCCGCCGTCTGCCTCTTCGCACACACCTTTCTATCAAGTGCCGGACCTTCCATCGCAAAATCAAATCCGCGCGCAAAATAATAAGCCTTCGCATCAAACGCACCCTCATTTGATGCCCGCTTCCATAATGTAATCTCTCCGTGATATATGAGAATATCTCCGATGGAACAATCATCGGAATCAGAATAGATCAGAACCCCACCGCACGATACCGGTTCTGTCTGTAAGAAATTCGACGAATCCGTCCGAAACATACAGGACGTTAATTCATAGACATATCGATTTTTCTGTATCTGTTTTCCCGCAAGCTGTCCCTGTACGGTCACATACATGCCATCCTGCAGTTCTCCCAGATACGCCTGCCTGCTCTTCTCCGCCTCCAAATATCTTCCGCTTCCAAGAGCAAACATCAGCAAAAAAACTCCGGCGCCAAAAGCCGTTCTCTTTCTTTCCGCCGTGGAAATCCCGTCGCCCGGACGGTACCCGTCAGCAAAAATGCCGCCAAGGATTCCGCAGGCCAGGACGCCGCAGGCTAGCAATGCCCGCGCGAATACGCTCCAGCCGTATGCCGCCGCAAGAATCCCCGACAGAACGCCCGCTGCGCCAAGACACAAAGGCCGTTTTGTCACACACTTCCCCCTTTAATCCGTTTCGGTAGGTTCCTCCGTTTCCGAAAAGGCGCTCTCTGCCCCCGTGACATAATCCATATTGCGGTCATACATATCCGCGAGCGGGAAATTGTCGCGGTAGGCTCCGCTCGTATCGCCGTTGACGGAAATCTGAACCTTGCTGATCGTGGAAAGCTCCGACAGGGAATCCACGATCGAATAGATAACGATTGCCTCGTTTACTTTGTAATCCTGATTCTTGAACGCTTCATCCAGGCTGACGTAGCAGACGCCGTCCACCACCGACACAGAGACAAGCTTGGTCCCCTCCGGAATCGCAGACTTTGCATCCTTGGTCTTCGGACCGTCTAAAAGCTGCTCCATAATCAGTTTTTCCATGGAAATATTGCTGCTGTAGTAGACATCCTCGCGCACTTCCTTGACCAGACCGTCCCCGTCCAGATTGGAAAAATACAGCGTGAGTGTTGTATTCTGAATGGAATTGATCTGCTCTCCCGGATTTTCGATAAAGCTGTCCTGATTCATGGTACCGACAAGATTCCCCTTCGCATCCGTAAGCGGTGCGTCTCCAATGTAAAATGCCACGCAGTCCACCCCGTCGATCTGTGTCATCGTCCGGACAACCGCCGCCCGGCACAGTACCTCATCGACAGCACTCATTTTGCTGTAATCCTCATCAAAATGCAGGGTTAAAAGCACACCGTCCAGTGAATAATTCGTGATTTCCACATCATTTGGAATCGGCTTCCGGTAATCCACATTGTCCGAATCCGAACTCAGTTTCGCAAGGAACTCCTTGATCATTCCGTCGGTATCGGTTGCCGAAGGCTCATAAGGTTCTTCCACCAGACGGTTCTTGTCCTTATTCAGATATTCGATATGATAGGCACTCTGCTCCGTCTGCCTGCCGCACGCCGCGAGCGAGCCTGACAGGAACATCAGACATGCCAGTCCCAGACATATTAACTTTTTTCTCCATCGATAAGCTTCTCGGCTCATAGACTCTCCCTTATCTAAGAAATATAATTCAGCGGAATTCTGACGTTGAAAATCGTTCCCTCTCCCACGGTACTGAACACCTTGATGGCTCCGCGGTGCATCAGAACCGCGCTCCTCGTAATGGCAAGTCCAAGTCCCGTTCCGCCAATCTCCCTGGAATGAGACTTGTCCACACGGTAAAAACGCTCATAAATATGCTCTAACGACTCCTCCGGAATACCGATTCCGCAATCCTCCACTTTCAGATAAAAATACTGGTGATCGGCATTCAAAGAGACATGTACCCATCCGTCCGGTCGGTTATATTTGACTGCATTTTCGATCAGGTTGGTAAATGCAAGCGTAATCTTTACCTCATCCACATCCGCACTGACCGGTCGGAAACTCTCCAACACCAGCTCGATATTCTGTTTTTCCGCAATCGGCTTTAAACGCTTTAAAATCTGCTCTAACAGTTCGTTGATGTTGACATTCGTGATGTTTAAATCTCCCGCAGACTTATCCATCTTTACCAGAGACAGCAGGTCGTTGATGATCTTCGTCTCACGATCCACCTCGTTGCCGATATCCGACATGAATTCCTGATACAGCTCCACCGGTGCGTCCTCCATGCTGTTGATGGAATCCGCCAGCACCTTCATGGAAGTCAGCGGCGTTTTCAGCTCATGCGAGACATTGGACACAAATTCCTGTCTCGAATCATCCAACACCTTCATGCGCCCCAACATCTTATTGAACTTTTCACAGATCTGCCTGGTCTCGGTGTAAGCGTCAATCTTTAATGCGTCATCCCCATATCCCGTCTGAATCTCCTCGATCGACTTTGCCATGGCATGGAACGGCGCCACAAGATGAATCGCGATAAACGTTCCCGCAAAGATGATCGCCACGATCGCAATCAGTTCCATGACAAGCGTATTGCGCGCCAGATATTCCAGATTCAGATTGATGCTGTCGGTCGAAACGCTCACCATAATCACACCGATCGTCCGCTTGTTCTCCGTCTCCGGGTCCACATGCACCAACGGAATCGTCATTTCAATGTAACGGTTCTGGGAATCATATTTGCTGATTTCCTCCCCCTGGATACTCTTGATCACTTCCTCGGAAATAATCGTCTTTCCGGTGTCAAGATTGTAGGTATCCTTTATGATATGGAACTCCTCATCGATAATCATGACACGCCCGTCATAGATCGTTGACAGCTGCTCTAACTGCACGTTGATCGCAGACTCACTCTCCGCATTATTCAGATAATCATTGGAAACGATCTGATTGGCGAGAATCTTCGCCTGGCTTAGAATCTCACTCGTGCGGATCGACACCGCACGGTTTTCATAAGAGCCGAGCATCCCGGCACGCAGCAGGACGCTCGGTACAATTCCGATCAGAATGCAGAGAAGAATCAGTCTGCACTTAAGACTTTTGAGAAAATCGGTTAATTTTTTAAATTTAGACATTGTGTACACCCATTAATTCTGTGAATAATAGTACCCGACGCCCCACTTTGTGTGAACGTATTTCGGTTCGCTCGGATTGCTCTCGATCTTCTCCCGAAGACGCCGCACATGCACATCCACTGTTCTGACATCCCCCGGATACTCATAGCCCCATACAAGATTTAAAAGATTCTCTCTTCCGTATACCTTGTTGGGGTTATTCACGAGCAGCTCTAAAAGGTCGAACTCCTTTGCAGTGAGATTGACCTCCCTGCCGAGAATAAACAGCCTTCTGCTCTCGCAGTCCAGCTTTAAGTCTCCCGCCTCGATCACCTTGGATTCTTCTTTCCTGGGCTGCGATGCGGCAGTCCTTCTCATGATGGCTTTGATTCTCGCCTTCACTTCCAGAATATTGAACGGCTTTGTGATATAGTCATCTGCGCCGTACTCCAGTCCGAGAATCTTATCCATGTCATCGCCCTTGGCTGTAAGCATGACAATCGGCATATTGGAAAACTCGCGGATATGCTGGCACACCTCGAATCCATCCATCTTCGGCAGCATAATATCCAGCAGAATCATGTCGTATGCATTCTCTGTCGCCATCTTAAGCGCTTCCTCACCGTCGTAGGCGCAATCCACTTCCATGCCGTCCTGCTCCAGGCTGAAACGGATTCCCTTTACGATTAACTTTTCATCATCCACCACAAGAACTTTTTTCGCCATTTATTTCACCTTTATCTGATCTCTGATCCGATTATACAATCCCTCTTTGATTCCATCTACATTCATAATCTCTTCAACGGAAGAAAATCCTCCGTGTGCATCCCGGTAGTTTACAACCGCCTGCGCCTTGGTCTGTCCGATCCCGGAAAGCGTCATAAGCTCCGCCAGCGACGCCGTGTTGAGATTCAGACGTCCGTCCTCCCCGGACTCCGATGCCGTGCCTTCTGCAGATCCTCCGCCGGCTTTCGCACCGCTGCCTCCCGCAGGATTCAAGCTGCCTACTGCAGAAACTACACCGTCTCCCGCCAAAGTCATACTGCCCGTCATCCCGGCCGCTTCTTCGCTGTCAGGAATATACACCATGAGTCCGTCGTATACGCTCTCCGCAAGATTGACTGCGCACGTCCCGGCATCCGCCGTCATGCCGCCTGCCATCTCGACCGCCTCATAGATGCGGTCTCCGGGCTCTAACACGTACACGCCCGGCTCTGCCACCTCTCCGCAGACATAGACATAACATTTTCCGACGCACGGTCTGCCTTATCAGCATCTTCCGTCGTCTCCGGTGCAAGAGCTGCCTCAGCCGCCCATTCCTCACCGGAAACCTCCGGCAGATCCACACTTCCCGTCTGCTCCCCGCCGGAAACGTCCAGTATATCCAGACGCTCCCCAGCCTCCGTTTCTTCCGTCTCCTGCACATTCCCGGTATCCTGCGAGACTTCCGTCTCCAGATAAACCTCGTTCTGACTGCCACATCCCGCCATAAAAATGCACAGAATCATGCCAGCCCCTATCTTCTTCCATGTTCGTATCATAAGCATTCTCCTTCTTCTATATAAAAGGAGTCCTCAATGCCCGATATTCATATTCTAACGAAATTTTACAGCCGTGACAAGAGTGTTTCAGAAATATTTCAAAATTGTTTCTTCCAATGTTACCCAGAAATTTTTGGCATCCTTGGAATCCGGCATCAAAACTGCCCCCTCATACGCGTCCAGCGCCGTCTGCTCCACGGTATCCGGCGTCTCTGACGGAATCACGGAGTAATGTCCCGACAGTCCATGCAATTCGTCCGCCATGCCGACTGTCACAAACTGTGCAAAGTCTGCCGCCGCTGCACTGTCTTTTGTATAATCATTGACCACAATCATATCGGTAGACGCACATGTTGCCGCCGAGAGCGTATCGCTCAACTCCGGCATCTGCATCAGCCCGTAGTCATATCCGTTCAGCTGCCAGAGTGTATCAGTATCCAGGATTGCCGAAAGAGTCCGCCCTTCCCGGAAATTGTTCACGATATGCTGTTCGGACACCTGCTCCGCATCAATGGAAAAAGATGCCAGTATCGTGTCAAAATACTCCAGATCCTGCTGATAGAGCGTATCATCGTAGGTGATATCCAATTCGTCCGATCCTCTCTTTGCGAACGTGACGCTGTTGCCGACAAACGGAAAATCATAGAACGCATCCTTGACATCCCACTCCAGCAGATATTCCACATTCTCTGCCGGCTCGTTCTCATTGGAATAGTCGATGATTGCCTGCAGCGATGCCGGCGCCTCGGTAAAATAATCCGTCTGGTAAATAAACACGCACGCATCGTAGGACAGCGGATACCCGAGCACGCGCTCTTCGTAGGCTGCCGCCTCGACTGCCTTTTCCAGCACGCCGTTTTCCGACGGATCCGTCTGATTCACGGAAACAAGACCATAGAGGTATGCTTCCTCCAGATTGTCCCCCGGTAAGAGGTAAACATCCGGAAATGCATCATCCTGCATGGTCTTATCGTAAATAGTTCCAAGATAATCAATGGTATCCTGATACTGCACGGCTACTTTTTTCCCGGTCTTAGCGTAATAACGCACAGCCGCCTCGGTAAAAAAGTCTGCATAGCTGTCATCCGCATACCACAGCGTAAGGTCTGCCGGTGCGATCCGGTAAGCTTCATCCGCCGCCGTTTCTCCCGTCTCCGTGGAGGACACACCCTCCCCGCTGCTGCCGCATCCAGCTGTATTCATAACAGCCATTCCTGTCATTCCAAGCACAACGACAAGTCCTGCCGCCGTCAGTCTTTTGTATAATCGTTTCATTTTATTTCCCTAATCCGTTTTTTTATTCTCATTATCAGGGAATTACATCTCTGCCAGAACCGCATCCAGCTTCTCTGCCATCTCATCCACATGCTCTTTCCCGATAATCAGTGGAGGTACAAAACGAAGCACATCGGCGCCTGCCGTGATCACGACAAGTCCGTGTTCCAATGCTGCTGACGCAATTTTTCCAACCGGTTTCTCACACACAACGCCCTGCATCAGTCCCAGACCTCTGCGCGCCGTAAGGAAATCATACTTTTCCACAAGCGCATCCAGCTTCTGCTCCAGATACGGCGTGATCTCTTTTACATGCTCTGTAATCCGATCCCGCTCCATCATCTTAAGCACGGTGTCAACTGCTGCTCCGACAAACGGGTTGCCGCCGTAGGTCGTCCCGTGATCGCCCGATGCCAGCGACTTTTCCGCCACGCGCTCAGTCATCAGGAATGCTCCCACCGGAACACCGCATCCAAGCGCCTTCGCGCTGGTCATAATGTCCGGTTTCACACCGTAGTGCTGCCATGCGAACATCTCGCCGGTGCGCCCCATGCCGCACTGGATCTCATCTAAGATCAGCAGAATGTCATGCTCATCGCAGAGTGCACGCACCCCCTGAAGGAATTCGTCGGTTGCCGGGTAGATTCCACCCTCGCCCTGTACCGTCTCCAAAATAATAGCACAGGTTTTCTCATTTATCAAAGCTTTTACGCTGTCTAACTGATTAAATTCCGCGAAACGGATTCCCGGGATCAGCGGTTCAAACGGTTCCTGGTAATGTTTATTGCCGGTTACCGAGAGTGCTCCGAGACTTCTGCCATGGAACGAGTGATTCATGGCAATGATCTCATGCCCTGCATGACCGTCCCTGGTGTACGCGTATTTCTTTGCGGCTTTTAAGGCTCCCTCGATTGCCTCCGTGCCACTGTTCGTAAAAAAGACGCGATCCATCCGGCTTGCCTTTAAGACACGTTTCGCCGCGCTTGTGATCGGCTCGTTGTAAAACAGGTTGGACGTGTGCATCAGCTTATCCACCTGCGTCTTTAGCGCCTCGCTGTACTCCCTGTTATGATACCCAAATGCCTGCACGGCGATTCCCGCTGCAAAATCCAGATATTCTTTTCCGTCCGTGTCATACAGGTATACGCCCTCCCCATGGTCAAACACCACCGGGAAACGGTTATAGGTATGGAGGATGCTCTCCTCCGCCTCTTTCATGCATGTCTCTTTATTCATTGTAATACCTCTTCTCTTTCTCACTAAGGATCGCCGTACCGATACCTCTGTTGGTAAAGATCTCAAGGAGCAGACAATGTGCGATCCGCCCGTCTAAAATATGTACTCTGGACACGCCGTTTTCAATGGCGTCGATGCAGTTGTTCAGTTTCGGCAGCATACCGCCCCCGATAAAGCCGTCGCCGATCAATGCTCTCGCCTCGTCGATGGTCAGTTCCGAGATGAGCGTGCTCTTGTCCGAAGGATCCTTGTATACACCCTCAATGTCCGTCAAAAATGCAAGCTTCTCCGCGCTGACCGCCTTTGCAATCGCACAAGCCGCATCATCCGCGTTGATATTGTAGCTGTTGTAGGCATCATCCATTCCGACCGGACACACGATCGGCAGAAAATCCTTCTCCAGAAGATCGTAGAGGATCTTCGGATTGACCTCCGTGATCTCGCCGACAAATCCGATGTCCTCCCCGTTGGAATATTTTTTCTCCACCTTGAGCAGTCCGCCGTCCTTGCCGCTGATACCGATTGCATTGACACCCAGCTCTTCCACCAGCTTGACCAGAGATTTGTTGACCTTATTTAAGACCATCTCCGCAATCTCCATCGTCGCCTCATCCGTCTTGCGGAGTCCGTTGACAAACACCGGCTCCATGCCGACTTTTCCAACCCAGCGGCTGATCTCCTTGCCTCCGCCGTGCACGATGATCGGCTTGAATCCAACCAGTTTTAAGAGGGTCACATCCTGGATCACATGGCGCTTTAACTCCTCGTCCACCATGGCGCTTCCGCCGTACTTTACCACAATGATCTTGCGGTTAAAACGCTGTATATAAGGGAGCGCCTCGATCAGCACTTCCGCCTTTGCCAGAATTTCCTGCATATTTTTCTCGTCCATTTTCTCTCCACTCTCCCTGAATTTTTACGTCTCTGCTTAGGAACGGTAATCCGCGTTGATCTTGACATAATCATATGTCAGATCACAGCCCCACGCCGTCGCCTCCGCCGTGCCCATCTTGATATCCGCGATCGCCGTCACCTCCGGCTCCGAGAGGATCTTCGTCGCCTCCTCCTCGCTGTAGTCAAGTGCCACGCCGTCCTTTATGATCTGCATTTTTCCTGCCGCACTCTCAAAGAACAGATCCACCTTCTCCGGATCAAACTGTGCGCCCGAGTAACCCATCGCGCAGAGAATTCTTCCCCAGTTTGCATCGTGTCCGTAGATTGCCGCCTTGGTCAGATTCGATGTGATGACCGACTTGCTGATGATCTTCGCCTGCTCTTTCGTCTCTGCTCCGATGACCTTCACCTCAAACAGCGCCGTGGCTCCCTCGCCGTCGCCTGCCATCTGCTTCGCCAGATATTCATTGACTGTCCGCAATGCCTCGCAGAACCTGTCGTAATCCTCATTTTTCTCTGAAATGACCGGATTCTCCGCCATCCCGTTCGCTAAAAGCAGACAGGTATCATTGGTGGAAGTGTCGCCGTCCACGGAGATCATATTATAGGTGTCGCAGACATCTGCCTGCAGCGCTTCTAAAAGCAGGGGCTGTGCGATCGCCGCATCCGTTGTCACAAAACTCAACATCGTGCACATGTTCGGATGAATCATGCCCGAGCCTTTGCACATGCCGCCGATCGTAACAGGAACGCCGCCAAGCATGACTTCCACCGCAATCTCCTTCTCGTGGGTATCCGTCGTCATGATCGCCTGTGCCGCCGCATGACCGCTCTCTGTCTCACCCGACAATGCCGGAACCATCGTCTCAATTCCCGCACAGATGCGCTCCATCGGAAGCTGCATGCCGATCACTCCGGTCGATGCCACGAGCACCTGATCCTTGGGAACCGGAAGCAGTTCACCGACTTTTTCCGCCGTCTGTCTGCAGTAGCGCATTCCCTCCTCGCCGGTACACGCATTGGCAATCCCCGCATTGATCACAACCGCCTGCGCCTTTTTGCTCTCGTATACAATCTTCTGATCCCACTTTACCGGGGCAGCCTTCACCAGATTCGTGGTAAAAGTTCCCGCCACCGCACAGGGAACCTCGCTGTAGAGCATTGCCATGTCCTGTCTGTTCTGATATTTGATACCAGCCGCCGTGCTGGCAGCACAAAATCCTTTTGCGGCGGTCACTCCGCCCTTTATCATCTTTATCATTCCGCACTCCTTTTCTTCCTATGGATTATAGGTCGTGATATTGTCCTCGTTTGTGACATATTCGTAATAGTTGACATCCTCGCGGAAAGTCCACCCGAGTCCCTGCCAGAAACGGTTTCCGACTTCATTTTTCTTGAATGCAATCAAGTTGATCTTATTGATATGCTCTGCCGCAAGCGCATCCACGCAGGCACCCACAAGTTTCTGTCCGATCCCGTGCTTGCGGTACGCCTCCTGCACGCATACATGATACAGGCAGCCTCTTCTTCCGTCATGTCCGCAGAGAATCGCGCCCACAATCTTTCCCTCCGCCACCGCTACCATGCTGGTGGTCGGATTACGTCTTATAAAACGCTCCACGCCCTCTCTGGAATCATCGATGCTGCGGATTCCAAACCCGTGAATCTCCATCCATAACGCATGTACCGCTTCAAAATCATCCATTGTCATCACGCGGATGACCGGTTCTGTCTCTTTCATACTTCCATCTCTTCTCTTTATCATTTCCGGTTCATTTTTCCGCTGCTTCCTTCCGCGGAAAATCCTTCCCGGATTCTGTTTTCGCTCTGTATCTACGGGAACATCGGCACCAGACAAAGCCCTTCCGCCTCGTCAAATCCAAACAGCAGATTCATGTTCTGCACTGCCTGTCCGGCCGCACCCTTGACCAGATTGTCAAGTGCTCCCATCATCACGATTCTGCCCGTGCGCTCATCGATCTTAAAACCGATATCCACATAATTGCTTCCCTCGACCCATTTGGTCTCCGGGCACGCATCCTTCGGAAGCACGCGGACGAACTTTTCCTTCGCATAATACTTATCGTAAGCCGCCTTGATCTCCTCGTAAGAAGGAAGACTTCCGTCCGCCTTTTTCGTCAGGGTGGCATATTCTGTCGCCAGAATTCCGCGGTTCATCGGCACCAGATGCGGCGTAAAATTCACAACAACCGGTCTGCCTGCCGCGTAGCCGAGCTGCTCTTCAATCTCCGGTGTATGTCTGTGGCTCGTGACACCGTACGCCTTCATATTCTCATTGACCTCACAGAACAGATTCGGCAGCTTCGCACCGCGCCCTGCGCCGGAGGTACCGGACTTCGCATCAATGATAAGGGTATCCGGATCGATCAGCCCTTCCTTCACCAGCGGATATGCCGTCAGAATCGAACAGGTTGTGTAGCAGCCCGGATTGGCAACCAGTCTGGCATTTTTCACTTTATCGCGGTTCACTTCGCAAAGGCCGTACACCGCCTCCCCGATAAACTGCGGGCTCTTGTGCTCAATCTTGTACCATTTCTCATACACCGCAACATCCTTGATACGGAAATCCGCGGACAGATCGATGATCTTTGTCTTCTCAAGAAGTCCTTCGTTTAAGACGCCTGCCAGAAATCCCTGCGGCGTCGCCGTAAAGATCACATCCACCTGCTCTGCCAGTGCTTCCATATTGTCGTCCATACACACGTCATCCACGATCTCAAACATGTTCTGATATACTTCTGCGTATTTCTGATCTATATAACTTCTGGAACCGTACCATTTGATTTCCACTTCTTTATGTCCCATCAGAAGACGCACCAGCTCATTTCCCGCATAACCGGTCGCACCTATGATTCCTGCCTTTATCATGTTCGTATTCCGCCTTTCCTTTTCCTGCAAAAAATCTTTTCACACTATATCCCTATATTAGTCTACCTCTTTGCCATAGTAAAGTATTTTTTGTCCGCTTTTTAGAAATATTCTTGCATAATTATACATCCGTTTTTTCTTTTATGCAAGCACTGTTTTACTATTTATGCAACGTTTTTCTTGCTTTGGATTTCTTTTTTCCTTAATTTATATAGGTTTTCCCTATTTTCATTCTGTATGCTTTGTACATGTATATGCATTTTTATTTGAAATATATGTATATTTTTTCACTTGCTTTTCCGTTGCATATGTTGTATATTGATTGCAGTTAATGATTTACAGAAAGGAAAAAAGCCCATGAAAGAAAAAGTTATCTTAGCTTACTCCGGCGGTCTGGACACCACCGCCATCATTCCCTGGTTAAAGGAGAATTACGATTACGAAGTCATCTGCTGCTGCATCGACTGCGGTCAGGAGGAAGAACTGGATGGTCTGGAAGAAAGAGCCATCTCCTGCGGAGCTTCCAAGCTTTACATCGTCGACATCATCGACGAGTTCTGCGATGACTACATCATGCCGTGCGTACAGGCAAACGCCATCTACGAGAACAAATATCTGCTCGGCACTTCCATGGCACGTCCGTTAATCGGCAAGAAGCTGGTTGAGATCGCAAGAAAAGAAGGCGCTACCGCCATCTGCCACGGCGCTACCGGAAAAGGAAACGACCAGATCCGTTTTGAGCTTGCCATCAAGGCACTCGCTCCGGATCTCAAGATTATCGCTGCATGGAGAGACGACAAATGGACCATGCAGTCCCGCGAGGATGAGATCGCATACTGCCAGGCACACGGCATTCATCTTCCGTTCTCCGCAGACACCAGCTACAGCCGCGACCGCAACATCTGGCATATCAGCCACGAGGGTCTTGAACTCGAGGATCCTGCCTGTGAGCCGAACTACGATCACCTGCTGGTACTCGGCGTCTCCCCGGAAAAAGCTCCTGAGGAGGGCGAGTATGTGACCATGACCTTCGAGAAAGGTGTTCCGACCTCCGTCAACGGCAAGAAGATGAAGGTTTCCGATATTATCCGTGAGTTGAACCGTCTCGGCGGCAAGCACGGCGTCGGCATCATCGACATCGTAGAGAACCGTGTTGTCGGCATGAAATCCCGCGGTGTCTATGAGACTCCTGGCGGAACCATTCTGATGGAAGCACATCAGCAGCTCGAGGAGCTGGTACTTGACCGTGCTACCATGGAAGTGAAGAAAGATATGGGCAACAAGCTCGCTCAGATCGTATACGAGGGCAAATGGTACACCCCTCTCTGCGACGCAGTGAGAGCATTTGTTACCTCCACACAGGAATATGTGACCGGTGAAGTCAAGTTCAAGCTTTACAAGGGCAACATCATCAAAGCCGGAACGACATCCCCGTATTCTCTCTACAGCGAGTCCTTGGCAAGCTTCACCACCGGCGATCTCTACGATCACCACGATGCTTCCGGATTCATCACACTGTTCGGACTGCCGTTAAAAGTTCGTGCAATGAAGATGCAGGAAATCGGCGAGAAAAACAAATACGAATAAATCGTACATCCGGATTGCTTACACAAGAACCCCCGGAAATCTGCCGTTTCGGCAGATTTCCGGGGGTTCCTTTTCTGTCCGGTTATTCACATTCCAATCATTTTCTTTCTGATCATCCGCTTTCCTGCGCATCCAGTATCGAATCCAGCACGGTAAGACCCATCTGAATCTCCTGCTCGGTCAGGCTGCCGTATCCAAGCAGCAGCACCGGATGGTTTCTGCCACCGCCGCCATCTTTCGTCAGTGCATATTCGCCAAGACCCGATACTTTCACGCCCTGCGCCGCCGCACGTTCACAGATCTCCCGCTCACTGCATCCGGTATCCGCCTCCACGAGCACATGGAGTCCCGCATGGTCTCCACTGACTGAGAGCACCCAGCTTCTTTTTTTCAGTTCACCGATCAAAAAATCATGCCTGCCGCGGTAAATGCCGCGCATCTTGTTGAGATGCCGCTCAAAATGCCCATCCCGCAAGAACTCCCGGAGAATCTCCTGCTGCATGCGCGGCACCGTCGTCGAATAAAATCCGCAGACGGTGCGGTAGCGCTCTATCAGCTGCTGCGGAAGCACCATATAACTGATACGCAGCGACGGCGCGATACTTTTGGAAAATGTTCCAAGATAAATTACCTTCCCGAGTCCATCCACGCTCTGCAGCGACGGAATCGGCTTTCCACGGTAACGGTACTCGCTGTCGTGATCGTCCTCGATCAGATAGCGCTCCTCCTGCTCCGCCGCCCACGCAAGAAGTTCCAGTCTTCTGCCCAGAGGCATGACGCTGCCGGTCGGGAACTGATGGGACGGCATCATGTAGACAAGCTCCGGTGCCGCCGCACGCACCGTACCGCCGCTAAGTCCCTGCTCGTCCGCCGGCACCGTCACCACCCGGTATCCCATATTCCGGAAGGTGTGGTATGCCTG
>OJMH01001975.1_pt1 | contig 18605 bp, 19 predicted proteins | sample 1597111 | NCBI WGS metagenome assembly OJMH01 (sample SAMEA2452115, study PRJEB22498) | human gut metagenome | reverse complement strand
AGGGGGCGTAATCAGAAAATTACGCCATTTTGAAAATTGTTAGGACAGGTGTGATCGCGGCACGCAAGTCGCCACGCGGAGAAGGCTGGTATGACTTCAAAATTTCCGACCGGGGTGTTCTTCTGGAACTCAATGAAGTCCCTTACCGGGGCGAAAAACGTCAAACGATCGCCCGGGGGGTTCATTGGCTGATCGAAATTGTCCGGGGGCCATACTTATGAAATTCGGCGTTTTGTTTTTAGTGATAACATGTGGTGTTTCTCTTTGGGCGGAAACGCCGGCGGCGGAAGAAAGCCGGCGCGGCAAACAGTTGATCCGGGAGGCGCTGACGGCCAGTGCCAATGCTTCCTATATCGCCCGACTGCCCAGGGCCGACCCGCATTCCCGGCGCAACCTCCCCGGGCTTCTCTACCGCCGGGTCGATGAGCGGGGAGGCGTTTGCAAGCGTCTGGAGTTGTCATCCGATTCGCAGCGCCGGGAAATTTATCTTGTCAATGACACCGGTCAATACGGCACTACCGGTGATGACTGGGTAAAGATTGAGGAAGTTTTGATTCTCTCACACTGGGACAATCTTTTTCAGCCGCTGACGGCAGGGGAATTCATGGTCAGCGTCTGTCGCGTCGAAGAGGTCAACTATCGCAATGTCGCCTGCTATCAGATAACGCAGGACTTGGCTTCCGATGTCAATCTGATTGCCTCAATTTCCAGTTTGAGCGTCACCGACGCCGTTACCAACCTCAACAGTACTTATCACAAGCTGCGGCCGGTCAAGCGGATCTTTCTGATCGGCAAAGAGAATCATCTGATTTACTCCCGAACTCATTACAACCGTTTCGGCAGAAAGTTACTGGATTTGGAATTGGGTGATGTTGATTTGACCACGCCGATTGATCCACAACTTTTTGTAACGCCGGAAAAGATCATTCGCCATGCCCGGTTTCGGAAAGATTTTCTCTCTCCGTCGCAGGAACTTCCTGCTTTTTCAGAAACCGTCCAAACCAAAGTATCAAGCGGGACGGCAGCCGTCGTTCAGTGGTTGCGCCAGAAGATGATTTCCTGGCTTCCCGTGTTGCTGCTGGCTGTCGGGGGTGTCGCGCTGGCCGGAGCTTATTGGCTCCGGCGACGAATGCGGCAACGTTAAGCGGTCGCAGTCCTGTTTGCGTTTTCCCCCCGCCGGAGCCAACCTCCTCTTTTACTCCGAGGAGTGGAGGCACTCCGTTGCCAGGCGAGAGTTTGGCCGATGGATCCCGAAACAAAGCAATGGCTCCATTCCTCAGACTGCTTCCGAATAAGTACCAAAAAAAAACTTGTGTATGGCACCGGAATACGGATTTTTTAATATGGACAAAACCATAACTTATGACTATATTGGTTACAGGATCAGAAAAGGGTGGTTCCGATGATCAAAATTTCAACCCGCTTTTCGGTCGGCGTGTACATTCTGACGTTGCTGCTGGTCATCTGCAAGGATTACCAGTGTATTTCCGAATTTATCGCCGGAAGCGTCAACTCCAGTCCGGTGGAGATCCGCCGCCTGATCGGCCGGTTGAAAAAAACGGGCTGGTCAGAGTATCCGCTGGCGTGACCGGTATGGTGCTGGCGAAAAATCCGGAGAAAATCACGCTGCTGGACATCTATCGGGCGATGGGAGCGTCTGATCGCGACCGACTGCCGTTTGAATCAGCGGATCGTTTTGTAATTCATGATGATCGTAGAGGTTCTCCGTTGCCGGCAACCAGCGCAAAAACTCTTTTACGAAGCATGTCCAGAAAAGAGTGTTTCACTTTGCCGGACTGTCGAATATCAAAAGAAGTCAATAATTTTCCGGCTCGGCGCGTTAAGCCGAGTTTGCAATCAAATTTCTTGACAAAGAGCAAATCTCCGTCATTGCTGATAGCTCCGTCACTGAAATTGAATTCTATTTTTCTGCTTTTCGGACCTTGAAAATTACAACTTGGAACACTACAGTTTGTCATAAGCAGACCTTTTTTGTTTACTGTGACGTAAGATTTTACAATATAATGCCTTACTTGAGGTTCTACCTCTTTGTTTGAGGAATTTTATACAATATTCAGCTTAAAGTCAAAGCTTCAGTATTATTAGGAAAACTTGAGAGGCCAAGAGGCAATGGCAATATGGTTTTCTACTCCGGAGATTTTGAAGCCACAGTTAATGCCGGAGTCGCTGCAGAATTAGGAATTCGGTTAGCGCTTGAAGCAGATGGTGAGATTATGGCGATGCTGGAAATATTATGATTAATAAAGTTATTTGTTTTATCCTTTGCGGAAGTATTATTTTGGGGGGAGGAGGTAGTCTGGCTAATGCCGATAACGGAGATATTCCGCAATCGAAAGAGAAAATTTTGAATTCTGACGAGCTGTCGGCTAACGAGAAGTCAGAAGGAGAAAATGAAAAAATAGCATCGCTATGGCAACAGGCAAGAAAAAATCAAAAAGAACGCTATTGGTGGTCAGTAATTGACGAAGAAACAAAAAGAGAAGAACTTATTGCCAAGGATAACGATAATGCCGTAATGCGACAGTTTTATCATGACTTCACCGACAGTTCATTGCAGACAATTCTAACGCAATACGCATCGTTTCCAGAAGTATTTCCGTATGTAATCACGGATTATAATTTTCTTAAAGCATACCGCGAATTTCTTGCTATGTTGAAATTGTATACAGATTGTACGCAACAAGATTATGAGCTTGCCGTTCAAGCGGAAGCGCAACAGGAAAGTCCAATGCGCTTTTTATTGAAACAGCAAATTCAAAATATTGGGAAAAGTATTTTTAAAATTATAACTCCATCTGGCCTGAAACATACTGTAAAAGTTGATGATGAGGGTTATTTTGAAATCTTGTCTTGCGAAATCCCCGAACATGATGAGCAGAATATGCTTATGGAACTTGCAGATTGGGAAGCCAGATGGGAATATGGAACTGAATTATTAAAGACGTTTCCTTCTATGACCTTCTATGACCTAAAAAGAAATATGAGTAATTCAGTGAGAAATGCTTCTATTTTTTTTCAGCCCCAAAAACAAAGTGGCCGGTATCTTTTAGATGTAATGAAACGATATTGTATATTGGAAGATGGGAAACGGTTGAAAAGTCTTATCGGTTATACACGTGTAATTGTTGAAGTAACCTATCTGCCGAAAGATAAAAAATACGAACTGAAAAGCAAGATTTTATTTTCAGATCCTCCCATCAAGGATTCAGTGTTTACGTATGATGCTGAAACGGAAAAACCAGCTTATGGGGAATTGAATTCGATTACAGTATGGATTATGATCATGTTACATAATTCTAGTCTTCCTTCTGAATCAGTGACCAGGGAACAATGCTGGAGCGCTGATGGTATGCAATATGAACTGACATCGGTAGGAATAGCACAAGATAATTTGTTTGCACGTGTGAAAGAGGTTGCTGTATCAAACTCTACCGATGGTTACTTAGAAGGAAGTTTTTTATTTGATTTGAACAAAGGGAAATATGTATCTGCAGATTATCATTATGTAAAGACTACAAAAGAGCGAGATGTGCTTATAGAAGTTAATATTCGCTCTCTGGATGAATGATAAGATTGTTTTTAAGTATATAACGCCGTGTGCAAGTTTTTTCATGAGAAAACCTGTTTAAACTGTAGAATCGGATCCCTGCGGCATATGAAGAAAGCAATTGATATGGTATGAGTCAATAACTTTCGCTCAATCCGGACAGTCAGATGCCATAGATTTCTTGCTCTGACTTGTTCAATGTGGAACCGTTTTGTCAATTGCCCGATCACGGTTTCAATCAGGCGTCTTCGATTGTTCAATGCTTTAACCTGAGAAGCGGGTCTTGAGTCTTTCATATTTGTCCGTAACGGAGTATGAAGTGTCATGCCGACCCTCCAGAATGCCTCTTATATTGCGTCATTACAGAGATGTCCGTTATCTCCAAGTATATGTGGCGCAGCATATCTCCGTTGTTGAAGTGACATTTCACGTTCATCGATATTTGTCGGAGCTCCGGATGACTCCATATTGGGGCCACCGGCAGGTATCCCTTCAAATCGTAATAGAGCATTGCTTGGGCCGGTGGTGGAGCTGGTGATCGGTCATTGTAAAAACGAATACAGAATGGATCGTAACCGGCTTCGCAGCAAACTCGGCGATAAGCTCAAAGTGATTTTCGTCGTGGCCGGATTCAATAGGCTTTTGCATAGCCAATACATAAGGTTACCAGCTTGCAACGCATCAACGAGGCATTGGGAGCCGCTCTGCGCTTCCACTTGCGTAATAATAGCTCAAAAGTCCGAAAAAAATAGTGATCTCTAGATTTTTAATAAGTCAACAGATGCAATTTTTCACTGTGTTTTCTGGATGTTGAAAACAATCCACAACATTCCTGCCGTCGACAACAAGAGTCACAAGTTTCCGGAAAGAAAACCTTCCAATCGGAGATAGATTGACACGCATATGGATATAAACCGGGCGGCAGCAGACAATGCGGCAGATTAAAAATTGCCACCGGTATATCGTAAGCGTTTAAAATACTTACAGCTCTTTCTAACTCTTGTTGATATTCTGCCGGATCAATCCATACCTCAACTTCGTGCTGGATTGCCAATCCGGTAAATTCCAGTCCCATGAAAACCACGGAGCCTACAAACGGCAAATTCCGATAAATGAATTCTGCCACTTTCGGCAAACGCCGCCAATTCTTTTTTTGAATCACGATGCGCAGTTCGATTTCCGCTTTGAAGCAGGCAAGTTGATAAAGACCATGCATTGTTTCCGACCAGGAGCCCTTCACTTGGGTGATTTCATCATGATCTCCACAGAAATCGGAATGTAGTGGAATACTGATCAACAACCTGTCCAATCCGACATTATTCAATTTCTCTGTATATATCGGATCGGCAAAAGCACGACCATTACTCAACAGTTGAATCGTTGTTTCAGGCAGCGTTTCCCGGATTTGCTTCAGAAGCTCGAATAATCGATCTCCCAGCAAAGTCGGTTCACCTCCGGAAATTCCTATGGTCGGTAGCTCGACCGGAGCGTGTTCCAGCAACTTTAGGCTCCGCCGGAAGTGAAATTCGACGTCATCTCGCTTTAATGGTGGTTGCGCACACATCAGGCAATGGTTATTACACTGTGACGTGACGAATAGGGTATTGTCATTAGAATAGATATCCCACCTGAACTTTTTCATCCGTTCCACTCCGCCAGCCAACGCCGAAATACCGGCATGACTTCTTCTTCGCGTTCAATAATCAGAGAGAAAAGATGCTCAATGATGGCGGTACACTTTTTGCAAACTTCAGAAGCAGGCCTATATCCGTACCGATCTTGCTGAACCGCATAATTGCGGACCGGATCTGCACCGCAATATGCCTGAAATGCACAGTCGGAACAGCCGGCAATTCCTTCAACAGTATTTACATCGGCCAAGTCTTGCACCTGGATGCCATGAAAAAGCTTTTCGTAAGATTCCGAGACAGGTCCTATTCTGAATTGAAAATCTCCGCAAGCGGCTAACATCCGGGATTCATCGGAAGCATATACATATCCGTCGCAGTGATAAACCGCCACTCCTGACATGAGGCCGGAAGGCGAACGCAGGTCGACGAAGCCGTCAGAAAATGGAGTTAGGATTCGCCGCAGAAACAACAATGTCAATTCCTCAACCAGTACCGTTCCGTTCCGATTCAAAGAGATAATATAATCCAGTGCCTTCCGGTAAAATGCAATAAAACGCTCTCCATATTCGGTCCAATCGAGATTCTGCATTGCCACGCCGTAAGGATTCAAAGAACGCAAAAAAACAGAATGGAAGCCAAGCTCAAGATAAGTATCAATAATTTCATGCGGTTTCGTCAATGAAGCCGGCGCTGCGGTCATCAAGGCGGATACTCGGTCTTCACCCAGCCATTCCCGCGCCCGGGCAATCCCGGTCGTTACCCGAGAATAACTGTCCTCGCGACCCCGATTGTGATTATGCAAATTCTCCGGACCATCCAATGAAGTAGAAATCAAAACATGGTATTGCCGACATATTTCCAACACCTCAGCCGAAAGTTCCACACAATTGGTACAAAGAACATAGGTGATTTGTTTACCGCACTCTACTTTCCTGCGTTCTGCCGTTTCGACTGCCAGCCGGAATAATTCCGGAACCAAGGATGGTTCACCTCCTTGAAATTCCATCGTCAATGCAGCCGCAGGACTTTGGAACATCAGATCGATCGAATACAAAAGAACAACTTCCGGCATATCGTAACCGACTGCATCCTGTTTTTGGCTGGAGGCTTGGCAATAAATACAATTCTGGTTGCAACGCAGGGTAAGTACGAAAATGTGCAGCGAGGTAAATTCATTCAAAAAAGCCTTTCGGGTACGGAGCCTCACTGCATATAAATCAAGCCATTCCGGAATCAGGGATTCACTGATGAAGAAAGCCGCAATCAGATCTTTGTACAATTCTTCCGTCGGTCTTATCTGCCGTCCTACGATACGTGCAACGGTGCCTGCCGGAACCACCAGAAAATCACCGACCTCGTTTACCAGCAATTCCCGACCAGCCAAATGCCGGAACCGGAACGGCAGCAAAAAATATCGTTCATTCATCATTGGCCCCGAATTCTGCTGTTTTTTCAAACTCGGCAAATGCCTTCACATACAGAATCGTTCGAATATCACGCGTTTCGCGCTCGACGATCTCTCGCAATTTATAATCGGCGAAATCCCGACTCAACCGTTCTTCAAGCTTTCGCAGTTCTTGTGGAGAAAACTCACCCTGTTTCTTTCGCAATGAAATCTGTTGTTGTCTTTCTCCTGAGTTCTCCCGCATAATCAAATATTCAGATGCCATCCAGTATAGGACATGAGAAATTACTTCATCACTGTAAATAGACAGATCTACCACGAAAGAAGCGATTGTCGAAGCTTTCAACTGTATCGCATCGATCATTCAGTCTCCGTTTCCTTGAAAGTCTTCAAACTTTCAATCAGACTGGAGGTTGCTTTGCCGTCCTCCGAAATTTCCAAAATAGTCTGAAGTTGGCGAATCGCCTTTTGAACGACTTGTGTTCCGATTACGAGACCGGCACTATTTCGCTTAAGATCCTGTTCGGAAAGATACCGTTGTGTAATCAATAACCGGATTAATTCTTTCCATTCTTTTCGTTCCGTCCCATTCCAACAGAGTGCCGCCTCAATCAGCTCGCCAACGTTTAATTCAGTTTTCATGCCGGCCACGACAACCGCTTTCATCATTTGCGGATTGCAGATGTTTTTTCCTGCTGCATCATACTGCAGATCTGCCTTTGTCATATATTCATATTCTACCAAAAAAGCAGCCAGTATCGCAACATGTTCTGGATTGATCTGGTCCCAAATCAATAGAGCTTTGATTGTACTGCTTCTCGCAAGACCATCTGCAGAAAGCCCGGCGGCCAATTGAAAACGCTTCACTGCTGCCATAACATTTTTTTCAAAAATGACCTCTCCTGAACCATTTTTTACAACAGCATTGGCTGCAAGAAAATTATGTTTAATCAGAAGCCGTCCCAATTCTGCAACGTCCATTCCGTAACAACCTTCTTCAAGGTTGCGTTCACCCAGCTTATATTGTGGTACCGCTGTTTGAGGTGTCGAACGTGTTTGCTTCGGGGATATTGATTGAACAGGCTGCCGACGCGGCGCAACCGGCGGAGTTGCCGGAATCGACGGAACTTGTGGGACGTAATAACTTCCACCGCCTCCACCAGTTCCGGATCGATGAGAAGAATGGGACGAATGAGAACGATGACTGCTATGGCTGCGATGCGCAGCTAAAGTCATTGAAGTCGCTCCATGATGATTCAGAATCAGTGAGTCAGGGGCATTCTTCTTTGGCTTATTCCGATCCTTCATATAACTATTCCCGAAAATCACCGGAAATGAGACAACTTCGGATCCATGTGCATTGACCAAAGAACTTACCGACGCCAGCAAAATACCTTGCAGAATTCTATAAAATTTTAGTTCCATAAAAAGAGCATTTTATATTATTATATTTAAAGATAATATCTAACTGTAAATATGATACAATATAAAACTGAAAAGTCAACAATAATGTTAAAAAATTTCATTAAATCATATCGATAGTGTCTCCGACCATCAAAGAAGCTGCCACCATCTTGAATAAAATGAACCCGAACAAATCTGCGACCCACTTTATCATGATGCTTAAAACGGTTGCGTTTTATCAAGTTCTGTAAATTACAAAAGTCATGAACTTGTTAATTTACGGAGTTTTTCTTGCCGACTTGGCGTGGAAATGAAAAAACTGATTTGCAAACCGCGAATCCGACGGTATGGTATGATTAAGAAATAAAATGATGCTTTGACTTGGACGTCGCCGGATGGTCAAGTCAACGGAAAGCACTGGAAATTCGTACCGTTAGGCCCTGGGGTGCGAATGAGCCGGTGCTTTTTTTTTGCGTTTGGGACGAGGCTTGAAAGGAATGTTATGAAAAGCGGAGAAACGGATATTCGGAGCGAATTCGCCCGGTATGTATCCTTAAACCTTTTCGGCATGGTCGGATTGTCGCTTTACATCCTGGCCGACACCTTCTTTGTGGCCCGGGGAGTCGGCCGTGACGGACTGGCGGCGTTGAATCTGGCTATTCCGGTCTTTTCCCTGATCAGCGGCATCGGCTTGATGATCGGCATCGGCGGAGCCGCGCACTTCTCAATTTTACGCGGCAGCGGCCGGAAGCGGACGGCGGATGCCGTCTTCTCCGGAGCGGTCAAGCTGGCCGTGCTGTTCAGCCTGCTTTTCGTGATGATCGGAATTTTCTGGACCGAACGGCTGGCGCAATGGCTGGGGGCCGACCGGACGCTGCAGCCGTTGACCATTCCCTATATCCGGACACTGTTGCTGTTCGCTCCGGCTTTTCTCGGCAACAACCTGTTGATCGCTTTCGTCCGCAATGACGGCGGTCCGCGGCTGGCGATGATTGCGATGCTGGTCGGGAGCGCCGCCAATATCGTGCTGGATTACCTGTTCCTCTTTCCATTCGGCTGGGGAATGTTCGGAGCGGCGTTGGCGACCGGTCTTGCTCCGGTTATCGGCCTGGCGATTCTATCGTTCCATCCGTTACCGGGACGGAACCGTTTTCATTGGAGATCCCCGGGATTCCTGCCGGAGGCGTCCGGAAAGATTCTTGTGCTTGGAATGCCTTCGTTCATCACCGAGTTTTCATCGGGTGTCGTGATGCTGCTCTTCAACTGGACCATCCTGAAACTGGCCGGCAACCTCGGCGTCGCCGCTTACGGAGTGATCGCCAACATCGCCCTGATCGCCGTAGCGGCTTTTTCCGGCGTCGGCCAGGGAATCCAGCCACTGGTCAGCCGTGCCCATGGCGCCGGACATCATGAAAAAAGCCGGACCGTTCTGTTGCTGGCGCTGTGTCTCGCACTGCTGATCGGTGCGGGGTTGTACCTCATTCTGGCCTGTTTCCCGGATGCGGTCATCGGTATTTTCAACCGGGAAGGGGATGAGGGATTGCAGGAAATCGCCCGGCAGGGAACTTATCTTTACTTTATTGCCCTGTTGTTCATGGGAGGCAATATCGTGGCGGTCTCGTTCTTTACCGCCATCGGGAGAAGTTTGCCGCCGTTGCTCATCTCATTCCTGCGCGGCCCGGGGATCATCGTACCGATCCTGCTGATTTTCCCGTATTTCTGGGGATTGACCGGTGTCTGGCTGGTCATTCCGGCGGCAGAGAGCGCCACTTGGCTCTTGACGGCGGCCCTGCTGCTGAAGCGATGTCACGCCCGTACCGGCGGCCTGGCGGCTTGACGGGATTGCGGACGGTTGTTTTGCTTACGACCGGCTGGGAAAAATGGATTTTTTTGGGAAAAAAAATTTGACAAAACCATAACTTATAACTATATTGGTTACAGGTTCAGAAAAGGATGGTTCCGATGATCAAAATTTCAACCCGCTTTTCGGTCGGCGTGCACATTCTGGCGCTGCTGGTCATCTGCAAAGATTACCTGTGCACTTCCGAATTTATCGCCGGAAGCGTCAACACCAATCCGGTGGTGATCCGCCGCCTGATCGGCCGGTTGAAAAAAGCCGGGCTGGTCAGAGTATCCGCCGGTGTGGCCGGTGCGGCGCTGGCGAAAAAGCCGGAGGAAATCACGCTGCTGGATATTTATCGGGCGGTGGGAGCGGCGGACAGTACGCTGTTCGACATCCATGGCGATACTAATCTTCATTGTCCGGTCGGAGCGCATATCCAGTCGGCGCTCGACGGCAGCATCAGGGACGCCCAGAACGCTATGGAGTTGGAATTGGCGTCACAGACATTGGCCGATATCGTCCGAAATATCGAAGCGGAATGCCGATGAATTTTTTTCTGTCAACCTGTAACTGATATGGATACAAAACAATGACAACCGGTTCCGGCGACGCCGGAAGGTTGAAACAACCCAAACTACGGAAGGAGACCCGATCATGAACAAATCCGTCATCCGGAATTACCGGACCGCCGAAGGCCAGCCGGTGGAGAGCAACGGCAATTGCTTTACCGTCAAGCCGGTGGTGCCGTTGAGCGAAGCCAAACAATGCCAGGTGAATTTTGTCGAAGTGGCGCCCGGCAATTATGCCTATGGCTACCATTGGCATGAGATGAATGAAGAGGTGTTCTACATCATCGAAGGCAGAGGCATCGTCCGCACTGCGACCGGCGAAGTCGAAGTCAAGGCCGGCGATGCGATCACCTTTCCGCCCGGACCGGAAGGAACTCATGTGATTCGCAACGCGTCCGAAACGGAAAGATTGGTGTACATTGATTTCGACACCAACAATCCGGCCGAGATCGTCCATCTCCCGGAGGTGAAGAAAATCATGGCGATCGGACCGTTTTCGAACGCCGTTTACGACGAGCAGTAAGCGAAAAGAGGAAGTGCATCGGTGCGTGACATCTGGAATCCGCGGCGGGGCTGCCGGAAAGTCGGCGAAGGATGCCGGCACTGCATGTACTTCCTCGACCGCCGGTGCGGCGGAAACGGCGCGGCCGCCGTACCGGCAATTTCAATGGTCCGCTGCAACGCGACTGTCATGGAGGTTATAGACTCGAAGCTGACCGGTGTGCGGGGATTGCCGCCGAGTGGAACGCGCGCATTCCGGCGCATTTTTTTCATCCGGCCGATTGAAAAATAATAAAATAAATATATAGTAAAGTTGTTTTATTATTTAAATGCGGACAGGTGAATCATGAGCAGAGACGTCAGATTGTTCCTACAGTACATCGCCCCTTCGATGATCGGCATGCTGATCGCCGGCTCGTTCAGCATCGTCGATACTATTTTTATCGGGCGCGGCATCGGCAAAACCGGGTTGGCGGCGGTGGCGCTCACCTGGCCGCTGGTTATGCTGTTCGGCGCGCTGGGGGATATGATCGGTTCGGGCGCGGCGGTGATCATCTCGCAGTCCCGCGGCGCGGGCGACGAGGCGAGAGCGCAGAAAGCGCTGGGCAACATGGTTTCGCTGCAACTGCTCGGCTCGATCGCCGGCGGACTGCCGGCGCTTCTCTGGCTGGAACCGCTGCTCCGCCTGTTCGGTGCGACGCCGGAACTGATGCCGGATGCCTTCGTCTATGCCCGGATCATGATCGTCGGCGCCTTTGCCGGCATGTTCATGACCGGCTGCATTGCGGTGGTCCGCAACGACGGCAGGCCTTTTCTGGCGATGTGGCTGGTGATCTGCGGTTTGCTGGGCAATATGCTGCTGGACTGGCTGTTCATCATGGTGTTCCAATGGGGGGCGGCCGGCGCCGCCTATGCCACCGTGGTCAGCCAGGCGTTGGCCGGCATTCTGGGACTGGTTTACTTCCTGTCGCCGCAGACCATGCTGAAAATCACCGGCGGCAGTTTGAAACTGTCCGGCCGTGCCGTCCGGCATATCTGCATTACCGGCATTCCGATTTTCGGCAACATGCTTTCGATCATCGCCATGTTGTTCATGCACAATTTCCAGGCGCTCCGCTACGGGGCGGTGGACGGCCTGGCGGCCTATACGCTGGTGGCCGGACTCGAATCGGTCGGTTCGCTGTTGATGAGCGGCCTGGCCGGCGGTGTCCAGCCGCTGACCGCTTATCTGTACGGCGCCGGCAAACACCGGCGCCAGAACCGCATCGGCAACTACGGATACTGGACGGCGTTCGGTTTGGGGATCGTATTGATGCTGGGGGCGTTCGCATTCCGGCGCATCATGCCCGGCTGGGTCGGGCTGACCGGGCAGGTCGGGGCATTGGCGGCGCACGGCGTGCTGCTCAGTTCTCCGGCGTTTCTGCTGCTGGGGGTGATCCGGGTCGCCGGTTTCTACTATCAATCGACCGGCAAAATCGCCGACGCTTCGCTGCTGATTTACGGCGATTCCTTTTTCGCGTTGCCGTTGTGCCTGTTCCTGCTGCCGGTCTGGTTCGGCATGGACGGAGTCTGGCTTGCGATGCCGGTTTCGCGGGTTATATTATTTGCCATCTTGTGTTATCTGTGGTTTGGAAAGCGGCGAAAGGAGAAGGCGCATGTCGACCGACCGTACTTTGCTGAGCGAGTGGATGGAACTGTGGCGGCTGACCGATAACGTCTACACCGTTTTTCTGAAACGCTGGAATCTCTCGCTGAATGCCTATTTCGTGCTGACCTGGCTTCGCGACAATCCCGCCGGGGTCGAACCGGCCAGGCTGGCCGACCTGGTGAATATCCAGCGCCAGTTGGTGACGATCATTCTGCGGGATTTCGAAGCGCGCGGCTTGATTCTCCGGCGGGAACGGTCGTCAGACCACCGGCGGAAACTGATTCTGCTTTCTGCCGCCGGCCGGGATTTTGCCGATGAAGTGTGCGGCGCGGTGGAGGAGATGGACCTGCAGGGGCTGGCCGCGTTCTCGCTGGAAGAACAGCAGCGCCTGGTCGAATATTCCAAACGGTTTTATGAGGCGATCCGCGGTTTTTAGGCGCCGGAATCGGATGATGCGGAACGGATTTTCGGCGTCATATCCGGTGAATTTTCGCAAAACCGGCCGCCGGGTTTCCAGGCGGAGTATTTTTCTTGTTCCCGGCCAGCTCCGGCACCGCTGCCCGGACGATGGAAATAAGGGGGGGAAGAAGATCCTGGCTTGGATTATTTTATTTTCAAACCTTGAAAAATGGCAATCCCGGATTAGTTATAGTTTGACCTTTTTCCGGAATCCATTCCGGGAGAGTCTAAAAAAATACAAACCGACGGGAAGTTTCGAATGAAAAAGACGGGCGTGATATTGGCGGGGTTGGCAGTTTCGATCGGATGTTTCGCCATGGATTTATCCGGCACTCCCGAATCGTCCGCTCCGCCGTCCGGCCGGGGTGAACGGTTTGAATCCGATTGCTTGCGGCTTTATCCGGTGCCGGCGAAGTTTCCGCTGGCAATGCCGGAGGCGGCATTGACGGTACGGGTGGATGGTCATGCGCTGGGGTTGTACGTCGACCGGAATTTCTGGCAGGGACTGGTGCATTTCGCTTCGTTCGATTTCGATCCGGCACAGCCGGTAACAGTGGAAATCGAACTGCCGGAAACGGTGAAAACGTTCCGGCTGCTGCCGGAAAAATACGGGTTGCGGCCGGAACGGCAAGGGCGGACGGTTTCGTTTACGGTTGCCGAGCCGGACAGCATGATTACGCTGGTGACCGATGAAAATTACCGGACGGCGCCGGTCCTGCATTTGTTCGCCAATGCCATTGATCCGGACGCGCCGTCCGGATCGACCCCGAACGTCCGTTATTTCGGGCCGGGGTATCACGACCTGCAGGCCGAAACCGGCAGCGATGAATTGGTGGTCTCCGGCAGCGAAACCGTCTATCTGGCGTCCGGCGCGGTCGTCGACGGCAAAATCGCCCTGGCGCATGCCGACGGCGCGGCGGTGCGCGGCCACGGCATGCTGATGCGCAACCGGTATGAAGGCATGCTGCTGACGACCGGTTTTTCGCGCAACATTACATACGACGGCTTTCTTTTGTACAATTCCAGGCCGCAATGCTGGACGGCCGGCACCCACGAAGCGGACGGCGTCGAGGTGAGCAACGTCAAGGTGATCGCGCCGCATTACGCCAGCACCGACGGCTTCGATCTGGTGAATTCGCGCAACCTGCATTTCGTCAACACTTTTGTCCGGGCCAGCGATGACGCGGTGGTCATCAAGGGACTGGCCGACGGTTTGCCGGCCGACTGTCCGCCCAATGAGAATATGCTGTTCGAGCAGATGCAGTTGTGGAACGATTGCAACAATGCGTTCAACATGGGCGCCGAGGCCCGCGCTGCCGCTTATCGGAATATCACGCTGAAAGACAGCGATATTCTGTTTTCCTACGATGATCCGCATCACCACGGCAAACTCGACGAGCGTTCGGCGATGTCGATTTCGGTGGTGCATGGCACTTTTTTCGAGAACATCCGTTTCGAAAACATCCGGGTCAACCGGTGCGAACGGCTGATCTGCCTGACCTTCCTGGAATCGTTCTGGTTCGGTTCGCTGCCGGGCGAACAGGAAACGCCCGGCGGCATGCGCGACATCACTTTCCGGCAAATTTCATCGCCGAACCGCTCGGAAAGCCCGATCGCCAATCAGATTCTGCTGCACGGCTGGCCAGGCACCGGCGATACGCCGGTCAAGCGGATTGAAAATCTGCGTTTTGAAGATGTCACCATCCGGGGGAAGCCGCTGACGACCGACAGCGAACATTTCCGGATCGATACCCCGGAACTGGTCGATTTCGAAGTCGTCGGCGCCGAATAACCGGTTGGGAAAAAAAGTTCAGGCGGTCAGGAAACGGATCGCTTCCGGCAATTCGGCGAAATGGTAGATAATGTAATCCGGTTCCGCTCCCGTCGGTCTTTGTTCGCCCTGGTTGGACCGGAAAAACACCGTCTTCATTCCGAGCCGCTGCGCTCCGTAGACGTCGCGGTACATGTCGTTGCCGATGAAGATCACTTCCGACGGCAGCAATTCCAGCTCTGTCAGCGCCGCTTCGAAGATGCGTTGGTCCGGCTTCCGGAATCCGAGGTCGCTGGAGACGATGACCGGGTTGAAATAGCCGGCCAGTCCGACCGAACGGAGTTCCGGAATCGCCCAGAGGCTCTGGCCGTCGGAAACCGCCGCCAGGCGGTATTTCCAGCGCAGTTGGGCCAGGGCTTCGACGACGCCCGGATAGAGTTGCAGCTTGAAGCGTGACGCCGCCCGGAAGACTTCGGCCAGCATCACCGGCAGCAGTTCCCGCTTTTTTTTCGGCAGCGCCCGGGTGTAGGCGCTGGCGTGCTGTTCGACGATGTCGCGGAAGAGCGTAACGACGTCGAACTCCGGATACTCCTCCGGACTGTTGCGGCGCTGCTGTTTGTTGAGGTCGAAATAGAGGCGCTTGATCTCCTCCGGACTCAGGGCGATGCCCTGATAATCCAGCAGGTTGCTGAGCGTCCGGTAAAGGTCGTCGCAGCCTTCATTGGTCAGAATGTCGCTGACCGTGCCGTTGATGTCGAACAATAAGCCCCGGATCGTCATTGCCACCTCCTCAGACATTGTTTGGCTTCGTGAATGAGTTTTCGTCGGTACTCCGGCCCCAGCCAGGCGTTGCGGGCGATCCGCAGCAGTGTGATGCCCATATAGAACGGCACCCGCCGGGTAGTGGCCCGGAAGGCCTGTTCCCGGTCGGGGAAATGGCAGGCGTATTCCCAGAGAAAATGGCCGATGAACGGTTCCGCCGCATATTTGTTGCCGGTGGTCTGCAGGAAAAAATGGAGCAGTTCGCCGGCAATCCGGCCGGTGTCGTAAACGCGGTCGGCGCGCCGGACCCGTTCCAGGTCGAACGAAATGACGCTCAAACCGTCGCCGAACAGGAAATTTTCCGGCGTGGCGTCGCCGTGCGCGAACACCTGGCGGTCTTCCCACATCCGGGGCTGTTCGCGCCAGCGGTCGCGTAAATAATAGAGTTCGCCGGATTCGTCGCCGCGGAGGCTCTGGTTGACGAGCAGCCGGTTGATCAGCGAGTCCATATAAAAGCAGGCCTCCTGGAAATCCACCCCGGCGTCGACGGCCGTCCGGTTGTGAAAGGCGGCCAGAAAGTAAGCCAGTGCGGTCAGTTTGGCGTACAGCAGCCGGTCGTCATGCTGCTGGATGGCCCGCTGGATGATATGGCTCAACAGCTCGCCATTGCAGTATTCGACGACTAGCAGCTTGTTCAGCCAGTCGTTGCAGCCGAGCGGCCGGGCGATGTAATGCGGCCAGCCGGTGAACCCGTAGCCGCGCATCATCGCCAGGTTGTGATATTCCCGACCGAGCCGCCGCGCGGCGATTTCCGGATTGCGTTCGCGTTTCGACAGGAAGAATTTGCCGATCACTTTGGTGAGGCTGTGTTTTTCTTCGTACAAATAAACATCGTTGGAGCCGTTCAATTGAAAGACCCGATACGTCGGCCGGGCCGGACCGGCGCCCAGTTGCGGCTGAATGTCGTACTTGAGATATTGATAAAGCGGGTCGTGCTCCGGCAGATGACCCAGATAATTTTTCCACATATTTTAACGTTTTTCTCCTCTCGACACAACAGGAAAGGCCCGCGGCCGCAACGGTGGCGGGAGTCCTGAAACATCGGATTTCTTGCCCTTTGGTTAGAATTCGATTCAATTTATCCCGGCAATGACCAAAATACAATCGGCGATTGCCGAAATGAACCAAAGAATGAACCGGCAAGACCGCCGGAGGAGAACGGGCGGCGGGCATCGGAAGCGGGAGCGTGCCTTTCAGGCCCGGTTGCCGGTCCGGCGCCAGCCGGTCTGCACCAGCCAGTCGTGGTATTGCCGCCGGTGGCGGGCCAGCGTTTCGCGGTCGGGGATGAAATCCTGTTCGCGGCGGAAACGGTCGGTTTGTTCCGCCAGCGGGCACAAACCGAGTTTCCGCCGCCGGCGGTCGACGGCGGCCAAATCGTCGCAGGCTACCGGCGCCATCCGGCCGTCATCGTCCCAGTCGAACTGGGTGCCGTAACGCTGCGGTTTGCCTTCATACATGTTGATGCGGTCTTCGAGGTAAGCGAGGTCCCGGGGGGAGATTTCGCCGGCCGGCAACCGGCGCAGCAGCCGCAGCATTTTTCTCATGAAATCCGGCCGGCCGATGGCGTGCTGGATGATCAGCCAGGCGGCGTTGGAAGCGTCGGCGCCGACCTTGGCGATCGTCGGGTAACCGATGGCATCGATGATCGCTTCCAGCCGGCTGGAATTTTCCCGGTGGAGTTGTTCCATTTCGGGACAGTAACCGTCATACAATCTGCCGGCCTCCAGCAATTGCTGCCGGACGGCGAAGTCGTGTTCCCGGCGTTGAATCAATTCCCGGGCGATTTCCTCAAAACACATATTCCGTTCCTTCTGGCGATACGATGTCGAACGTCCGGGAAAATAGAAACCCCGGCAACAGGTTTTGCAAATCTGGCGCCGTTTTTTTTCGGGAAAGAATGAACATTTCCGGAGCTCCGACCAACCCGGCCCGCCAGGTGGAAGGCCGGAGGGGGAAGGCGCGGCTACGGCGAAAGCCGCGCCCCCATTGCGCAGAGTTCGGCCCGGATCTGCCTGCCGTCGAGTTCGGCCGGAGAACAACGGCCGGCAACCGCCGCGGCGGCGGCGACGCCGGCCGCCTGGCCGAGCGAACAGACCGGCGGCATGACCCGGATGCTGCTGTGCAGCGCGTGATCGACCGAAATGCAGCGGCTGCCGATCAACAGGTTGTCGCAATCGGCCGGCACGATGCAGCCATAAGGTATTTCATAGAATTCCCGGTCGCTCATCATCATGATTTCGGTGCCGCTGCCGGTCGGGTTGTGGATGTCGATCGGATAATTGCAGCGGGCGATGGCATCCGGAAACTTGCTGCGCCGTTCGAAATCGCTCCGGGTCAGGTAGGCCAGTCCGCGGATCCGCCGGCTTTCCCGGACGCCGAGCTGTACTGCCTGCGACACCAGTTCAGCCTGTTCGAAACCCGGGATGGTCCGGCGCAGCCAGTGCAGCAGTTCGCGCTCCTGGCGGTGGGCGATCCGGGTCGCTTCGGCGAAGCTGACGCCGTCGGTGGCATCGTGCTTCAGAATGCGGGTCGTGTTGAAATGGACGACATCGTCGGTGGCGCCGGGGAAGATCAGGATATTCTCCCGCGGGCAACTGAGCGTCCCGTCCTGCTGGGCCTGCCGGTAGGCGCATTCCATCGCCTGGCGCCATTGCGGGTCAAACAGGCCGCCGGGCGGCAACTGAACCGGCGCCAGTTTGAAACAGAGTGTCATCGGCTGGCAATAGCCTTCGCGGTTGCCCAGCTCGAAACGGCAGCCGAACCGGGCGGCCAGGTCGCCGTCGCCGGTTGAATCGACGTAAACGGCGGCGCGGATGCCGACCGGGCCGGAACGGGAGACGCCGATTAGCGCGTCGATGCGGCGTTCCTGCCGCTGGACGCCGATCAGCTCGTGGCCGTAGAGAATTTCAACTCCGGCGGCTTCCAGCAATTCTTCGGCGGCCAGCGCCGCATATTCCTTGTGGATGAAAAAATCCTCCTGCCAC
>OJMH01001950.1_pt1 | contig 18819 bp, 21 predicted proteins | sample 1597111 | NCBI WGS metagenome assembly OJMH01 (sample SAMEA2452115, study PRJEB22498) | human gut metagenome | reverse complement strand
GCAACGATGGACGCCATAGGCTTGATGCCGTGTTCCTCGGCCCACTTCCTGGAGGTGATGACCAGGGCGGAGGCTCCGTCGCTGAGCTGGGAGGAGTTCCCGGCGGTGACCTGTCCGTCGCTCTTGAAGACGGGCTTCAGCTTGGCGAGGCCCTCCATGGTTGTGTCCTCCCTGATTCCCTCGTCGGTGTCGATGACGGTGTCGCCCTTCCTGGAGTGGATGGTGATCGGAAGGATCTCGTTCTTGAACTTGCCCTCCTTGGTGGCCTTGGCGGCCTTGATGTGGGATTCCATGGAGAGCCTGTCGGAGTCCTCCCTGGTGACGTTGAACCTCTCGGCGACGATCTCGCCGGTGAATCCCATGTGCTGGTCGTTGAAGATGTCCCAGAGTCCGTCGTGGACCATGGAGTCGACGACCTTCTGGTCGTTCATCTTGTATCCCCACCTCGCACCGTTGAGCAGGTAGGGGGCGTTGGACATGCTCTCCATACCTCCGGCGACGAGTACCTCGTACTCCCCGGCCTTGATGGCGTCGGAGGCGAGCATGGCGGCCTTGAGTCCGGATCCGCAGACGTCGTTCACGGTGAACGAACCGATCTCCACGGGGAGGCCGGCACCGATGGCCTGGCGGGGTTCTGTCCGAGACCTGCGCCGATGACGTTACCCATGATGCATTCCTGGATGTCCTCGGGCTGGAGACCGGCACGGGAGACGGCCTCCTTCACGACCATGGCCCCGAGATCGGTGGCTTTGAAACCGGCGAGGCTCTTGCCGTATTTTCCTATAGGCGTCCTTACGGCGCTTACGATGACTGCTTCGTCCATGGGATGTTCCCTCGGCTAGTCATCGGCGTACTTTATAAAATAGTGTCGATTATCAAGTACGACCATTGACGAACTCCACCGGCTGTTCCAGATCCATCCTCTTCAGGGGCTTGGAGAGATGGCGTCTCGCCGATGTGGGAGGCTCGTACCATCCGGGGACGATCTGCCTCCTCACCCTGCGGGTCACCGGTTCGGACGAGCGGGTCCCGCACTTCTTGCACTTGAAGCGGTTCCCCTTGCCGGTGGATTTCATCGTGCGGGAGCATATCGGGCATATCGGATTGGAGATCTTCACGGAATCCTCTATTGTGGATATCACGTGGACCTTCTCCAGGTTCAGGGTCCTCGGCTCCTCCCTCAGCTCTCCGAGCATCTCCACCTCGTCCCCGGGACGCAGCCAGTCGAGGACGTAGCGGAACTCCTTGGAGGGCTCGTACGCCGCGCAGTCCAGACCGCCGAACTCCGTGTCGATGCGGATGAACGTGTGGCCTCCCTCGGAATGCGTCGAATTCGACGATACTATGCCGCGGATCGAGTAGGACCTGTTCGGGACGAGCTCGTCGGGATCGTGGATTATATGGTCATCCGTCCCCTGGTTGGTCAGGAAGACCATCCATCTGTCGAGTGCCTCGGTGGATATCCTCGGAGCGGCTTCGATGAGATCCTTCTCATCATCGCCACGGAGGCCGTACATCACGGGACACGGGGTCGAGGGGACCATCGCGACCTTGCGGGACCTCTCCTCCCAGGAGTTGAACGTCGACGGATATCCGAACTCGACGGATCTTATCGTATCCGGATCGAACACCCTCTTCGTGCCCCATCTCTCGCGGGGCCTGTATGACAGGAGTTCGAAGGTGCTGTCGCGGGGCCTCCATGCCATGCCGCAGACACATCCTATCAGCCCGCGGCCCTTGTTTATCTCATATGTTATCGCCCCGAGCCTCGATATCTCGGGATCGACGTCCCCGCGGCCCATGATGGTCCGGACGCCCCTCCAGTAGAACGATTGGGAGGGCTTCGTCCTCGATATCAGGAGACCGGGATCCGAGAGCTCGGGATCGTGGTACTCCTCCATCAAAGGGATGACCCTCGATCTGATGAATTCGGGATCCGGCTCCCATGCCGTGCAGTCGTCGTAGCAGCGGATCTCCCTGTCGCCGATCCTGCCGATCATCCTGGATGAACCCCTCCCGTGTCCGAAGCGCATGACCAGCGCTCCGTTCCCGCGGGTCTTCCACGGTACGGCCGGATTGAGACGGACGAGCCTCGGATTCCCTATGAGGTCCAGATCGGAGAGTTCGCGGATGATCTCCGTGGCGAGGAACGTGGTGCAGTTGCCCCTCATGGAATCCGTGTCGTCGACAGCTACGTACATCTCCGCACCGCGACTGCATATCCGGTCCAGATTCTTATTGATGATGCGGTGATCGCTCCAATTGGACCAACCTATCGACGAATAGTATCGATCCGTCGTCGGAGAAGGTCCCGGAGACGCCGCAGTACGAGAGATCGGCGGGCCTCTCGCGGAAGAAGCACCTCACGCTCCCGTCGTATGTGTTCAGGGTGAAGGTGAATCCGTTGGTCCCTTCCCTGATATCGCTGACTATCCCCGTCATGTCCGGATCCTCCTGCATGGATTCGTCCGAGAACAGGACCAGGGTGAGAACGACCAATACGACTGCCATTCCCAAGGCGGCATACCTGTGTGCAGACATGGGACATCCCTGTCGGCACTGGGATATAATGTCGATGTCCTGCGTCAGCACTGCGCCGGCGAGGACCCACCCACCCCTCCATTTCCACTGCGAACCGCTAGAGGGGTATGGGTGTGTTTCAGAGTTCAGGATCCGACGACGTAGAGGAATCCGATGAAAAGGAGAATACACACTACACAGGCGCCGATGACAAGCCATCCTTTCATTTTCTAACCACTCCTGGGGCTTAATCCGCGTACGGCATTCTTCTATAAAATCAAGTTCCAGACAAGGTATCCGGAGTCACGGGATTTCCACTGGAAACGGAGGTCTCCCAAAGCATTATATCGTATCCCCCATTCAGTGGAAACAGCGGTGTTTCCAATGGAAGAGGGATCCAGCATCTTCACACAGTACGTGAACTCGAGACACAGTCTCGTGAAGGATTCGAAGATACTGCAGACCACCTACATCCCGGACAACCTGCCGCACAGGAAGGACAAGATCGATGCCATCGTCGAGATCCTTGCACCTGCGCTGGGAGACAACAAACCATCCAACATCCTGATCTTCGGGAAGACGGGAACGGGAAAGACCGCTGTCATGACCTACATCGGGAAGGAGCTGAAGAAGGCCGACCCGAACGAGGATCACGTATGCTTCATCTACGTGAACTGCGAGGTCAACGACACTGCATATGGGATAATGTACAGCATCTCCAACCAGATCGTCAAGGATCCGAGCAACAACAAGATCCCGTTCACCGGATGGAGCCTGGACAAGATCCTCACCGCTCTGGCGGAGGTCATCGACAACGAGAACAGGATATTCGTGGTCGTCCTGGACGAGATCGATAGATCCGTCGAGAGGAACGGTGACGACATCTTCTACTATCTCACCACTCTGAACGAGGTCCTGAAGAGGTCGAGGGTATCCATCATCGGCATCACAAACAACGCCAAATTCACCGATCTCCTGAGTCCGAAGATCAAGAGCAGGCTCGGAGAGGAGAAGATCGTCTTCCCTCCCTACAACGTCCAGCAGCTCGAGGACATCCTCTACAACAGGGCGAAATACGCGTTCGAGGACGGAGTCCTCGACGAAGATGTGATCCCTTACTGCGCAGCTCTCTCGGCGCAGGAGATGGGAGACGCCAGGCGCGCCCTCGATCTCCTGAGAATCTCCGCGGAGATAGCGGGAAGGAACGGAGATTCCAAGATCACATCGGCTCACGTCCGTTCCGCCAAGAACAAGATCGAAATCGATGCGATGACCGAGGTCATCAAGACCCTCACCATCCAGTCGAAGATCCTTCTCATGGGCATCATCAGGAACACCGAGAACGACATGCCCGTCATGACGACCGGAGATGTCTATTCCTCCTACAGGTACGTCTGCGAGAACATCGGTCAGTCGGTCCTCTCCCAGAGGAGGATCACCGGTCTCATCCAGGAGCTCGACATGCTCGGCGTCATCCATGCGAAGCTCAAGTCCTACGGCAACGCGGGTCGCACCAAGGAGATCGAGCTCTGCATCTCCAAGGACATAATCGAGATGCTGAAGGAGGATGAGGTCTTCGCCGATTACAAGCCTCCGAAGCAGACCACGCTCATCTGAGCGTCGTTCTCAGCGTGTCTCCGAAGGGGGTACACCCTTCCGGAGTTCGCAGTGGAAATGGAGGGGTGGGTGGGTCGGCGTCGTCCCTTCCACTTCTCGACTAGCTCGATCTTCCTCTGTCTCTTCCTGTTGTATCTGAAGACGGCGAGGAAATCGAGGAGCATCAGCGCCGAGAACACGAGGACTATCTCCATTATCAGGGACGGTACGCTGTTCGGCACATGTGCCAGATTGTCGCTTCCGTTGATCAGCAGCTTCAGGGATCCCATCCACGGGATCTCGATGACCGCCACCGATTTGATGTCCTCGTAGGAGATCAGATGGTTGACTATCCCGGACTGCTGGTCGAAGTTCGGGTTAGTCTCGTGGTTGTCTCCCATGGTGAGGAACCCGCTCTTCTTGACGGCTAGGGAATCCAGGTCTATGTACGGCGTCTTCCCGTCCAGGTCCAGGAAGTGGAGCTCCCCGCGGATGTTCCTGTAGTCAGTGCCCCTCGTGACGGTGACCTCGCCGGTCTCGCTGTTCACGGTCTCGTACTGGTAGTACCAGCTTCCCTGGATGTTCGCGAGGTCCGGGGCCGACCACGTGCCGTCACCGTTGTAGTCCAGCCACAACATCGCCCTGTGTATGACGGGGTTCTGTCCCACGCGGTTGTAGATTATCACGGATCCGTAGTTTCCGAAGGACTCGTAGCCGTCGGCGAGGCTCTCCACGTAGCTGTGGATGTCGGTCTTGTCCGGGTCGCGCACGATCACTATGTCTCCGGTGTCTATGACGCCGATCTGGGACCTGTCGTTGTCGTGCTGCATGCTCTCGGAGACGACGGAGCTGAAGGGGACACTGGATCCGGTGTAGACTACGAGCGTGGCGTATCCGCCGACGAACACGATGACTATGACCAGAATCGTCAGAACGAATCCCTTGTTGTCCCCGCTCACTGGATATCCCGACTGGTTTCGGATAGATAAAAACTGTACGGACGTCCGGACTGCCCGGTCCCCGTTCAGAATCCCCTTATATGTGACGCATGATACAAGCGCATGGACAGACCCAGCAACGACGAGTACTTCATGCAGATGGCCCGGCTCGTCTCCACGAGGTCCACATGCCTCAGGAGGAAGGTGGGCGCCGTCATCGTCAAGGACAAGAGGGTCCTGTCCACGGGATACAACGGGTCCCCCAAGGGAACCCGCCACTGCGAGGAGCTCGGCTGCATCAGGGTCCAGATGAACATCCCGTCCGGGACGAGGCACGAGCTGTGCAGGGGCGTCCATGCGGAGCAGAACGCGGTGACCCAGGCGGCGTATTTCGGCGTCAGCGTTAATGGGGCGACGATATATACGACCACGTTCCCGTGCTCGATGTGCGCCAAGATCCTCATCAACGCGGGGATAAGGGAGATCGTCTACGACGAGGGCTACATCGACGACCTGTCTCACAGCCTTCTCAAAGAGACTGACATTGTGACAAGGCAGTTCCATCTCCAGTGACGGACTGTCTGGCTCTTATCCCGACGTCCGCCACCCAGCACCCTCTGGAGGGGGTTATAGTTAAGTATCGAGAGAAGATACGAACTCCTAGGGTCGGGGAGTGTTGAATTTGAGCCGAATCGACATACTTTCGGAAATTAAGAAAGCGGAGGCGGATGCCGACGCCAAGGTCGCCCAGGCCGAGGCCGACAAGAAGTCCGCCATCGCCGAATCCCGCAGGGATTCTGTGAAGAAGATTCAGGACGCTGAGGCTCAGATGCGCAGCTCTTACGAATCCGCGATCGCCAAGGAGACCGCCGACCTGAAGGTCAAGCGCGAGTCCATGCTTGCCACCGGCAGGCTGGAGGCCGAGACCTTCACCAAGGGCTCCGAGGCGAAAATGCAGGAAGTCAAAGATTTTCTCAAAAATGAATTCGAGAGGACCCTAAATGTCACTTCCTGAGTCGATGAGTAGGATTGTGATTGTGGGTGCCAAATCCCACATCGACGATGCCATCCAGGTCATCTACGATGTAGGATCCATCCACCTGATCGATCATACCGTCGGCGCGGATGAAGGTTTCAGTCTCGGGACTTCCCGTCCGTACTCGCCCAAGGCATCCGAGAGGCTGCTGAAGGTGCGTGCGATGGAGAAGGGACTCGGCATCACCCCCAAGGTGAAGTCCAACCCCATACCCGAGGCCGAGATCAAGAGCCAGATTTCATCTGACAGCGTCGAGACTGTCGAGGCGGAGGTTAACGCCGTCTTCGACAGGCGGAATGATCTCAATCAGAGAATCACCGAGCTAAGCGCTACCAAGAGGAATCTCGAAATCCTTTCCAGGCTGCCGATCGACCTCGAGTTGTACTCCGGATACAGGAGCATCTTCTCCATGGTCGGCACCGTCGCAGACGACCCCTCCACAGACCTCGTCAACGCGGATGTGGAGGTATTCTCCTCCTTCGACAAGAAGGAGGGCAACGTCATAGCGGTCTTCGCCAGGAACGAGGCCCGTGACAAGGTCCAGAGCATTCTGGCCGAGCACGGCTTCTCCGAGATCGTCATCCCCGAGGGCATAACCGGATCCCCGTCCGCCGCCCTCACGGCGATCGCGCGCGAGGAAGAGGCTGCGACGACTGAGCTCGACAGCATCGGAAAACAGATCGAGAGCCTCATGGTGAAGTATACGGATTTCCTCGAAGCCTCCGATGAGGAGTTGTCCATCGAGGTCGAGAAAGGGGAGCTTCCCCTCAGGATCGCTAATAGCGAGTACACCTTCGTGATCGACGCGTGGGTGCCCGAGTCCAAGGCCGGGTTCGTCAAGAACGAGCTCGAGACCAAGGTCGAGAGCGTCTACGTGGAGGTCCAGGAGACCCGCGGCAGGTCCCTCGACGGAGTGGACGACATCGAGAAGAGGTTTAGGGAACCGCCGACCAAGATGAACAACGGAGTGGTCGCGAAGGAGTTCGAGTACCCCACCAAGCTGGTGTCGGTGCCCAAGTATCAGGAGATTGACCCTTCCATCCTGATCGCCATCTTCTTCCCCCTGTTCTTCGGGTTCATGGTCGGAGACGTGGGATATGCAATCCCGTTCATAATCCTTGGAGCGTACGGCCTCAAGGTCACGCACCACAAAGACTGGCGCGCAATCGCCACCGTGTTCTTCTTCGGAGGAATATGGGCATTCATCTTCGGATTCTTCTTCTTCGGAGAATGCCTCGGAATGCACTTCGTCGGCATCCCGACTGATGGAGTCACCCATACATGGGAGCAGCTGCTGGGTCTCAACCACGAGGCCATCGCCGGCTTCTTCTCATTCCTGCCTGAGGGCCACGGAGTCAGCAAGATTGGTGCCGAGTGGATCGGCTTCCTGATGAAGCTGACCGTCTACATCGGTGTCGTGCACCTCGCACTGGGGTACATATGCGCCATCTACAACAAGACGATCCAGCACGGATTCAAGCACGCGTTCATGGAGAAGGGCGGCTGGCTGCTCGCCTTCCTCGGAATCGTCTTCATGTGCTACGGACTCGCCAACTACCTTATCTTCTGGCTCGAGTCGGGCCTGATGACCGTTGACCTGGTGTGCATCATCCTCGGTATCGTCCTGATCATCGTCGGAACGGTCCTGAACCGCCACGAGGGTGCGCAGGCTATCCTGGAGCTGCCCGGAATCATCGGAAACGTCCTTTCTTACGCTCGTCTGGCTGCCATCGGTATGTCCAAGGCGGGTATGGCGCTCGCGTTCAACTACATCGCCATCGACATGTTCGGAGGCTATGTCTGGGACGCGACCGCGGGAACTGGATCATTCGAGGGAAGCATCGTCGGTCTGGTGTTCTGCCTGATCATGATCGCCTTCGGCCATCTTATGATCTGGACTCTGGCTATCATCTCCGCCGGTCTGCACGGTCTCAGGTTGCAGTACGTGGAGTTCATGGCCAAGTTCTTCGACGGCGGAGGAATCGAGTTTGAGCCTCTCGCAATCAAACGCAAGAAAACAGTTTCAACCAACGCGTAAAGCAAACAATGAGGTGTAACAAATGATAGAGAACGGAATCGTCGACATTACCCCTGGACTCGTCGCTATTGGAGCTGGACTCGCCGTCGGACTCGCCGGTATCGGATCCGGTATGGCCGAGAAAGACATCGGAGCCGCGGCCGTCGGAGCCATCACCGAGGACATGTCCCTCTTCGGAAAGGCGCTGATGTTCACCGTGCTGCCCGAGACTATCGTCATCTTCGGTCTGGTCATCTCTATCCTCTGTATCTTCGTGATGTGAGCCGTCGAGAGGTATTCTCATGGCACTAGCGAACGTAACTCAGGAGATCTCCAGGGACGCAGACGCCAAGGCGGCTGCCCTGAAGGCCGAGGCCGATGCGGAGGTCGCGAAGATCACCGCCGACGCCGAGGCGAAGATCGCCGAGTTGAAGGAGAAAGAGGACAAGAGGCTGAAGGAGGCCATCGAGCGCCTCGAGCGCCAGGAGCTCTCCAGCGCCGAGCTCGAGAGCAAGAAGATCGTTCTTGCTAAGAAGAAGGAGATCCTCGCCCAGACGTTCGACAGCATGCTCGCCGACCTGGAGGGCGCCTCCGCCGCGGAGAAGCTCACCCAGTACAAGGCAATGGTCAAAGTCGCCAAGGGCATCATCGAGAACCCCAGGGCTCTCATGTCCGAGAAGGACGACTTCACCGCCGCCGAGCTCGGTGTCAGCGAGGTCGTGAAGGACTCCAAGATCTCCTCCGGACTGATCTTCCAGAGCGAGGACGGCTCCGTCGAGGTCGACATGCAGTACTCCACGATCCTGCAGTCCATCTGGGACCGCGAGATCAAGAAGGTGTCCGACATCCTCTTCGGGTGAGAGCAATGTTCAACCGCAGCGGAAGGGCAGGCAACTACGCGTATGCCGTGTCCAGGGTGAAGGCCAAGAAGGCCCTTCTCCTCAAGGACGAGGACTACAACAAGATGCTGCTCATGAGCGTCCCGGAGATCTCCCGCTACATCAGCGAGTCCGGTTATCAGAAGGAGATGACCGACCTCGCCGGCAGGCTGGAGGGAATGGACCTCGTGGAGCACGCCACCTACACCAACATGGCGAAGGTGTTCAGCAGCATCCTGCAGGCCTCCCAGGGAGAGCTCAAGGGCATGGTCCAGGCGTACCTCGAGAAGTGGGACATCTGGAACCTGAAGGTCATCCTGCGCGGCAAGTCGTACGGACTTGACCCCGAGGGAATCAGGGAGGACCTGGTCCCCGCCGGAAGCCTGGACTCTGAGTCTCTGGAGAAGCTGCTCTCGCTCGACAGCGTGGAAGACATAATCGCGAACTACGACAAGATGGAACACATCACGATCCCTCAGGATGTCATCTCGACCTACAAGTCGACCGGGAACCTGGGAGAGATCGAGGACTACCTGGACAAGGCCCACTACGTGAGGCTGGTCAAGAGCATCAACCCCACCTCCAGGCCGACCAGGATGTTCCAGGACTACGTCAGGACGGAGATCGACATCAAGAACCTCGAGACGATCCTCAAGCTCAAGGCAGAGGGGATCCACGGCGAGGTCGTGATGAAGTACATCATCCCCGGGGGAAGGCAGATCGACACCCGCTACGCGACTCAGCTCGCCAACGCGGAGACCATCGCCGCCGCGTCCTCCGACCTGTCCCGCCTCGAATTTTACGACTCCATCAAGGGACTCGTGGAATCCGACAAGGTGAGCATCAGGGAGGTCGTCACCGAGATGAAGAAGTACGAGATCGCCGCCGCGAACAAGTTCTCCCACATGTACCCCCTGTCGGTGGTTCCCATCATCGACTACATGATCCACAAGGAGATCGAGGTCAGCAACATCAGGACCATCTCGAGGGGAGTGGAGAGCGGACTGGACGCAGACACCATCAAAGGGTTGCTGGTGATCCGATGGAGATCGCAGTAATAGGCAGCGATGAGTTCGTGCTCGGCTTCAGGCTCGCCGGTATCAGGCGCGTCTTCGTTGCTGAGAAAGACAACTACCAGGAAAAAATGCTGGAGGCGATGTCCCAGCCCAACATCGGTATCCTCGCAGTGGACGCGAAGGATCTGGACAACCTCTCTTTCGCCGTCAGGCACAGGGTCATGGATTCGATCCAGCCCGTCGTCGTGCCGGTCGGAGGGGATCAGAGCGATCTCCGTGAGAAGGTGAAGAGAGCGATTGGAGTTGACTTATACAAATCAGAGGATGAATAAATGAGCACTGAAGGTGTAATCTACAGGGTCGCCGGACCCGTGGTGACCGCCACAGGCATCTCCCCCAAGATGTACGACGTCGTGCACGTGGGCAAGGAGCAGCTGATGGGCGAGGTCATCAAGATCATCGGCGACTACTCCATCATCCAGGTTTACGAGGACACGTCCGGTATCAAACCTGGTGAGCCCGTCACCAACACGGGCAAACCCCTGTCCGTCGAGCTCGGACCCGGTCTCCTGACCTCGGTCTACGACGGAATCCAGAGGCCCCTGCCCGTACTCAGGGAGAAGATGGGAGACTTCATCTACCGCGGAGTCTCCGCCCCCGGTCTTGACCACGAGAAGAAATGGGACTTCGTCCCCGTCGCCAACGTCGGAGACGAGGTCGCCGCTGGACAGGTCATCGGTACCGTCCAGGAGGGACCCATGGTCCACAAAATCATGGTCCCCATCGACATCAAGAAGGGAAAGATCGACTCCATTAAGAGCGGATCCTTCACCGTCGACGAGACCGTCGCCGTCATCGACGGCAAAGAGGTCACGATGTGCCAGCACTGGCCCGTCCGTGTCCCCAGGCCCGTCGCCGAGAAGTACCAGCCGGATGTCCCCCTGGTCACCGGACTCCGTGTCCTCGACACGATGTTCCCCCTGGCCAAGGGAGGTGCGGCCGCCATCCCCGGTGCGTTCGGTACCGGAAAGACCGTCACGCAGCAGTCCCTGGCCAAGTACTCCGACGCCGAGATCGTCGTCTACATCGGATGCGGCGAGCGCGGAAACGAGATGACCGAGGTTCTGACCGAGTTCCCCGAGCTGGTGGACCCCAGGACCGGCGAGTCCCTGATGAAGAGGACCGTCCTGATCGCCAACACCTCCAACATGCCTGTGGCGGCCCGTGAGGCGTCCGTCTACACCGGCATGACCATCGCCGAGTACTTCCGCGACATGGGATACAACGTCGCGCTGATGGCCGACTCCACCTCCAGGTGGGCCGAGGCCATGCGTGAGATCTCCTCCAGGCTCGAGGAGATGCCCGGTGAGGAGGGTTACCCCGCGTACCTCGCCGGACGTCTGTCCGAGTTCTACGAGCGTGCCTGCCGTGCAAGGGCCCTCTGCGGAGAGGACGGATCCATCTCCGTCATCGGAGCCGTCTCCCCGCCCGGAGGAGACCTGTCCGAGCCGGTCACTCAGAACACCCTCCGTATCGTCCGTGTCTTCTGGGCGCTGGACACCAAGCTGAGGGAGAGGCGTCACTTCCCCACCATCAACTGGCTGACCTCGTACACCATGTACGACAAACAGCTGGTCGACTGGTACAAGGCCAATGTCGCCGAGGACTTCCCCACCCTCAGGGCGTGGGCCATGCAGGTCCTCCAGAAGGAGTCCGAGCTGCAGGAGGTCGTGCAGATGGTCGGTTCCGACTCTCTGCCGGACGAGCAGAAGATGACCCTCGAGGTCGCCAAGATGATCCGTGAGATCTTCCTCCAGCAGAACGCGTACCACCCCGTGGACTGCTACTGTCCCATCCAGAGGCAGCACGTCATGCTCGGCCTGATCAAGAAGTACTCCGACCTGTCCGACAAGGCCCTCGCGGCCGGCGTCCAGGTCGACAAGATCGCGTACCTCCCCGTCAGGTCCAGGTTCAACCAGGCCAAGTACGAGGAGAACATCGATGCCGAGCTTCAGGCCGTCAGCGAGGACATGGACAAGCAGTTCGCCGAGCTGGGAGTGTGATTCACATGGCAGAAGTATCCAAAGAGTACAAGACGATCTCCCAGATCGCCGGACCTCTGGTGTACGTCAAGAACACCGAGCCCGTCGGTTACTATGAGATGGTCAACATCAGGATGTCCGACGGTACCATGAGGAGGGGACAGGTCCTCGACTCGTCCAACGACATCGTCGTCGTCCAGGTCTTCGAGGGCACCTCCGGTGTCGACAGGGATGCGTCCGTTCGCTTCCTCGGCGAGACCATGAAGATGCCCGTTTCCAGGGACATGCTGGGAAGGGTCCTCTCCGGAGCCGGAGAGCCCCTGGACGGCGGTGCCAAGATCGTGCCCGAGAAGGAGCTCGACATCACCGGAGCCGCCATCAACCCGTGGGCCAGGGACAGCCCGTCCGATTTCATCCAGACGGGAATCTCGACCATCGACGGAATGAACACCCTCGTCAGGGGACAGAAGCTGCCTATCTTCTCCCAGTCCGGTCTCCCCCACAACGAGATCGCTCTGCAGATCGCCAGGCAGGCCAAGGTCCGCGGCGAGAACGAGGAGTTCGCTGTGGTGTTCATCGCTATGGGTATCACCAACGAAGAGAAGCAGATGTTCATGAAGGAGTTCGAGAGGACCGGCGCTCTGAAGAACGCCGTCGTCTTCCTGAACCTCGCCGACGACCCCGCCGTCGAGCGTACCCTCACCCCGCGTCTCGGTCTTACCACCGCGGAGTACATGGCGTACGACCTGGGCATGCAGGTGCTGGTCATCATGACCGACATCACCAACTACTGCGAGGCCCTCCGTCAGATCGGAGCGGCCCGTGAGGAGGTGCCCGGAAGGCGCGGTTACCCCGGTTACATGTACACCGACCTCGCCCAGCTGTACGAGCGTGCGGGAAGGATCAAGGGCAAGAAGGGTTCCATCACCCAGATCCCCATCCTGACCATGCCCGGTGGAGACATCACCCACCCGATCCCCGACCTCTCCGGTTACATCACCGAGGGTCAGATCGTTCTGTCGATGGAGCTCCACAGGAACGGCATCTACCCGCCGGTCAACGTCTCCTCGTCCCTGTCCAGGCTGATGGGAGGCGGAACCGGAAAGGGCAAGACCCGTGAGGACCACAAGGCGGTCTCCGACCAGCTCTATGCGTCCTACGCCGAGGGTAAGGACCTCCGCGGACTCGTGGCCATCGTCGGAAAGGACTCCCTCTCCGCCAAGGACAGGAAGCTCCTGGACTTCGCCGATATCTTCGAGGACCGCATCGTCCGCCAGGGCATCGACGAGGACCGTTCGATCGAGGAGACCCTCGACATCGGATGGGAGATCTTCACCGAACTCGACCTCGACCAGCTGACCAGGATCGACCGCAAGTACATCGAGAAGTACCTGCCGAAGAAGTGATCCCATGGCCGCACACGATGTCACCCCCAACCGCTCCGTCCTCCTGGACCTGAAGAAGAGGATCAAGCTCTCCCAGGGAGGGTACAAGATCCTGAAGATGAAGAGGGACGGCCTCATCATCGAGTTCTTCGAGGTCCTGGAGAAGGCGAGGAAGATGCGTGAGGGCGTCTCCTCTGACTACGAGTCGGCAATGGAGAAGATCACCATCGCCAGAGCGGTCGAGGGAGAGATCGCCGTGAAGAGCGCGGCGTACGCCCTCAAGGCAGACCCGCAGGTCAAGCTCGGGAGCAAGAGCATCATGGGAATGATGGTCCCCAAGGTCGAGGCCGAGAGGATCCACACCAGCATGCTCGACAAGGGCTATGGTGTGATCTCGACATCCGCCTACATCGAGGAGGCCGCAGCGGCGTTCGAGAAGCTTCTCGACACACTGGTCCGCGCCGCCGAGGTCGAGACCACCATGAAGAAGCTGCTCGACGAGATCGAGAAGACCAAGAGGCGTGTCAACGCCCTTGAGTTCAAGATCATCCCCGAGCTCAAGGAGTCGGAGAGGTTCGTCAAGTTCCGTCTCGAGGAGATGGACCGCGAGAACACCACCCGTCTCAAACACCTCAAGGGAAAGGGTGAGGTGGAGGAGTGAAGTCGATAGAGGACCGCCTGGAGGATATCAAGGAGGACCCCGTGAAGTTCAAGCGGGCGTTCTCCGCGATATACATCATATCCTACGGGATGCTGATGCTCGGGGCGCTTCTCATCGTCGGAATCCTCGCCTATACCTATCTGTTCCAATAAACCCCTTAACCCCCGCCGGAAGGCGGGGATTATACCGCCTACGTTTTCATATCGCATCCCATCGAAGGGATTGCATATCGAATTTCATGAATTGACAATCGATTGTATCGATATTACTATGTTGAAATCGTAGTCAGAAATGTTGAACGACATTCGATAGTCATCAACGGCGAGCGCTCCTGCGATGGTCCCTGAGGACATCCCACAGAAAGGATGGTTCATTGTTCGTCGGAACGTCCGATGTGCAATTGTTATCGGGATCCGTACGTTCTGCAATGTTCGATCCCTTGGTCGGTGGCGATCCTCGATCCGCGATACGACCTCAGATCCTCTCCCACCGGGCAGACGGCGATGCATCTCCCGCAGGGCCAGTGGCGCTGTCTCTTCAGCTCCAGATGGTATTCTGTGCACGCGCGGGCGTCCATGTCGTAGATGTCCTCCCCCTTGTCGGTGAACGCCTTCGACGGGCACTCCCTCAGGCACTTCCCGCAGTGGATGCAGAGGTCCTCATCGAGCATGTCGTCGTACTCCGGCATGGCGTCCGTCAGGACAGTGACCATACGGACTCTCGGTCCGTACTCCTTCGTGATGAGGTTGTGGCTGTCCCCGATCGTACCCATGCCCGCGTAGTACGCCGACAGCACATGGGAGAATGCGGCAGCAGGACGGTCGAGCAGTGCCTCGACGCTGAAGTAGCAGTCCCTAGGGAAGTACATCGCGCGGTACCCCTCCGACATCAGATGCGATGAGAGGCGATAGCCCATGTCGTCCAGTATGCGGTTGCTCGTGTGGTACAGCTCCTGATAGACCATGGACGGTGTGGTGGCGACCATGGGAGCGAACAGAGGGATGCCCAGGACGATCGCCGTCTCGGCCCAGGGCCAGATGCTCCTGGGATGGAACATCTCCTGCTGGATCGGATGCTCTGACCATCTGTCCGTGGGGCACATGCGGACGAGTGTCGCCCCGAGTCCCCTCGAATAGGCGATGATGCCCTTCCTGATTGCGGCTGGATCCGTCACGCGCTCTCCTCATGGAAGCTGTGCATCCTGATCCTGCCGGTGCCGAGGTCCACCACGGGCATGATTCCTGGGTCCGGGTTGAAGTTGTGCTGCCTCTGATACTCGGTCTGGGACTGCCAGGTGGAGGCGTTGATCATGCGCACGCCGTTGTAGATCTCCTGGCCCGCCCCGTGCACATGGCCGGTGACGAATATGTCCGGCACGTGCTCCATCACGAGGTAGTCCTTCTTCTCCGGCGCGAGGGCGTTCCTCTGCCCGTATATGGGGGCGAGATGTCTGCGGACGCACATCTGCCTCATGACGGCCAGCGGGTTGTCGTATGTGAGCCCTTGAACACCGGCGATCCAGTCGTCGAGGCCCTTGCCGTGATAGGTGAGCACGGTCCTGCCCTCTATGTCCAGATACACAGGATTGCCCAGGAGCAGCACGTTGGAGTCGAATCCCGTGGTGAACCTCTTGTTCAGCGCGGGCTGGGGCTCCGCCAGCCTGGCGGCGTCGTGGTTGCCCGGGTGGATGACCATCTTGATGTGGTCGGGGATCTCCTTGAGGTACTCTGCGAGCCTGGCGTACTGGTCGTCGATGTCGGCAATCTGGAGCTCCTTGTCCTGGTCGGGGAACACCCCGATGCCGTCGACGACGTCGCCGGGGAACACGAGGTAGTTGATGTTCTCCTTCTCCGAGTTGGCCCTGAGCCAGGCGGTCATCCTCTCCCAGTCCTTCTCCAGGAACGTGGTGCTCCCGACGTGCACGTCTGAGAGGAACGCGACCCTCGACGACGTGTCCGAGGGCTCCCACTGGTGGTTCCTCGGGATGTCCGGGCGGAAGATCTTCTCGGGGATGATCATGGTCCTCTGCATGTTCGGCTTGCCGAGCACGCCGATGACCTCGTCGTCGACGAAGGTCTCTCCGGAGAGGGGCGAGTCCTTGGCGATGAAGACCTTGATGGTGTCCGTGTCGTCCTCTATTGTGAGCATCGTGTGGCCGTTCTTGGTGGTGCTCTTCTCGTACACGATGCCGACGACCTTGACCTCCCTGTCCAGGGTCTTGGCGCGGGAGATGTCCATCCCCCTGCCGAAGTCCGGGCGCTTCTCGATGAGCCTCTTCAGAGAGAAGAAGCGGGCGCGGAAGTACTGGGCGAAGTCGTTGATCTTGCCCTCGCAGGTGGACTCGCCGGTGATGTCGGACCCCTCCATGACGTGGATGTCCGAGGTGAACTTGTTGCGGGGGACGATCTCCTTCGGCGATTCGAAGATGACCTTGTCCCCGGCGATGCAGTCCAGGACGTCCCGCTTGCTGACGAACATGACGTTCTTGGACAGGTTGGAGAAGACGGTGTTCGTGAACTCCATGGGATGATCGTTCGACAGGATCATCTCAAGGGCGTCCGGCGCGAAGAATAGCTTGCGCTTGGCCGCCGCGGACAGTATCTCCTCCCTCATGAGGGGCCCGATGTCCGCCGTCGGTAATCAGTTTTGTGGGCGGCAGTAGCGATGCAGTAGTTTCATTTCATATATCGTAGTCCAACAAACAATAAGATGTCGATACGCAGTTCTAACATCGGGGGCGTGCGATGCCTTCCGATCGCACAGAACCATGGTTCGGAGGTGGGAATACGGGGACGGTAGCCCAGGGCGAGAGGATGACCGAGATGCTGCTCAAGTATCGCAAGGGCAGGGCGGTGGAGGATGAGGACAGGGAATACCTGGATCTTCTCTATAGGTCATACATCATATCCTACTATACGGAGAAGGGCAGGTTGTTTGCCCAGGCCAGTCCGGCCACCCGCAGGCTCATCCCGAAGTTCTGGAGGCGTACAGGACCCAGACGATGACGATTCTGTGGGGGCGGCTCGAGAGCCACCCCCTGGCAAGCGGTTTTCATTCGGTCGCCGCAACGGCCCTCTCGGACCTGCGGCGATAGTATCCGACGCTCCAGACCGCGATGACGATGCCGTAGATCACGGCTATGACGCCCATGAGGCAGTACATCTCGTAGTAGGAGTCGTGCAGGAATGCCAGCAGGGGAACGCTGATCAGGGAGATGGCGAACTGCCCGAAGTTCAGGCAGGTCCCGTACCCTCCCATGATCTTCCCGGAGTTGGAGCTGGAGATCTGACCCGCGAGGGTGTTCACCAGGGACGGGACGATCATGCCGACGCCCATGCCGGTGATCACCAGCGTGAAGATCGCCAGGGGCACGCTGGGGCATAGGATGAGCACCGCCAGGCCGATCCCCATGCAGAGGAATCCCATGCCGAGGATCCTGAAGGGCGGGATGCGGGTGGTCAGCCTGCCGTAGTTGATGCTGAGCACGGCGTTGGCCACCCCGTGGAATCCCAGGAACAGGCCGACAATGGAGGATGACACCCCCAGCTCGGCCAGCACTATCGGGATGCTGGTGGGCAGCAGGAACACCAGGTTCATGCAGAAGAACACCGACACGTAGCAGAGCGCGACGATGCCGCGGTCCACCTTCCTCGGCTTCATCTCGTGGGCGATCTCCTCGAGCTCCGCCCTGTCCCTCTCGGACATGGTGGGCTCCCTCATGGACAGGATGGCCATGATGAGGATCGGGATGCCGATGAGGTACACGAGGAACGGCGTCCTCCAGGAAATCTCCGCGAGGGACCCTCCGGTGAACTCCAGGATGAGTACGCCGATCCCCATGGCGGCGGACTGGTAGCTCAGGACCTTTACCCTCGACACGCCGGTGTAGTACTCGGCCATCAGGGCGGTCACGGCGGCCGATATGCCGGCGATGCCGACACCGACCAGGAACCTCATGGCGAGGATGACCATCAGATCCTCGAGGAAGAAGCTGGCCACACCTGCGGCGGTGAACAGCACCAGCGCGACGCAAAGTGTGCGGACCTTCCCGAATTTGTCGGCAAGCGATCCGATGACCAGACCCAGGAGACCGACGGCGAGCGATGGGAGGGTGATGACCAGCGAGACCGCGAAGTCCTGGCCGGGGAACGCCTCGTTTATGAGCGGCAGAGCGGGTGCGACCGCGGCGCCTCCCATCAACATGAGCATGGATGCGAGAAGCATTGCGACGAGCGTGAGCCTCGTCGGAACGAACGGCTTCCCGTCGTTCTTCGTTTGCATGGCCTGCCTAGAATCGGCATCCGATTTAACGGTTTACAGAATCCCCCTCGCGCGACTATATATCATATCTCTGCATCGCAACGGCCATGGATGCCACCCCTAAGATTCCCGAGATTGCAGAGAGGATACGCGCACTCCGCGAGATGTGCGGATTCACCGTCGAAGAGATGGCCGAGGCCACCGGCGTAACCGCAGAGGAGTTCTCCAGGCTCGAGACCGGCACCGAGGACTTCGGATTCACGTTCCTCTACAAATGCGCGGAGAAGCTTGGCGTGGACATCATCGAGATCATCACCGGCAGGGACCCGAAGCTCAGCGGGTTCTCCCTCGTCAGGTCGGGGGAGGGGCTGCCGATCAAGAGGCGCGAAGGATTCACCTACTATCACCTGGCACCCACCTTCAAGGACAAGATCTCGGAACCGTTCCTCGTGTTCGCACCGTACATCCCC
>OJMH01001943.1_pt1 | contig 18840 bp, 8 predicted proteins | sample 1597111 | NCBI WGS metagenome assembly OJMH01 (sample SAMEA2452115, study PRJEB22498) | human gut metagenome | reverse complement strand
GAAAATGAAAAGTATTTTATGCAGCGGCAAGAAATTTGGTTTTCTGCCATAAGTGATATGAAAAACTCTATATATAATAAAGATGAGGCTTTCCAGTTATTTAGGAAACGGGTGGATACATATCAAAAGAACAAGATGATGAGGAAGAGGCTAAGATGGAAAATAGTCTATAAATATGTGGCTTTTATATCAATAATAGGTTTTATCTCTTATTTCTCGTATTGGAGGGGTAAAAGTAATCTTAAAAATGTTTTAACGGAAACGGGGATAGAGGTGGAAACACCTATAGGATCACAAACAAGACTCCGTTTGCCAGATGGTACTATAGTGATACTTAATGCTGGATCACGTATTATTTATCCACAAAATTTTGGAGTATACAATCGTGATGTTGAGTTACAAGGTGAAGGTTATTTTGAGGTTGCTCGTAATATTGAAATGCCTTTTTATGTGAAAACAAAAGAGTTACAAGTAAGAGTACTTGGAACTAAATTTAATTTTAGAGATTATCCTGAAGATAAAGAAGTTGTTGTGTCTCTGTTAGAAGGAAGAATTGTTTTAAATAATCAGCTTCAGAGAGAGGAGGAATTATTATTATTACCTAATGAACAGGTGATATTAGATAAAAGAGTAAAGACTATGAAAAAAGAATGGAAAAGGGATGGAATAAATATAGAATGGATAACCGGTAGACTTTTCTTTGATGAAATACCTTTACCAGAAGTAGCACAAATATTGGAACGTAATTATGGCGTTCGAATTAAATTTGCTAATGATGCTTTAAAAAAAATTCGTTTTTATGGAAATTTTAATAAAAACGGTCAAAGTGTTAGAGATATTCTGGAGGCATTATCAGCAACGGAAAAGGTACATTATACTTTAAATGATAAAGAAATAATTTTATATTAACTATTTGTCTAATCTTAAATAAAAAGAACTATGAATAGAAGTACGTAAAATAAGGGTGGGAAGACTGGATATAAAAAAGTCGGAAGATCTGCGAAATCTCCCGGCTTCCATATTATTCCCTCAAAATGTCAAATGTGAGATCTTTTTTGAGGAATGTGACAAAAGTAATAAAAATATTTCTTAAAATCGCCTTCCTACAAAAGTTTTTAATTTTTTAAATTCTAAATTTATGAATTACAAAAGGAGGGCCATCTTGATGGTCGGGGCTGTATTATGCCTAAATTTAAGTGTGTACTCTCAACTTATATCGTTGAAAATGAATGATGTTTCAGTGAAAAAGGCGATGATGGAATTACAAACTAAAAGTGGTTTCTCATTTGTGTATATTGCTGGAGATTTGGATATTCGGAAGATGGTAACAATAGATGCTAATCAATTGGATGAAGCTATTAATCAGATTTTGAAAGGACAAAATGTTTCTTATGAAATACAAGGGAAGAATATTGTTATTAAAAGAATTCAGGAACTAAAAGTAGCGAATGAACAAAAAATTAAAATTAGTGGTATTGTAAAAGATGTAAATGGAGCCCCTGTGGTTGGAGCAACAGTTAAAGAAAAAGGGACTTCAAATGGTACTATTACAGATATTGATGGAATTTTTATGCTGGAAGTTCAGGAAAATGCCTTATTAGATATATCATATATTGGATTTAAATCTCAACAGTTGAAAGTACAGAAGGGAGGTAAGGCTTTATCAGTTATTTTGAAAGAAGATTCTGAATTATTAGATGAAGTTGTTGTTATTGGTTATGGAACACAGCGGAAAGGGGAGGTCGCTAGTTCTATTGCCACTGTAAAATCAGAGAATTTTTTGAAGGTCCCTTCTCCAGATGCTGCTCAGATGATTCGTGGACAAGTTCCGGGACTAGCTGTTATAACCCCAGATGCCAATCCTCTTTCTTCTTCCCAATTATCTTTGCGTGGTATCACAACATTAGGGCAAAACACCACTCCGTTAATTCTCATAGATGGAATTCCTGGAGCATTAAATTCTGTTTCTCCTGATGAGATAGCACAAATAGATGTATTAAAAGATGGTTCGGCAGCAGCTATTTATGGTACACGTGGTACTAATGGAGTTATTCTTATTACTACAAAACATGTAAATGGGGAAATGCCAACAACAGTAGATGTGAATGCTTATATTTCTATTCAACAGATCGTGAAAAAGTTGCCAATGATGACAGCAGGTCAATATCGTGAGAAAGTAGCTCAAGGAGGGTATGGTGGTGCGACTGATTATGGTGGTGATGTGGATTGGTTGGATGAAATAACTCGTACTCCTATTTCACAAGTATATAATGTAAGTTTAAGAGGAGGAAGTCAGACAACTAATTATTTGGCAAGTCTTGAATATAGGAGTTTGGAGGGTATAATTCAACGTTCGGACAACCAGATCATTTATCCACGCATTGAGGTTACTCATCGCATGTTTAATGATAAATTGCGTATTAATGCAGGGTTGAATGGTTCTCTAAAAAAATATTTTGATGGTGCAGATGGTGGTGGATATAAAACAGATGTTTATGCAGGAGCGATTCAATTTAATCCTACAGATCCTGTTAGAGATGAAAATGGAAATTGGAAAGAGAGACCTATTAATGATTATTTAAATCCGTTGGCTCTTTTATGGGAAACAGAGGGAGAGAATAAGGAAACTGCTTTAAGAATGTTTGCTAATTTGGCATTTACTCCTATTGCAGGATTAAATATTAAATATACTGCATCTAAAAATATTTTTAATCAGATCCGAGGATATTATGAAACGAAGCAACATTCTTCAACTACTAAAAATGGTAAGAATGGATATGCATCTCGTGGTACACAATCTACATATGAAACATTATCTGAATTGACAGTTCAATACAATAAGACATTATTTAAAGATCATAATTTTACTTTGTTGGGAGGGTATAGTTGGATGAAAAGTGGGTATGAAGATTATTGGATGCAAAATTGGGATTTTCCTTCAGATGATTATACATATAATAATATGAGTGAAGGTCAAGCTTTACGTGATGGAAAAGCTAATGAAGATTCGGAGAAAAGGGAGAATTTGTTGATTGCTTATTTTGCTCGTTTGAATTATAATTATAAAGGAAAATACATTTTATCTGCTAGTATAAGACAGGAGGGATCTACTAAATTTGGTAAGAATTATAAGTGGGGAACTTTTCCAGCTGTATCTGTAGCATGGAATATAGTGGAAGAGAATTTTCTAAAGGATGTGTCATCTCTTTCTGCATTGAAAATACGTGCGGGATTTGGTATTACAGGTACGGAACCATATTCTCCTTATATGTCTCTTCGTTCGATTAATTTTAATGATTATGCATATTATGATGGCACTTGGATTAAGTCTGTTCATCCTAGTTCCAATACGAATCCAGATCTCCGTTGGGAAAAGAAAGAGGAACTTAATGTTGGCCTAGATGTTGGCTTTTTTGATAATCGGTTAACCGGAAGCATTGACTATTATAGAAGAACAACTAAGGATTTGATTTGGGAATATAATGTTCCTTCACCTCCATATTTATTTCCTACAATACAAGCTAACGGAGGGTCTATACGTAATACAGGGGTAGAAGTTTCTATACAGGTAACGCCTGTTTCAACAAAAGATTTTCAATGGGTAACAAATATAAACTATTCTAGTAATGCAAATAAATTAGTGACACTTTCTGGTAAATTTGTTGCAAGTACATATTTAGATACGGGGACAACGGGATCTCCTATGTGGCAGGCAACACACAGAATACAAGAGGGGCAATCTTTCGGTAATTTTTGGGGATATAAGTCTATTGATATAGATGATGATGGGCATTGGATAATAGAGGGTGAAGATGGAACCCCAAAATCTATAAATGATGCGCTTCCTTCTGATAAAAAAGTATTAGGTAATGGCTTGCCGAAACATTATGTGAATTGGAATAACACTTTTGGATATAAAAATTTTGATTTAAGTCTTACAATGCGTGGGGCTTTTGGTTTTCAAATATGGAATTCGGCTGCTGCTTTTCATGGGGTACCTGCTATGTTTACTGCAGGATGGAATGTAATGGAGAAAGCTTTTGATCCTGTCTTTGGGAAACGTCCTCTTGCTGTAGATCAACCACTGGCTTACGTAAGTTATCATATTGAAAATGGTGACTATTGGAAGATTGATAATCTGACTTTAGGCTATACTTGGAATACAAGATGGAATTGGTTGAAAAATATTCGTTTTTTTGGTTCTGTTTCTAATCTTGCTGTTATTACTGGATATAGTGGTATAGATCCGGAAACTCCTGTAAACGGAATGTATCCAGGTATAGATAATCGTTATAGATATCCTTCGGCTAGAACTTATACAATTGGTATGTCATTTAAATTCTAAATATTATGAAAACAATAAATAAGATAGTAGGTATAGTTACTTCTATAAGCTTGGCGGGAATAATGTCATGTTGTAGTAATGATTTAACAGAAAAAGTATATTCTTCAATAACACAGGATAGTTATGAATATACGGTAAAAGATTTTAAATCTGTGGTTTCAAGTGTATATTCACCTTTACGTGGAGTGTTTAGCCATACGGGATTTTGGACAGCGAATGAAGTGACTGGAGATGCAATAGTATCTCCTCCTACTGCCACAGGTTGGTATGATGGTGGCCAATATATGCATTTTCATTATCATGATTGGAATTCTGAGCTGGCTAATATTAAAGAATTTTGGGATTGGATGTATCGGGGAGCTTTATTTGCTAATTATTCTATAGAATTGATTGAGAGTGGTAAAGTACCCGCTCCTTCTTTGGAGGCAAAGGAACAAGGAATAATGGAACTAAGAGCAGCTAGAGCTTTTTATTATTGGTTGATATGTGATAATTTTGGAGATGCTCCTTTGGTAATTACTACATCAGATGAAATGCCAGAAAAAAGTTCTCGTAAGGAAATCTTTGATTTTATAGTAAAAGAACTGATTGAAGTTATACCTTATTTAAGCGAGGAGCAAGGAGGTGCTATGTATGGACGATTTAATAAATGGGCGGCAAAGACATTGTTGGCGAATGTGTATTTGAACGCTGAAGTGTATACAGGAACGGCTCATTGGGAGGATTGTATTGTACAATGTAACGATATAATCAATAATAGCCCTTGTATGCTCTCTCAAAATTTTAAAGATTCATTCAGATCATCTGGAGTTGAGTCTTCAAAAGAAATTATTTTAGCAGTACCTTATGATAAAATTATTGCAACAGGAAATGATATGCATATGCGTTCTTGGCAAGCTCAGTTAAAAGATAAATTTAATTTGGAAGCAACTCCTTGGGGAAGTGGAACAACAATGGCAATAACTCAGTTTGCTGATACTTATGATGAAGATGATAGTCGTATAGATGATACATGGCTTAGAGGAGCACAATATAGTAGTAACGGTGAAATACTAAAGGGGATTTATGATAATATAGGTGAGGATTTTATCATTGTAAAAGAGATACCTGATGCTAGTTATGTAAAAGAATTTGAGGGGTGGCGCATGAATAAATTTGAGGTCGCTCCTCAGACTCCTTCTTCTTCTGATACTGATTTCCCTTTTTTCCGTTTTGCTGAGGTGTTGATGATGAAAGCAGAGTGTTTACTGCGAACGGGGCAGCCGGGGGCTGGTGCTTTGGTTTCTCAGGTTAGGGAACGAGCTTTTAGAGATCATCCAGAAAAAATAATGGTTACGGATGAGCAACTTAAAGCTAATTCTATTTATCAATATGGTTATGTAGAGAAATATCATATTGTAGATCCAGGTAATCAAGACCCGGTTGAGTTCGGACGATTGTATGATGAGTTGGGGTGGGAATTTGTTTGGGAGGCTCACCGAAGAAGGGACATGATTCGTTTTGGTTTGTTTACTAAAAAAAGTTGGTTGTCACATAAGCCTAAAGGAGATTACCGTAGTGTTTTCCCTATACCAGAGGTTGTTTTAACTTCAAATCCAAAATTAACTCAAAATCCGAATTATTTGCAAAAGTAATTGATTTTTGTTCTCAACTTGAAAATATATAATAAATATTGACATGAAAAAATATAAAATATTATTGTTTGTAATTGTGATGTCCTGCATATCAAATGTTTATATGTGGGGAACTACTAAGCCTTTATCTAAAAATAGAATAGATCTTTTTTCATTGAGTGAGGTTCGAATTACGGACAAGTACTTTAAGTATATTCAGGATTTAGATCATCAATATCTTTTAACGTTGGAGCCAGATAGATTGTTATCTTGGTTTAGACGTGAGGCAGGATTGACTCCTAAAGCTCAACCCTATCCTTTTTGGGAATCAGAAGATGTGTGGGGAGGCGGACCATTAGCTGGACATATTCTTGGTTTTTATATGTCCTCCATGTCTATGATGTATCAGACAACAAATGATAAAATGATTCTTGATAGATTAAATTATATTGTCAATGAGTTACTGCTTTGTCAAAAAGCTCATGGAGATGGTTATTTATTAGCTACTGTTAATGGTAAGCAAGTGTTTGAAGATATGATTGATGGAGATTTTACGACATCCAATCCTCTAATCAACCAAACTTGGGAACCTGTGTATATTATGAATAAAATTATGCTAGGACTTTATGGAGTTTATAAGCGATGTCATATACAAGATGCTAAAAGAATATTAATGGGAATGGCAGATTGGTTTGGTTATGAGGTATTAGATAAATTGAATCATGAGAACATTCAAAAAATGTTGGTATGTGAACATGGATCTATTAATGAATCTTATATAGACGTATATAAGATAACTGGAGATAAGAAATATTTAGAATGGGCTAAAAAATTAAATGATGAGGATATGTGGGTACCTCTTTCCAAAGGAGAGGATATACTGAACGGTTGGCATGCTAATACACAAATACCTAAATTTACAGGTTTTAATGCAGTTTATCGATATACGAATAATAAGGCTTACAATGATGCTGCTACTCGTTTTTGGGATATTGTTGTTCAAAAGCATACATGGATAAATGGTGGAAATAGTACTGGAGAGCATTTTTTCGAGGAAAGTATGTTTGAAAAGAAAATACCACAATATGGTGGTCCAGAATCATGTAACTCAGTTAATATGATGCGATTGACTGAAAGTCTTTATCAAACTGATGGCAGAGTAGATAGGATTGATTATTATGAACGTGTACTTTATAATCATATTTTAGCTAATTATGACCCGGAAGAAGGAATGTGTGTTTATTATACTCCTATGCGGCCTGGTCATTATAAAATATATGGAACAAGGTATCATTCATTTTGGTGTTGTACAGGTACGGGATTTGAAGCTCCAGCAAAGTTTGCGAAAATGATTTATGCACATAAAGATAATTCACTTTATGTAAATATGTTTATAGCATCAACGTTGGACTGGAATGAAAAGAACATTATGATTACTCAATCTACTAATTTTCCTGACGAAGATCAGACATTACTTACTATAAAGTCTTCATCTACACAACAAATAGATTTAAAAATACGGATCCCCTTTTGGATCAAAAATAAAAGTATGGTTGTGAGAGTAAATAATAAAATTGTGAAAGGCATAAAATCAGAAAAAGGTTATGTTACAATATCACGTGAATGGTCAGATGGGGATGAAATTAAAGTGACATTTACACCTCTATTAGAAATTGTACCTTTAAAAAATAGTGAAAGATATCTTGCTATGACTTACGGGCCTATTGTGTTAGCGACTAAAATAGACAATACTAATATTGGGAAAGAAGAATTCCGACATGAGCGTAAAACTGTTAGTAATGTAATGATTCCTATGTCAGATACTCCTGTTTTGTTTGGAACATTGAATGAAATAAAAGGTAATATCAGACGAGTAGTTGGGAAGGAATTATTATTTATCTATAATCCGAAAGAAGGAAAATCTGTAAAATTGGTTCCTTACAATAGGATAAATTTTAGTCGATATGCTATTTACATGATTCATGTTGATGACAAAGAAGAGTATATAAAAACAGTTTGGGATGGTAGCTATTATGTCAATATGAATCAAAATTTAGGAACGATAAATGTAGATGCTATTTGTATAGGAGATACTGATTCTGAACGAATGCATAAGATAGAGCAGGTGAGTAATATTACAGGAAAATATGATTATATTTCATCATGGCGTCGTGCAGTCAATGGAGGATATTTTATGTATAATTTAGCATCACTTCCAGATAAGGAGCAGACACTTTATATTGCGTTTCGGGGGAATGATCAGGATGAATTTGCTTTTGATTTGTTGATAGATGGACAGGTGATTAAATCATTTGTGCGTAGTCTAGGTGATGAAGGGTTGGTCACGAAGAATTATGCAAAATATATTCCTATTCCTTTTGAATTGACCCGTGGTAAGAAAAATATAACATTGAAAATTGCCGCTAGATTAAAGAATATGACAGGAGATATTTTCGATATTCGTATATTGCCATCAAATTCAGAAATGGATCTCAAGTAAATTCAATGAAAAAAAGAGTTTTATAAGAGATGTTTGTTAAAAAGGCAGAGGTTTTATTTAAGTATTGAAGTTCGAATAGATCGAGGACCATTCCTAGATATTTGAGGTTTGGTCCTCAATTTATGATTCTATTTAAAGATTTTTCTAAAAGCCTTCGCATTATTTTTTTTGAAATAAGCGATTGTCCGAAAAGAGGGCGTTAAGCCTCCTAATAGCTATCATAATTCCACATTTACCTTACAGGAGTACTCCAGTTTTCTTGATGACCTTATTGAATACTTATAACCATATAAATACAATTTTAGTAATGTTGCAGGATTATACGGTAGGCTCCTTTTATTGAAGTTTGACATGTTTAACCCCAAGCTCATTTATAGGCAAGATATCCATAAATAAATTGATAATCCTTGCCCAAGAATTTGGAGCAATCAATTGGTCGAGAGGTATCATTTGAATTTGATTTCTGTTTTCTCCTACTATGTAGTTTATAGATATGTTGTCTAGTTTCTTTCCATAAATATATAAAAAATAGGTGACAATTAAATATAGCTTCTAAGGTTTTGCACAGACTCTTGGGAGCTTACGATGTTACCAACAAATGGTGAAGTCGTTATTTAGCTCTCCGAGGAAGTTAGTCATTAAGTTCTAGTTTGAAATTAGCAGGAGTAAAGTATAAAGTGAAAAAATCTCTTCTCGAAAATGTAGACATAAAAAAAGGAGCAACGCCTTGCTCCAACCTTTGTTAACCTTAAATCTAATACTATGAAAAACACATTGCAAAGGTACGGACTTTAGTGAATTTTGCAAATAAAACAACTAAAAAAATATGTTCTCTAACACGTTTTAATACTTTTATCCTATTTGTTAAGGATAAGGGCCTTTTTTATTTACTTGTATTTTATCTTTTTTACATATAAAACCGTATATTTGTTGCCACTTTTGCAAAAGGATAAAAACGAATGGTTTCAGTAGATAATTTGAAAGTAGAGTTTGGAGTAACGCCTCTGTTTGAGGACGTGTCATACGTTATCAATAAGAGAGATCGTATTGCGCTGGTCGGGAAGAATGGGGCCGGTAAGTCTACTATGCTTAAAATATTGGCAGGAATACAGGCGCCTACTTCAGGTAGTGTTTCTGTTCCGCGTGATGTGACGATAGGCTATCTGCCTCAAGTCATGATTCTGAGTGATAAACATACTGTGATGGAAGAGGCGGAGATGGCTTTTGAACATATCTTTGACTTGCAGGCTAGTATTGAGAGAATGAATCAGGAATTGGCGGATAGAACAGACTATGATTCAGAAAACTATCATAAACTGATTGAGAAATTCACACATGACAATGAACGCTTTCTGATGATGGGAGGTACCAATTATACGGCTGAGATAGAACGTACATTGATGGGGTTAGGATTTAACCGGGAAGATTTTAACCGTCCTACATCCGAGTTCAGTGGTGGTTGGCGTATGCGTATAGAGTTGGCCAAGTTGTTGTTGCGACGGCCCGATGTGTTGCTGTTGGACGAGCCTACCAATCATCTGGATATAGAAAGCATTCAATGGTTGGAAAACTTTTTGAAGACAAGTGCGGGGGCCGTTGTATTGGTGAGTCACGACCGCGCATTTATTAATAATGTGACCAATCGTACGATTGAAATATCTTGCGGGCATATCTATGATTATAAAGTGGCTTACGATGAGTTTGTGGTATTGCGCAAAGAGCGTCGTGAGCAGCAATTGCGTGCATACGAGAACCAGCAGAAGCAAATTCAGGATACGGAAGATTTCATAGAGCGTTTCCGTTATAAGGCTACCAAGGCTGTCCAGGTGCAGAGCCGCATCAAGCAATTGGAAAAAATAGTTCCTATTGAAATTGATGATGAAGATAATTCAGCCTTACGGTTGAAGTTTCCGCCTGCCATGCGTTCCGGCAATTATCCGGTCATTTGTGACGGGGTGAAGAAAGTATACGGCAGTCATCTTGTTTTCCACGATGTGACTTTGACTATTAATAGAGGTGAGAAGGTGGCTTTTGTCGGAAAGAACGGGGAAGGTAAGTCCACTTTGGTGAAATGTATAATGGACGAAATCCCATACGAAGGTAAACTGACCATCGGGCACAACGTACAGATTGGTTATTTTGCTCAGAATCAGGCTCAGATGCTGGATGAAAATCTGAGTGTTTTTGATACGATTGATTATGTGGCAAAAGGGGATATTCGTTTAAAAATTCGTGATATTCTGGGAGCATTCATGTTTGGAGGCGAGGCTTCTGATAAAAAAGTAAAGGTACTGTCGGGTGGGGAGCGGAGTCGTCTTGCCATGATAAAACTTTTGTTAGAACCGGTGAATTTCCTTATTTTGGACGAACCTACCAACCATCTGGATATGCGCTCAAAGGATGTATTGAAAGAAGCTATCAAGGAATTTGATGGAACGGTGATTGTTGTTTCTCATGACCGTGAGTTCTTGGATGGACTGGTGACCAAAGTTTATGAATTTGGAGGTGGAGTAGTAAAAGAACACATTGGCGGCATTTATGATTTTTTACAGAAAAAGAAAATAGAGAGTCTGAATGAGTTGCAGCTTTCGGCTTCTCCTACTGTGTCTGCCACTAAAAAGGAAGAACCCGAAACGGTCAGTGAGAACAAATTATCTTATGAGGCGCAAAAGGAATTGAATAAGAAAATTCGTAAATTGGAGAAACGAATTGCGGATTGTGAACAAAAAATAGAAAAGCTGGAAACTGAGATTAGCGGGGTGGAAGCCGATATGGCTACTCCCGAAGGTGCATCGGATATGGCTTTGTATGAAAAGCATCAGAAACTGAAAAAGGACTTGGATCAGACGGTAGAAGAATGGGAGGTCGTTTCTATGGAATTAGAAGAGATGCAGGGAAGTTAATATGTATCATATATATAGAACAAATGAAAGCAAAACATTATTTACCAATGGCTGTATTGGCTCTGGCAGTAGCTGCCGGATGCGACAGTAAAAAGGAAGCCGTCATGACTTCGGGTATAGACTTGACAAATTTGGACACTACGGCTGTTCAAGGAGCTGATTTTTATCAGTATGCTTGTGGCGGATGGATGAAGAAACACCCTCTGACCAATGAATATTCCCGTTTTGGCTCATTCGATATGCTTGCCGAAAATAACCGGGAACAACTGAAAGGATTGATTGTGGAAATTGCTGCCGGACAGAATGCGCAAGGTACAATAGGTCAGAAAATAGGGGATATCTATAATCTGGCTATGGATAGTGTGAAACTGAATGCGGATGGAGTAACTCCTATTCAAGCTGATTTGGAAAAGATTGCTTCAGTGAAGGATAAATCGGAAATAGTTCCTTTGATGGCGGAACTGGCTCATAGCGGTGTATTCCCTTATTTCAGTTTCTATGTGGGTGCCGATATCATGGACAGCAAGAGCAATTTGTTTCAATTGTATCAAGGGGGTATCAGTCTGGGTGAAAGAGAATATTATTTGGACAATGATGATGTGACTACCAATATCCGTAATAAGTATAAAGAACATATTGTAAAGATGTTCCAATTGGCTGGTTTTGATGAGGCTGCCGCTAAAAAGAAAATGGAGGCTGTAATGGATATCGAAACCCGTATTGCAAAAGCTTCTTTCAGTGCGGTGGAACAGCGTAACCCTGCGGCCAATTATCATAAAATGTCTTTGGATGAATTAAAGAAAGAGATTCCGGGCATTGACTGGGATGCTTTCTTGAATGGTATAGGCGTGAAAGGGGTGACTGAACTGAGTGTTTCTCAAGTGGAGCCGATTAAAGAGGTTGAGAAAATTATCAATAGCTTGCCGGTTGAAAATCAGATCGCTTATATGCAATGGAATCTGATAGACAGGGCTGCCGGTTACTTGAGTGATGATTTGGTAGCACAAAACTTTGATTTTTATGGAAAAACACTATCCGGTAAACAGGCTAACCAACCTCGTTGGAAGCGTGCCGTAAGTACTGTGAATGGGGTACTGGGTGAAGCGGTAGGTCAGATGTATGTGGAGAAATATTTTCCGGCAGCCGCAAAAGAACGTATGGTGCAGTTGGTAAAGAATCTGCAGACCGCATTGGGAGAACGTATCCGGAATTTGGAATGGATGGGTGACAGCACAAAGATTAAAGCTATTGAGAAGTTGAATTCTTTTTATGTAAAGGTAGGCTATCCTGATAAGTGGAGGGATTATACCGGTTTGAATATTGAAAAAGATTCTTATTGGGCCAATGTGAAGCGTGCTACAGAATTCGAACTGGATTATATGTTGTCCAAGGCAGGCAAGCCGGTTGACAGAGATGAATGGGGAATGACTCCGCAGACTGTCAATGCATATTATAATCCGACCACGAATGAGATTTGTTTTCCGGCAGGTATTCTTCAATATCCGTTTTTTGACATGAATGCTGATGATGCATTTAATTATGGAGCTATTGGCGTGGTTATCGGTCATGAAATGACTCATGGATTCGATGATCAGGGACGTCAGTTCGATAAGGATGGTAATTTGAAAGATTGGTGGACAGCCGAAGATGCCAAACGTTTTGAAGAACGTGCTCAGGTAATGGTGAATTTCTTTGATAGCATTCAGGTTTTGCCGGGACTCAATGCCAACGGTTCTTTGACTTTAGGTGAGAATATAGCCGACCATGGTGGTTTGCAGGTTTCTTTCCAAGCGTTCAAGAATGCGACAAAAGATGCTCCGCTATCAGTAGAAGACGGATTTACTCCGGAACAGCGCTTCTTCTTGTCATACGCCGGAGTGTGGGCTGGCAATATCCGCGACGAGCAGATTCGTTTGCAAACAAAGTCTGATCCACATTCATTGGGCAGATGGCGTGTGAACGGAGCACTCCCTCAAATTGGTGCATGGTATGATGCTTTTGGCATTAAAGAGGGGGATCCTATGTATTTGGCTCCTGAAAAACGTGTCTCTATTTGGTAAGCTTTATACATAAAAGATAATAAAAAGCATGGTAATTGCTGATAATTTGGCATTTACCATGCTTTCTTTTTGGAATTTACATGATAAACACCTATTTTTGTGCCCGATGAAACGGAGACGATATATAGCATGGGTATTAATGTTGGTCAGCATAATCATGTTGACTGCATCTGTTCTGCCTCATCATCATCACCGGGAAATCCTTTGCTTGCAGCATGATATGACTTTGTGCGGCTGTCAATGTTCTGTACAGCATCAGCAGCATAATAGTTCCGATGAGAATCATACATGTAATGCCGGATGCGTGACCAAGTTTAAAAGTGTAACTCCGGATCGGGCTCAGGACAGTGTTTCTCCTGATTATTCGTTTTGTTTGTTGCTATATACGGTAACGGATGTATTGGCGCTTTCATTGCAGTTGACTGAACACAACACATTACCTTATAATTACTATTTAGAAAAACTGCATTCTACGTGTCTTCCCCACGTAAAGGGGTTGCGTGCTCCTCCTTGCGATGTTCTTGCTTAACAGATAGAAAGTTTATCTTTTTATCCGCAACTTTGTTGCATTTTCTTTACGCTAATTTTGTATTTAATAAAAAAGTAAGAACAAATTATATCATCATGAAGAAACTTATCTTTATGGGAGTCTTGGGATTATTTCTTTTAGGCTCTTGCAACAGTAAATCGGAACATGACCATGAGGGGCATAGTCATGAAACGGAAAAAGCACATAATCATGATCATGAAGGCCATGATCACGAGCATGAGGAACACGATCATGCGAGTGAAAACCACGAAGGACATAACCACGAGGCAGAGATGGCAGCCGGACATTCCGATGAGATAATCCTGGCTCCGGAAAAAGCGAAAGCAGCTGGAGTAGAATCGGAAATAATCCAGCCTAAATCATTCCGTCAGGTAATAACGACCAGCGGACAGGTACAGGCGGCACAAGGTGATGAAAGCGTAGTAGTTGCCAATGTAGCCGGTGTGGTTTCTTTCCGCCATCCGGTAACGGACGGTATGAGTGTGAGCAAGGGGGCTCCCATTCTGAATATCTCTGCTGAGAATATGCCGGACGGAGACCCTGTAAAACGTACCCGTATCGCATATGAAACCGCCAAAAAAGAATATGAACGTGCCGCCAAGTTGGTAAAAAGTCAGATAATATCACAGAAAGATTTCAATGCCATTAAGGAGAGTTATGAAAATGCATTATTGGCATACGAGGCTATTTCAAAGAACCAGACCAAGACAGGTGTGTCCGTTACAGCTCCTTTAGGTGGCTATATCAAGAATTGTCTGGTGAAGGAAGGTGATTATGTGTCGGTAGGCCAGCCTTTGGTGAGTATCACTCAGAACCGTCGTCTGTTCCTTCGTGCAGATGTTTCCGAGAAATATTATGGTTATCTGCATAGCATCCAGTCGGCAAACTTCAAGACTCCATACGATAATAAGGTATATGAGTTGGGTGAGTTGAAAGGGCATCTGCTTTCTTATGGTAAAGCATCCGGTGGTACTTCTTTCTATGTACCTGTTACTTTCGAATTTGATAATCGGGGAGATGTGATTCCCGGTTCGTATGTGGAGGTGTATCTGCTCTCGTCGGAAATGCCCGATGTGCTGGCCTTACCTGTTACAGCATTGACCGAAGAACAGGGCTTGTATTTTATTTATCTGCAATTGGATGAAGAAGGGTATAAGAAACAGGAAGTGACTTTGGGGGCTAGTGACGGAAAGGAAGTTCAGATTCTTACGGGGTTAAAAGCCGGTGACCGTGTGGTAACAAAAGGAGCCTATCAGGTGAAATTAGCATCGGCCAGCAATGCGATTCCGGCTCATAGTCATGAACATTAATCAAGCCGCCCTATGCTAAATAAAATTATACATTTTTCCCTTCAAAACCGTATATTGGTTCTGGTGGCGTCGGTTTTGCTGCTTATTGGCGGTACTTACACGGCTTTTCATACGGAAGTCGATGTGTTCCCCGATTTGAATGCGCCGACTGTAGTGATTATGACTGAAGCGAATGGTATGGCTGCCGAAGAGGTGGAACAATTGGTAACCTTCCCTGTAGAAACTGCTGTGAATGGTGCGACCAATGTGCGCCGGGTGCGTTCATCTTCCACCAATGGCTTTTCCGTTGTGTGGGTGGAATTTGAATGGGATACTGATATCTATCTGGCCCGTCAGATTGTTAGTGAGAAATTGTCCTTAGTCAGCGAGGAATTGCCCGAGAATGTAGGTAAACCTACCATGGGACCTCAATCCTCTATTTTAGGTGAATTGCTGATTATCGGTCTGACTTCGGATACTACTTCCATGCTCGATCTCCGTACACTGGCAGACTGGACTATCCGTCCGCGCCTGCTTTCTACGGGAGGTGTGGCACAGGTTGCCGTGCTAGGAGGTGATATCAAGGAATATCAGGTGTTGCTTGACCCTGCCCGCATGAAACATTACAATGTTACGTTGGCAGAGGTGATGAACGTTACCCGTAACATGAATCAGAATGCCAATGGCGGAGTGATTTATGAATATGGAAACGAATATATTGTTCGTGGGGTGCTTTCCAGCCATGATGTGGCTCAGTTGTCACGTTCCGTCATTAAGACGGTGGAAGGGGTGCCCGTTACATTGGAAGATATTGCCGATGTGAAGATCGGTTCGCAGGAACCAAAACTAGGTACTGCTTCGGAGAGAGGAAAACCTGCCGTACTGCTGACCGTTACCAAACAACCCAAGACTGGGACTATTGAACTGACAGAGCAATTAGAAGCCGCATTGAAGGATTTGCAGAAGAATCTTCCGGCTGATGTGCACGTTTCTACAGATATTTTCCGTCAGAGCCGTTTTATTGAAAGTTCTATCGGCAATGTGAAGGATTCGTTGTATGAAGGTGCTATTTTTGTGGTGATTGTTCTCTTCCTGTTCCTTGCCAATGTACGTACCACGGTTATTTCATTGGTAACCCTTCCGTTGTCATTGATTGTTTCTATATTGACTCTTCACTATATGGGGCTCACCATCAATACCATGAGTTTGGGTGGTATGGCTATTGCCATTGGTTCGTTGGTGGATGATGCTATTGTGGATGTGGAAAATGTATGGAAACATCTGCGCGAGAACCGCTTGTTGCCCGAAGGGGAACGTAAAAGCGTGATTGAAGTCGTGTTCAATGCTTCGAAAGAAGTGCGTATGCCTATCTTGAACTCTACCTTGATTATTGTAGTCAGCTTTGTTCCTTTGTTCTTCCTGACAGGAATGGAAGGTCGTATGCTGGTTCCGCTGGGCATTGCCTTTATTGTGGCGTTGTTTGCTTCTACGGTAGTGGCTTTGACACTGACTCCGGTACTGTGCAGCTATCTGTTAGGTAATAATAAAAGTAAAGGATTACCCAAAGAGGCATTTGTAGCCGTATGGATGAAAAAGCATTACCGCAATATCTTGTTATGGTCCTTGAATCATAAATCCGTAGTATTGGGTTTTACAGGTGGACTGTTTGCGGTGGCATTGGTTATGTTTTTTGCATTAGGACGTAGTTTTCTGCCATCTTTCAATGAAGGTTCGTTCACCATTAATATCAGTTCATTGCCGGGAATTTCTTTGGCAGAATCGGACAAAATGGGACACCGTGCGGAAGAGTTGCTGATGTCTATTCCCGAAATACAGACTGTAGCCCGTAAAACGGGACGTGCCGAACTGGATGAACATGCACTAGGGGTTAACGTGAGTGAAATTGAGGCTCCGTTTGAATTGAAAGACCGTTCCCGTCAGGAACTGGTAGCCGATGTGCGTGCCAAGTTATCTACCATTACCGGTGCGAATATCGAAATAGGCCAGCCTATCAGCCACCGCATCGATGCTATGCTTTCGGGTACCAAGGCCAACATTGCCATCAAACTGTTTGGTAACGATTTGAACAAGATGTTTGCCATCGGTAATCAGATAAAGGATGCTATCAGTAGCGTGGAGGGTATTGCCGACTTGAATGTGGAACAACAAATCGAACGTCCGCAGCTCAAGATTGTTCCCAAACGCGAGATGCTTGCCAAATTCGGTATTTCCTTGCCGGACTTTGCCGAATTTGTATCTGTAAACATGGCGGGTGAAGTTGTTTCGCAGGTATATGAAGAAGGCAAAGCGTTTAATCTTATTGTCCGTACCAAGGACGAGGTGCGTGATGAGATGGAGAAAGTGCGTAACCTGATGATTGATACCGGTGACGGTCAGAAAATCCCTGTCAACTATGTAGCCGATGTGATTTCTGCCATGGGACCGAATACCATCAGCCGTGAGAACGTGAAGCGTAAGATTGTGATTTCAGCCAATACCAGCGGCCGTGATTTGCGCAGCGTGGTGAATGATATACAGGAACGGATTGATGCGCAAATCAAGCTTCCCGAAGGATATCATGTGGAATATGGCGGTCAGTTTGAAAGCGAGCAGGCGGCCAGCCGTACGCTGATGCTCACTTCGTTTATGAGTATCGTAGTTATCTTCCTGTTGCTTTATACCCAGTTTAAGAATGCAGCCCAAAGTGGAGTCATTTTGTTGAATTTGCCTTTGGCGTTGATTGGTGGGGTATTTGCATTGATGATAACAACGGGTGAGATAAGCATTCCGGCTATTATCGGCTTTATCTCGTTGTTTGGTATTGCTACCCGTAATGGTATGTTGTTGATAAGTCATTACAATACGTTGCGCGAAGAAGGTATGGATTTGAAAGAAAGCATTCTTCACGGTTCGTTAGACCGTTTGAACCCTATCCTGATGACTGCATTGTCTTCCGCGTTGGCTTTGATACCTTTGGCGTTCCGTGGCGATTTGCCGGGTAATGAGATACAAAGTCCGATGGCGAAAGTTATTCTGGGAGGTCTTTTGACATCGACTTTCTTGAACGCTTTCATTATTCCGATTGTTTATGAACTGATGAATCGAAAGAAGAAATAATAGAAATATATGAAACGAATCTTATTTATAATAGCCTTCTGCTCTCCCTTGCTGGCGCAGGCCCAGAGTATTGAGCACATTTTGAAAAGCATCGAGCAGAATAATAAAGAGCTCAAGGCGCAGAAACATGCAGCCGATGCAACCAAGATGGAAAACCGGACAAACAACAACTTGCCTGACCCTACAGTGAGCTACAGTTCTTTTTACAGTAATGGTGCCGAAGGGGGGCACGGTACGGAACTTGTCGCTTCACAAGGTTTTGATTTCCCTACTCAGTATATTGTCCGCAATCGGCAGGCTACTTTGCAGAACGAAGCGGTGGACAAGCAACAACAGGCTGCTCGCCGAGATATTCTGCTGAATGCGAAGAATCTCTGTCTAGACCTTATTCTGTTGAATCAGGAAAAAACATTGATGGATATCCGTATGAAAAATGCAGATGAATTACAGGCACTTTATGAAA
>OJMH01001942.1_pt1 | contig 18846 bp, 19 predicted proteins | sample 1597111 | NCBI WGS metagenome assembly OJMH01 (sample SAMEA2452115, study PRJEB22498) | human gut metagenome | reverse complement strand
ATACAATCATAATCAGGGTTTAATTATAGAAGAAACGGACACGGCGCTTTATGCGTTGGATGCCGACGAGATTATGCAAGAGGGCGTTCCGGTAAAGAATCCGGATTATGCGGCAGAGCAGCTTGCGCAGGCAAGGGCTGCAAAGTACAAGGAGGCCAACGAGGGTGCGAGGGCTTATCTTGAGAGCGGTGAGGCGCTTTATGAGCTGGAAGCGGGCAAGAACATTGAGGCAACCGATGGGAACATCGGGAAGCTGTCGGCGTACGCACTGGGGTTCATAACCGGCCAGTTAGGGGCGGGGGATGTTGTGTATTGGAACACAAAAGAGGACGAAACCATCGCGCTGACGCAGGAGCAGCTGGGGAATGCGCTTGCGGGGCTGGGTGCTGTGCAGGCGGAGGTCTGGAATGTGAAGTTTCCGGCGTATTTGGCGAGGATTGAGGCTTGTACGTCGGCGGATGAGGTTAGGGGGATTGTTGTGGATTATTCGTTGTCGGTTGAGGTGCCGGAGGATGATTCTACGCCGGTTGAGGATGGAGGTGCTGAATGATTGAAGCTCAATTGATTCCGGTAGTGCTTTTAGTGGCGCTGGGCGTGCTGCTGGAGCTCGGTTATTGGTTCACGGCGGAAGATTCGGATTATGAAAGCGGGGAATGATGGCTGAAGTTATGGAATACGCCGCAGTGTTTGTGCTTGCAGCACGCTAGAAAAGTGAGGAAAAATGCAACTAACAAAAAATTTTACTTACGAGGAATTTTACGCGTCAGATACAGCGCTCAAGAAAAATATAAATAACACGCCGCCCACTTCTGCGGTTGTAAACATTGTCCGCCTTGCTGACAATTGTATGCAAAAAATCCGCAACCATTTCGGGGTTGCTGTTATCATCACGAGCGGATATCGCTGCCCGCGCCTTAACAGTGCTGTTGGCGGGGCTGCTAAATCCCAGCACACAACCGGCGAGGCCTGTGATTTTGTTGTAAAAGGCGTAAGTATCGAAAAAGTTATCGCGTGGTGCCGCGGGAACCTTGAATTTGACCAGCTAATAAACGAAAAAGGGCAATGGGTGCACATTAGTTTTAGTAACACAAAAAACCGGAGAGAAGTTTTGAAGTTTGACGGCAAAAACTACTCAAAAATATAGCTGAATTTTTTTAAATTATAGCATAAAACAGGCTGTAAAGCAAGCCCGAAATTAAGACCGCAGGGCGCTTTAGAGGTATTTGGGCGGTCTAGAAAGAAAGGTAAAAAATGAACATGAAAAATTTGATTCAGCCGCTTCTGGAGATGGCAGTTCCTTTAATCCGGCAGTTTATTGAATCCACGGTAATTCCTAAGTTAATTCGTAAGACTTACGAAAAATTTGATGATTATTCCAATGAGATGATTGAAGAATTAGCGGATTTGGTTGAGAAAATCAAGGCGACGGAGGATGAAGAAAAGCGAAAACGCCACCTTGCCGGGTTTGAGCTGGGTTTAAAGACGCTTCGCACAATAGCCGAAAAGCTTGTTAAGGCTTGTGACATTTTGGACAAAGAGGTATGGGATTTTGAAAACGGCGAAGAGGTCGCAAAAGAGCTGCCCGACGAAGATGAAATCCCGTTTTAAGGCGAATTTCTACCCCTGACTAATGAAAAAAGCTTCCTGCTCAAGCAGCGGGAAGCTTTTTTATAGTTTAGAAAACACCGGGCAGTTTGAAAACCCTTGATAAATTGGCGTTCAGGCTCTTTATATGAGCCGTTTGAGAATTGTGTATTTTTTGAAAATGTCGCAGGAATTTGTTCCGGGTTTATTCAAAAAATAGAGATTAAATTCTGTTTTAATTTGAGTTAAAGTTACATTAAAATGTAATTTAATTTTCTTTTTATCCGGCAAATATTTTCTCAAACTCCCTGACACGATTTCTCAAACTCCGTGACGCGTTACAATTCCCCTTAATTATCTTCCCTCTCCGATGGGAGAGGGTGCCCGCCCCGCTGATGGCGGGAATGGGCGGGCGGGTGAGGGCTGACCCTTTAGGAAAATGCCCGTAAGGAAGAACCCAAACCGTGGCAAGGGGTGAGATTTTTGGGATAAAAAAACAAACCGCCTGCAATTTCAAGAAAATAACCCCTCAGGCAGCACAATTTCCATAGTTGTTGAGTTTTCTTCACTGTCAGAAGAAGCAAAAATCTCGCCGCCATGAGCATTTATGATTTTATTTGAAAGATAAAGCCCGAGCCCGGTTCCGACCTTTCGGAACTTCTTCGCAGTTGAATAGTATTTGTCAAAAATATGGCCCAAATCTTCTGTTTTTATTGTGTTTCCGTAGTTTTTTATCTTAATTAAAAAATTCGCACCGGATTTTTCAACAAAAATATCAACAGCCGCTCCCGGGGAGCTGAAAGATATGGCATTCAGAACGAGATTTTTCAAAACGCGTTTAATATAAAACTCATCAAGCATTACTTTTTGAGAGCCGTTTGAAGCAAATTTCAACAAAACATTATTCGCCTGCGCAATTGGCTGCATTTCTTCCAGAACTTTTTCAATCAGCCTTGAAATATCCACGGGCTCTTTTGTCAGATTTATCTGCGTTTCGTTTAATTTGTAGGTTTCAAGCAGAATTTCGACCAGCTCAACGAGTTCTTTGTTGGAATTTTTAAGATGAAAAACCGCTTCTTTCTGCGCCTCGGTCAGTTCGCCAAAACGCCCGTCAACAAGGAAATTCAGCATGTTATTTTCTGCAATAATCGGCACCTTGAGGTCATGGGTCAGGGTCGCAACGAAATCCTCCTTGAGTTTAACTATCTCTTTTTGCGCCTCCAGCTGCTCATTAAGCTCTTTCTGATACTCTTTAATCATATCCTCGCGGTCAACTATTGCCTCAATCATCCGGTTCATGCTTTCAGAAAAATTGGGCAAAACAGCGAGCGCAAAAGAGTCAATTGTGTCGTAAATATTGCCATATCTTATGGAATTTATCGTTCTTGCAATGCTCCTGAGCGCTTTTTTGTGACGACGGAAAGAATGTTTGAGCTTTTTGTATTTAAACAGCAAAAGCACCGCCCATAAAGCGAGGATTATAGATAAAAAAGCAAAAAACCAGCCCATCCGCTAATATCCGTAATGTTCATGTGACACAAGATATTCTCTGACATGATTCAGAGCGGATTGGACGATTCTGGTAATTCTTGAGGACGAAAGCCCGACCTGCTGGGCAATTTCTTTAACCTGCATGTTTCTGTAAAAACGATATTCCACAACAAGCCTGTCTTTTTGCGGAAGCGTGGCGATTGCTTCTCTTATTGCTTTTCCAAGCTCGCCAATTTCGGCTTTTTCATCGGGAAGTGCATGCGGGTCTTTGATAAAATCGAACGGAGAATCGTTATCCGAGCTTGCAGCGGCAATTGAGTCGATAGAAAGGATTGTTTCGTAAACAGCCTCTCTGACTTTTCCCGGAGAAACATCAATATCGCCCGAAGAATCGCCCTCTTCAGCGGAATTGTCTTTTGTGTGTTTGAGCGAGTACCATTTGTAACGGTTTCTCAGCTCATTTCTTATTGCCCACCTTACAGCCGTACCGATGTAGGAGCTGTTGTATTTTTCCAGCTGTTCGGGAGTTTTGTTCTTAATAAGCGCCTGAACCGCAATAATGCCAATACTTACAAGCTCTTCATAATCGACCATATGCGACGGAATACGCCGGTGTTCGACTTTTGCCACTTTTTCAACGATTTCGATATATTCTTTGATTTTTGTTTGAGATTGGTTAACCATTTTATTGCTTTGCAGTACGAAAACTCTTGTTTCAGCAGGCTTTTCGCCTCACTGCATCAAATTCCTCTATTTTTCCGTTCTGTTAGTATTTATATTACTAGAATTTTGAGTTTTTCGCAAATTATATACAAACAGTAAAATTTCAGCGACCGCTTTGTACAAATCCGGCGGAATTTCACGATTCAAATCAACAAGCCGGTAAAGAGCACGTGCAACCGGCGGGTTTTCAATAACAGGAACAGCATGTTCGCGGGCAATTTTTATGATTTTTTTTGCAAAAAGCTCGGTTCCTTTTGCGATAAGCTTGGGGGATTCCATTTCACTCGAGTCGTATTTCAGCGCGCAGGCTACGTGAACCGGATTTGTTACAACAAAATCCGCCTCAGGCACAGCGTCCATCATGCTTTGCTGAACCATTTGTTGTCTGCGCTGGCGCAGCGCGGCTTTTACGTTCGGGTCGCCTTCTGTGTTTTTATATTCATCTTTTACTTCTTTAAAGGACATTTTTTGGTCTTGCATAAATTTCCAGCGCGTCATCCCGTAATCCGCCACAGAAATAATGAAAAATGCAATCGACGCCTTGATTACGAAGTCCATAATCAGGCTCCCGAACTCCTGCATAACCGCAAAGTTGTTATCAATTGCGGCAAGGCTCAAAATTGTTTCAAAATGCGACTGATAAACCATCCAGCCGACATAACCGAGGATTACAACTTTCAAAATGTTCTTAAAAAGCTCAAAAAGCGTTTTTATAGACATCAAATTTTTGAAATACTTCGTAGGGTTCAATTTATCGAGTTTCGGCGAAAGCGGCGTCATAGTAACGAGCGGCCCGACCTGAATAAAATCACCCATAATCCCGATAAACATCGCAATCGCCAGAATTGGCGCGATTATGAGCACAGTCGGAACAAGCGTTATAAACAAAAGGTACGGCAGCCCGATGTTTGCAAGGTGCTGGTTCGGGATTTGCTCATAGCACAGGACAAAAAGCTTTGTAATCTGGTCCCAGATGAACGGTGCGAGTTTTGCGATTGCAAAAAACATGACTATCATCGCCAAAGCGGTTGAAAAGTCCTTTGATTTGACGATTTGTCCTTCTTTTCGGGCTTTTTCGAGCTTCTGGTGCGAAGCCTCAAATTGTTTATCTTCATCACCCATCTGCGGTTATTCTTTCCTGGCTGTAAATTTAATGAATCTAACTCAACTGTCAATATTCTATCATGATTTTGCAATTTTGGTGCGGAGCGGTGTGATGTTGTTATCTTGAAACCGTTTCAGGGTGCAATTTTGTAAAAATGGACATTATCCTTGCGATTCCGAATCAAGTTCGGAATGACGGCACACTTTTTGTCACCCTAACAATTAATCAACCCAAAAACGCTCCCCACCCCAGCCCTCCCCGAGTTGGGGAGGGAGCAGTCGTAGAAATACGCCAGTATTTCGTACGAATGCGGATGGGGAACGACTCAAAAACCATCTTGAAAACCCCAAAATCCCATTTTTTCACAATCTTGCGGTGGGAACCGTTTCACTTTTCCCACCCTACAACTTTTTGTCACCCTGAACTTGTTTCAGGGTCGCAAGGGCTGTGCTTATCGACTTCAATCTTGCGATTCCGAAACAAGTTCGGAATGACGGCACACTTTTTGTCACCCTGACAATTAATCAACCCAAAAACGCTCCCCACCCCGACCCTCCCCGAGTTGGGGAGGGAGCAGTCGTTGCAATACGTTAGTATTGCTTACGACTGCGGGTAGGGGTCGATTCTAAACAAGCTTAAAAAGCCAAAAATTTACAACGCAAGTTCAGCGCAGGGCGTGCTTTTCAAGCCTTATCCCAACTTTTCCAGCTGCTCAACCGCAAAACGCGCACGATTTGTGATTTGCTCAAGCGGCGCATCCTTGTATAAACAACGCCCGAGCCCAACAGCCCTCGCTCCCGCTTTTAAATAACCGCAAAAATCATTCAAACCGATTCCCCCCGCAGGCATAAGGTTCAAAAACGGCATGGGCCTTAAAATATCCTCAAGATATTCGACTTTTCCCATAGAATTTGCGGGAAAAAGCTTAATCAAAGGAACTCTGGATTTCCATGCGGTATAAGCCTCGTTGGGCGTAGAAACAGTCGCAATATGCGGAACTTTGTTCGATAAACAAAACTTCACCATGCTGGTCTGAAAAACTGGAGAAACAATCGCCCGTGCACCCTGTTCCAGAGCCTCCATTGCGCGTTTCTGGGTGATAATTCCGCCTGCTGTCACCGTCAATTCAGGATTTTTCGCCAGTTCACCGATAGCCTGAACCAGACAGCCCCTTTCCACGGTAATTTCGAGCGATTTTATCCCGCCTTTTACCAGACATTCGGAAATTTCAAGCATTTCTTCCGGCGTTTTTGCACGAACCACTGCGTATATTTTGTTTTTGTAGATGGATTCTATTGCGTTCATTATTTTATTTTTTCGCTCTGGCGGGAGGGTTGAGGCTTTTTGGTCTTTATTTTTATAAAATTGAAAACCGTTTTGTTCGTTTCTTCGACATTTTCTTCCTCGTAGCCGAGCAAAATCTCCAAATCCTTTTTCAAAAGGGTAATATCTTCGTATTTTTTCAAAGTTCCGTCCAGCGCAATCGAAACATCGCCGGTTTCTTCCGAAACAACAAGGCATGCCGAATCCGAAACCTCGCTCATGCCGATAGCGGCTCTGTGGCGGGTTCCGTATTTCCAGCTGAGCTTTGGATCCTCGGTCAAAGGCAGCAAAACGCCGGCAGAACGGATTTTTTCACCGGAAATCACGACCGCGCCGTCATGGAGCGGGGTATTTGTGTGAAAAATCGTCAAAAGCAGCTCTGTTGAAACATTTCCGTCAATCTGCGTGCCGACATCCGAATATGTATGCACGCTGTCATCGCGCTCCAGCACGATTAGAGCGCCGGTATGGGTTTTTGCAAGATATTTTACCGCCTCGATTAACTCTTTTATTACGTTGATTTTTTCAATATGCCTTGTTTCACGTTTTGAAAAGAGCGAATTTTTAAAAATATTAGATTGGCCCAAATATCCGAGAAATTTACGAATTTCAGGCTGGAAAATAATTACGGCGCCGAACATAATCACGTTGACCATGGTTCTGAGGAAAACGCCAAGAAGCTGGAGGTTAAATTTGATAAGAACTTCGCTGAAAATCCATGCAAAAAGCAGGATAAACAGCCCTTTTACAAGCTTTTCAGACTGCGTGCCTTTGATGAACTTGCGATACAAAACATAAAGCATGCCAAAAATGATTAAAACTTCGGTAACGTTGACCCAGGTAAAACTGAGCTGCAAAACGCCCAACTGTTTTATGACTATGTCTTTTATCTCGCCTAACAACGCTTTTTGCCTCTATCTCAAACGTTCGGGTATCACATCAAGAGAAACCAGATGCTCGTAACTCTCTCTATTTATTATAATATCAGATTGTCCGTGATTTACAAGTACCGCAGCAGGTTTTAATACGCGATTGTAATTGCTGGACATGGAATATCCGTAAGCGCCTGTGTCGTAAACGCAAATTATGTCGCCTTCTTCGAGTTCGGGCATTTTTACGTCTTTTATTAAAATATCACCGGATTCGCAGAACCTGCCGGCAAGAGTTATTGTTTGTGCAAGCGGGGCTTCGGGTTTGTTAGCAACCTGCGCCGTATAAAGCGCCTGATAAAGGCTCGTACGCGGGTTGTCAGCCATTCCGCCGTCAACAGCAACGTATTTTCGCCCTTTGGGAACCTGTTTTGAGCTGCCGACAGTGTACAAAGTTACGCCGGAGGTGCCGATTATGCTTCTTCCGGGTTCAATGAAAATCGTAATGCCGCCGGTATTGTATTTTTTAGAATTTTCTTCAACCGAGGTGGTTATTTGCCTTGCTATTTCTTCTACTGTCGGGGGCTGGTCGTTTTCTGTGTATTTTATGCCCAGTCCGCCGCCGAGGTTGATTGTGTGCAGCTCAATGCCGAATTTTTCTCTAATTCTGGCAATTTCTTTTAAAATAACTTCGACTTCATCGTAATAAATTTTTGTTTCAAAAATCTGCGACCCGATATGCGCATGAAGCCCGATTACATTGAGATTTTCGTATTCATCGCGCAAAAGTTCCAGCGCATCGTCAATCTGGGTCAAATCAAAGCCGAATTTTGAATCCAGATGGCCCGTCTGGATGTATTCGTGCGTGTGGCATTCGATTCCGGGGGTTATACGGAGCAAAATATCAGCTTTTTTGCCCGCAGCGCCCGCAGCTTCGTTCAAAAGTGCAAGTTCAAGAAAATTATCAACAGAAAACTTGCCCACGCCGACCTCAAGTGCGAGCTGGAGCTCCTCGTAGGATTTGTTGTTGCCGTTAAAGAGGCATTTTGACATATCAACGCCCGCAGAATGTGCTGTGTAGATTTCGCCGCCCGAAACAAGGTCAAAACCGAACCCCTCCGAGGACATAATCTTGCAGATTGCTTTTGTCATGAAAGCTTTTGCCGCGTAGAGCATATTTATGTTCGGATAATCTTTAAAAGCGGTTTTGTATTCGTTTGCGATGGTGCGGATTGTTTTTTCGTCAAAAACATAGAGCGGAGTTCCGTATTTTTCCGCCAATTCAACCAAATCGCAGCCGCCGATTTCAAGATGACCGTTTTCGTTGATTTTTGTTGTTACAGGTTTAATGCTCTGGTTAGCTGTCATATTTTACCTCATGTTATTAATTATATATGTGCGATTTTAGCATAAACAGCCCTCTGCTGTATAGCGCGGAGAATCAATTTGCACACTGCGCTTAAATCATGGTAGTATTTTATTAAGGAATATATTTGTTGAGGAGAAATTATGGGGAACGGAAACGAGCCGGTTGTAAATCTTATTTCAAAACCGGAAAATATGCTTAAAACAATTTACACAGCGTGCAGAACCTGCTACAGTGCGGATTATCCGATAAATATCTATGAAAATGCAGCTGATGAAGAAAAAATGCTCAAACTCATTGAGCGTGTAATCGGTTCGGGTCATTTTTCTACAATCGAGCATATTCAGGTTACTTTTGCGATTTCAAATGTTTCGCGTGCATGCACCCACCAGCTCGTGCGCCACAGACACATGTCTTTTTCGCAAAAATCCCAGAGATATGTTAAAGAAAAAGGGCAGTTTGATTACATAATTCCGCCGGCTGTCGAAAAAAATCCGGAATTGCTTGAAAAATACAAGAAGTTTATGGAGTTTACGGCGAATTTCTACACAGAAATGACCGAAGCAGGAATTCCCGCAGAAGATGCCCGTTTTGTCATGCCAAATGCCGCAGCCAGCTCGCTCGTAACCTCTTTGAACCTCAGGGAAATGATTCATCTTGCACATTTGCGCCTTTGCACCCGTGCGCAGTATGAAATCAGGATTATGGTCAAAAAAATGTGCGAAGAACTCATAAAAGAAGAGCCATGGTTGAAAAAATACCTTGTTCCGAAGTGCGAAAGCCTTGGATATTGCGACGAAGACAAATCCTGCGGAAGAAAAAAGGTCAAAGCGGAATTTTTGCGTGAAGAGGTGAAAGCATAAGAAACAAGTTCGGAATGACGGCACATTTTCCGTCACCCTGAACTCGTTTCAGGGTCGCAAGGACATTGTCCATCGACCTTAACCTTGCGATTCCGAATCAAGTTCGGAATGACGGCTTGCTTTTTTGTCATTTTTAACACTTCGCAACAAAAATAAGTGTAATTTTCACAATAATTTGTAAAAATACGCAAATTATATTATAATGTTAAGGCTGTAACATTATAACAGTTTTAGAGAGAGAAAAAACCAGCAGGAATGGAACTTTGGCACTAACATTTCAGGAATTAATTCTAAATTTATCAAAATTTTGGTCAGACTATGGCTGCATAATCCAACAGCCTTATGATATTGAAAAAGGCGCAAGCACAATGAATCCGGCAACTTTTTTGCGTTCATTGGGGCCGGAACCGTGGAATACGGCAATGGTCGAGCCATGCAGACGCCCGACTGACGCCAGATACGGCGAAAACCCGAACAGACTGGGTCATTATTTCCAATATCAGGTTATTTTGAAACCATCTCCGGACAACGCTCAGGAATTGTACCTCAAAAGCCTTGAAGCGATGGGAATTGACCTTTCAAAACATGATGTCAGGTTTGTCGAAGACAACTGGGAATCACCCACCCTCGGTGCGGCCGGTGTAGGCTGGGAAGTTTGGCTTGACGGGATGGAAATTACGCAGTTTACCTATTTCCAACAGGTCGGCGGGCTTGAAATTCGCCCTGTTGCGCTTGAATTGACATACGGGCTTGAACGTATTGCAATGTATCTTCAAAATGTTAATTCTGTTTTTGACGTTATGTGGAACAAAAACCTGAAATACGGCGAAATTTATCTTCAAAACGAAATTGAACAGTCAAAATACAATTTTGAAGTTTCAGATGCGGCGAGATTGTTCAAATTATTTGACCTTTATCAGGAAGAAGTCGAAAATTGCGTAAAAAACGAGCTTGTTCTTCCTGCATATGATTATGTTTTAAAATGCTCGCATGATTTCAACCTGCTTGATGCCAGAGGCGTAATAAGCAAGGACGAAAGAATAAATTACATAAACAGGGTAAGAAGAATGGCGGCGATGGTCGCAAAATTATACGTTGAACAACGAGAAAAACTGGGATTCCCCCTTTTGAAGAAATAGAATATAAGGAAAAATTACATGCCCCACGAAAAAGAAGTAACAGAAGCAGGACTGGTCGAACATTTTGTTTCAAAATTATTAAAAACCAAAAATCCGGATGATATGATTGCAGATTCCAAAGAAACCGGATTGAATAAAACCCTTAACTGGGTGGATTTGATTATTCTGGGTATCGGTGCGGTAATCGGTGCCGGAATCTTCTCAATGGTCGGTTCGGCTGTTGTCGGAACGAACGGACATCCCGGTGCAGGCCCGGCTCTTATTATTTCTATGATAATTGCGGCGATTGCCTGCATATTCTCAGCGCTTTGTTATGCTGAATTTGCCTCCATGATACCGGTTTCGGGCGGTGTTTATACATATACATTTGCCACAATGGGTGAATTGGCGGCATGGATGGTCGGATGGGTCTTAATGCTCCAATATACCATCGGAAACATCGCAGTAGCATGCAGCTGGACGGGTTATTTGCTCCAGTTTTTACGCGGATTTGAGCCTTATACAGCTCATCTTCCCGCAGCTTTGCAATCAATCTGCCACCATATAATGTATCCTCCGCTCTGGCTTGTGAGCGATTACGGAACAGCTTCCGCAGCGTATGTAAAAATGGGTCTTAACCCCGCAGAGCAGATTCCGCACCTTTTCGGGCTTATTCCCATATCAATAAATGTTCCGGCAATTGCAATGATATTGCTGGTTACAGCGATTCTCGTAAAAGGCATTTCAGAATCCAAAAATATGGCAGGGATAATGGTTGTTATTAAACTGCTTGTTATTGCCCTGTTCATAGGCGTAGGCGCTTTTTACGTAAAACCCGGAAACTGGGTTCCTTTCATGCCTAACGGAATCGGCAGCGTTCTTATCAGCGCGTTTACGATTTTCTTTGCATACACAGGCTTTGACGCAATTTCAACAGCCGCAGAAGAAACCAAAAATCCGCAAAAAGATGTTCCGATTGGCATTATCGGCACACTTTTAGCGTGCACGGTCGTATATATATTTGTAGCGCTTGTTTTAACGGGTGTTGTTAAATGGGATATGATTAATATCCACGCGCCTATTGCGCATGCAATGCAAATGACGGGGCAAAACTGGGTTGCAGGGCTGATTTCAGTCGGTGCGTTGACCGGTTTGACCTCGGTATTGCTGGTTATGCAGCTTGCCGCAACAAGAATACTTTTTGCTATGGCACGTGACAATTTCTTCCCGACAATATTGAAAAAAGTGCACCCTGTTTACAAAACTCCCCACGTAATCACATGGCTTGTGGGCTCAGCAATGGTTATCGGGTGTTTGTTCCTTGATTTGAACCTTGCTGCCCAGCTTTGTATCTTCAGCGTGTTCACATCGTTCATTATTGTTTGTATCGGGGTGCTGATTTTAAGAAAAACCGACCCGAACCGCCACAGACCGTTCAAAGTGCCATTTTCACCGTTCTTTCCGGCAATGGGCATACTGCTTTGCGGTACATTGATGTGCGTAGCTATCGCAAGCATGGGCAAAACAGCGCTTCTGTTCCCGCTCTGGCTATTAATCGGGCTTTCAATCTACGCTTTTTACGGCTACAAGAGAAACCGCAGAATTGAGGGCATTGAAGAACGCAGAAAAGCCAACAAAGAAGCCCGCGAAAAGGCACAATTATAAAAAACAACTTTCATATAAAAAAGCCGCCCAATCAGGCGGCTTTTTTGTTTCCTCTTTGCAACTTAAACAGTACCGGAATTCCAGCTGTGCAGGTATTCTTCCTGCTCCGGAGTCAAAGTGTCAATTTTAATGCCCATGGAGTCAAGTTTGATTTTTGCAATCTCAACATCGACTTCATGAGGAAGGGTGTACATTTTGTTTTCGAGCTTGCCCTGATTTTTAACAATGTATTCCATTCCGAGCGCCTGATTAGCAAAGCTCATATCCATAACCGACGCCGGATGCCCTTCCGCAGCGACGAGATTAACAAGTCTGCCCTCGGCAAGAACATAAATTGACTTGCCGTTTTTGAGTTTGTACTCTTCAAGCGACGGTCTGATTTGTCTGATTTCGGTTGTTTCTTTTTTCAGGCCGTTAACGTTAACTTCAACATCAAAATGCCCTGCGTTGCAAACAAAAGCGCCATCTTTCATCGTGAGCATGTGATGAACATCAACAACGTTCTTGTCACCCGTGATAGAGATGAAAATATCGCCAATTTTTGCAGCTTCTGCGATAGGCATTACGCTGTAGCCCTCCATCGCCGCTTCCAGAGCTTTCAGGGGGTCAACTTCCGTGACAATAACGTTTGCGCCGAGCCCTCTTGCTCTCATTGCCGCGCCTTTTCCGCACCAGCCGTAGCCGCATACAACAAATGTTTTGCCGGAAAGCAGGATATTTGTTGCGCGGATAATACCGTCGATTGCGCTCTGGCCTGTTCCGTATCTGTTGTCGTAAAGGTGTTTTGTTAAGCTGTTATTTACGCCCACAGCAGGGAATTTCAGGCTTCCGTCCGCTTCCATTGCCTCAAGACGGATGATTCCCGTTGTAGTTTCTTCGGTTGAGCCGATAATATTTTCGATTAATTCAGGTTTGTTCTTATGAATGGTCGCAACAAGGTCGCAGCCATCGTCAATAACCAGATGGGGCTTGTGATTCAAAACTTCTTCAACGTGTTTTGCGTAAGTTTCGGAAGATTCGCCCGCATAACCGAAAACCGGAATTCCCCAGTATTTTACGAGTGCTGCAGCAACGTCATCCTGCGTTGAAAGCGGGTTAGATGCCGCCAAAACTGCGTCCGCGCCTCCCTCTTTCATTGCAACACAAAGCGCTGCGGTTTCTTTTGTTACATGCACGCACGCCGTCAACCGCAAGCCCTTAAACGGCTGCTCTTTTTTGAATCTTGCTTTAATTCTTTCCAGAACCGGCATATCTTTCATTGCCCATTCAATATTATTTTTGCCCTGTTCTGCCAGAGCCATATCTTTGACGTCGCATTTTATCGCTGTCATCGGCATTTTTCTCTCCTTTTTGCTTTGAAATCGGCTAATACACTACAATTTTAGCATAAATTAACACGTGTAAAGCTTTTTACAAATTTTCTTTAATAATTTATAATAAATGAATCAGAAAAGAGGTTAATTTATGAAACTTACTGTATTAGGTGCGGGCTGCTGGGGACTTACGCTGACGTGGCTTTTGACCAACAATTTTGAAAAAGTTACTGTATGGGGACGGGATGTAGATATTTCTGACGAACTCAGAACGAAAAAATCAGTAAAAAAGCCCATCGAAATCCAATTGCAGGACAAAGTTGAAGTCACCTCAGACCTTGAAAAAGCCGTTTTGGACGCTGATATCATTCTGCTTGTTGTTGCGACTTCCGGGATTCGTGAAGTTTGCAAAAATCTTGCAAAAATCGGCTTAAAAAAGCACCAGATTCTCGTAAATACCTCAAAAGGCCTTGAATTACCCTCTTTGATGAGGATGAGCGAGGTTATGAAAGAAGAATTGCCCGACGCTAACATCGCAATCCTTTCCGGCCCGACCTTAGCCAAAGAAGTGCTTGCCGGCTGCCCCACAGCGGCTTCTGTGGCCTGCGAAAACATGGAAATCGCAAAATATGTGCAGGAAAAACTAACAGTTCCGTCAAAATTCCGCCTTTACACGAACGATGACGTAATCGGCGTCGAGCTGGGCGGCAGTTTAAAGAACGTAATCGCGATTGCGTCAGGGTTTGCGGGTGCTTTGAACCTCGGCGACAACTGCAAAGGTGCACTTTTGACCCGCGGAATGGCCGAAATCGTCAGAATCAGCGTTGCTCTGGGTGCAAAACCCTCTACCTTATACGGTTTGTCCGGTATGGGCGATTTGATTGCAACCTGTTCAAGCCCGTTGTCCAGAAATTACACGGTTGGCTCGATGATTGGCAAGGGTAAAAAAATTAACGATATTTTGAGTGAGCTGGGCTCGGTTGCCGAGGGTGTGAAAACCTCAAAAGCCGTTTGTGAGCTGGCAAAGAAGCTCAATCTTGAAGTTCCTGTTTCAGCGGCAATTTATGAAGCCGTTTACACCGAAATCACGCCGCAGGAGGTTCTGGACAAGTTGATGAACAGGAAATTGAAGCAAGAATAAACACTTTCTCCGGGTCGAGGGAAATTACTACTCCCTCGCCCCTACTTATTTACCTTAATTATTCTCCCTCCCCAGATGGGGGAGGGTCGGGGGTGGGGGACAACCCGGAGGGGAAACCAAAGAGGGCTGGGGTGAGGGTGCGTCCGCTTGCAGCCAAAAAAGTCAAACAATTTCGCAAAAAATCACGTTTTTTCATTCCCTCAAACTGCAGATATTGCGCTCAAATCGCGGCATTTTTCTTTTCCGTTCCGATTCCCCGGGCAAAGCCACGTTAATTTTGAATTTTTATAGCTTTTTGACGCCTCCTCCATAGTCACTGCAAAGAAAAATGCCGCGGTTTGAGCTTTTCAGGTTTTTTGGGGGCGGTGGAGGTTTTAAATTTTTGAGTTGGTGAAATTTAGATTGAATTTTGTTTCAAAAGCTTTTTTCAGCGCCCCGCAAAGGTGCTCGCAGGTGATTTCGGAAGAAATTTCTTTTAAGGTGATAATCTTGTCCTGACGCGGTTCTTCGCCGAATATTTGGTTGATTTTTTCAGGGCAGTAATCAAAAAGAACAGAACCATGCTGCAAAATGCTGCCCTCTTTTCGGAATTGTGCTGAACCAACGAGTTTTTTCCCCTGAAAACTCAAATCTGCGCCCGTTGAAAGCGACATGCAGTACTCAAATTTAAGGCTGGCGGCACGTTTCGGGTTTTCTTCGGGGAATTCCGCATTTATCCCGAGTTTTTGAAACCCCGCTGCCAGAGCTCCGGAAATTTCTTTGTACGAAAGGGTTACAGAGCCGCCGTTTTCCAAAAAACCGCTTCTACAAGTAAAAGAATAGGTCAATTCATTATCATGCAAAAGCGCCCTGCCCCCCGTAAGCCGCCGCACAAGGTCGATTCCGCTCTTTTTGCAAAACTCCTCATTAACATGCGCCGCATTCTGGTTTCTGCCAAGAGAAACGCATGCCGGCTTCCAGCCGTAAAAACGCAAAACAGGAATGCCGGTTTTTATTGTAAAATCAAGCATTTTTTCGTCAAAATCCATGTTAAAACGCCCGTCATGGACGGAAAACGGCACAAAAACAGCCTCCATCAGCCGAGAATCCTCTTGAACGCCTCAGGGATTGCGTCTATAACGTCCTGTGCAAGAACGCAGTATTCCGTAAGGCTTTCAGCGGCAATTTCACCGCAAAGCCCGTGCAGAAAAACGCCCGCAATCGCAGCATTTTCGCAAGAAAGCCCCTGCGCAAGAAATGCGGAAATAATTCCGGTCAAAACGTCGCCGGAACCGGCTTTTGCCAGCGCGGAGCTGCCGCTTGTGTTCTCAAAAAACCTGAAATCCTTTGTGCAAACAATTGTGCCGCTTCCTTTTAAAATTACGGTGCAATTGAATTTTTCTACGGCTCTTTTTGCTGCATTTGCCCTGTCTGCAAGGATTTCTTCAAGCGAAACATCAAGAAGCCGCGACATTTCCTTTGGATGAGGGGTGATGATGGAGTTTTTGGGGAGTTTTGTGATTTTTGAATCCGCAATCGCGTTCAATGCGTCGGCGTCAAGCACCACAGGTGTTTCAATGTCTTTCATAAAGCCGAGCGCTTCATTTACAAACGCAAAAACCGCCGGATTGTCCGAAAGCCCCGGCCCCATTGCGATTACATTGTATTTGTCGAGAAAAGGCTTGATTTCCGGGAAAGAATCGCTTGCAATGCACTGTTTATAAGAATCACGGAGCTTAAAAAAGGTCAAATTCGGGGTCAAAGCGGAGATATTGTTGATTACGGTTTCAATTGTGGCAAGGGAAACAAGCCCTGCGCCGCTTTTCAGTGCCGAAACTGCGCTCAAATACGCCGCACCCTGATAATTCAAGCTTCCGGCGATAGTTAAAATGCGCCCGAAAGTGCCTTTGTTGGAGTTTTCAGGGCGTTTTGGGATTAAATATTTTACGGTATTTTTTTCGATTTTATCCATTTTGCCTCAATGCCTCATAAACAACGATTGCCACGGAATTCGAGAGGTTCAGGCTCCTTTGGCCGTCTTGCATGGGGATTGTGATTGAGTGTGAGCCCTGCGAAAGCAGCAAATCCTCCGGCAGCCCTCTGGTTTCCGGCCCGAATACGAAAAAGTCGCCGTCTTTGAACTTCACGTCCGTGTAGCGGTTGCTGGTTTTGGTCGTGAGGTAGTAAAAATCCCTGTCCGGAAATTCTTCATACAAATCCTCAAGTTTTTCGACCCTTTTTACGTTTACAGAATCCCAATAATCAAGCCCCGCGCGTTTTAAGTGGCGGCTGTCGATTGAAAATCCGAGTTTTCCGACCAGATAAACGTCAGCGTTTGTGCATGCGGCGAGGCGCACGATATTCCCCGTATTCTGGGGGATTTCAGGTTCGTAAAGGACTATGTTGAATTTGGTTTTGATGTTCATTTGTGTTGATTTTAGCACAAATTCCATAAATAACACAAAAATTGTCACCCTGAACTTGATTCAGGGCCGCAAGGGCTTGAAAATCGTGCTTCCGGCGGCAAGATTCGGGCTTATCGACTTCAATCTTGCGATTCCGAAACGAGTTCGGAATGACGGCACGATTTTCGTCACCCTGAACTTGTTTCAGGGTCGCAAGGGCGGTGATTATCAGCTTCAATCTTGCGATTCCGGGTCAAGCCCGGAATGACGGCACGATTTTCGTCACCCTGAACTTGTTTCAGGGTCGCAAGGGCTTGAAAATTGTGCTTCCGGCGGCAAGATTCGGGCTTATCAACTTCAATCTTGCGATTCCGAATCAAGTTCGGAATGACGGCATACTTTTTTGCCACCAAAAACTTGTTTGACTGCTTTTTCCAAAATCTCAATAAAAAGCAGGACAGGCGTTTGCCTGTCCTTGAACTCTCTCTTAACATTTGTTGTTGTTAGGATGTTGTTATGATTTATATTCTTTTTCAAACCCGAAAAGCGAGCTTACGGATTCGTTGTCGTGAATTCTCGAGATTGCTTCACCCAGTGCCGGCGCAATGCTGAGCTGCGTGAACTTCGCGGGGATGTAATTTCTTTCGAGCGGGATAGAATTGGTGATAATAACCTCTTCAACCGGTGCTTCTTCAAGCCTTTGGATTGCGGGGCCGGAAAGTACGCCGTGAGCTGCACAAACATAAACTTTTTCAGCGCCTTCTTCCTTGAGAAGTCTTGCTGCGCCGCAAATCGTGCCGGCAGTGTCAATAAGGTCGTCGAAAAGCACGCAGATTTTGCCTTTTACGTCGCCGATTACGTGTTCAGCGATGGCTTCGTTGTGTTTGTCGCGTCTTTTATCGACAATTGCGAGCGGACAGTCGAGTTCTTTTGCAAAATGTCTTGTTCTTGCTACCCCGCCTGTGTCAGGGCTTACTGCAACGAGTTTTTCAGAGGGAATATTCAATTCTTTTATGTATTTTGTCAAAACAGGGGTTGCAAAAATGTGATCAACGAGGATATTGAAGAATCCCTGAATCTGCCCTGTGTGCAAATCCATCGCCAAAACTCTGTTTACGCCGGCTGTAGTTAAAAGGTCGGCAACGAGTTTCGCTGTGATAGCTTCTCTTCCGGAGGTTTTTCTGTCCTGTCTTGCGTAGCCGTAATAAGGGATTACAGCGGTGATGGATTTTGCGCTGGCGCGTTTGAATGCGTCAATAATGATTAAAAGTTCCATCAGGTTTTCGTTTACAGGGTTGGAAAGCGGCTGGACAATAAAAATATCGTCGCCGCGGATACTTTGCTGGATTTGGACATAAATTTCGCCGTCAGCAAAGTTTTTTATAACCATCGGCCCTACGGTTGTCCCCAGATAGTCCGCAATCTCCTGCGTAAGCTTTGCATGCGCGCGTCCCGAGAAAAGTTTTATGTCATGCGTCGGGTTTATTGTCTTTTCGCGCTGGGGAAAATCCATAGTAAGTTCCATTTTCATTCCTTCCTTAAAATTTCACTGCGTTAAAATTATAGCAATAAAATTATTAAATTTACAGATAAGATTGCGAAAACTTAATTATTTTCTTAGATGTATAAGTTTTAAAAATCGTAAATTTTATTTTTGTTACTTTTATAGCAGTTTATTTTAAAAATGACATAATTCGTTACAAAATGTTTTTCTAAGGGAAGATTTATGCGAAAAGCTGCATTTTTAGAAGACCAAATGTGAGGTTTTATACTAAAATTCGCTTAAATTTTATGAAAAATAGCCCCAACCTTGCGATTCCGAAACAAGTTCGGAATGACGGCTCTATTTTGTCACCCTGAACTTGTTTCAGGGTCGCAAGGACTCGAAAATCACGCTTCCG
>OJMH01001939.1_pt1 | contig 18872 bp, 9 predicted proteins | sample 1597111 | NCBI WGS metagenome assembly OJMH01 (sample SAMEA2452115, study PRJEB22498) | human gut metagenome | reverse complement strand
AGTTCTGGGGGGTCTGGGGGACTCTTTCAAGAGTCCCCCGGCGTATCCCCGTATCTTCCCGCCCGCGCCTTGCAAAAAAGAAGGAACCGCCCACGAGGGGCGGTTCCGGGGGATGATTACTCGGCGGTCAGACCGGAGCGCTCGATGCCCTGCACCAGGAAGTTCTGGCAGAAGGCATACAGGATGACCAGCGGCAGGATGATACACAGACCGCAGGTATTCCGGATCGCGGCGTAGTACATATTCTGTCCGGCGTAGTCGGTCTTCAGCGAGGACGGGATATCCACGATATCCGGCATCAGGACGATCTTACTGGAGGTGAAGAACATCTCCGTATAGAAGTCATCCGTCCACTGCCAGCAGAAGGCGAACAGGAACACCGTGACCATCATGGGAATGGAAAGCGGCAGAATGATGGTGAGGAATGTCCGGAAGGTGCCGGAACCGTCGATGTATGCCGACTCCTCCAGAGCATCCGGCACGCCGTTGAAGAACTGACGAAGCATGAAGATATACAGTCCGTTCTTGAACGCCAGTCCGGTCATGGACAGGATCACCAGCGGCCAGTAGGTGTTGGTCAGGGTAATGCCCGCATCCTTCATCGGGAGCACGTGGATATTCGCCAGCGCCGCGTCCAGTGACGCGATACCGGTCGATGCGTGCCCGCTCAACAACGACAGGATGCCCCAGATGTCAAAGTACCGGAACTGCATGAACATGGAGAGCTGCAGTGTCTGGTGAGGCACAATCATGGTCAGGATGACCAGCAGCATGATCAGCTTGTTGCCGCGGAAGCGGAACTTGGCAAGACCGTAGGCGATGAGGCAGCAGACAAAGGTCTGCAGCACGCCGCACAGCATCGAGATGATGAACGTGTTGCGGAACGCCTCGGCATACTTCAGCTCGGTCAGGACTGCTTTGTAGATATCCAGCGTGAAGTGCTTGGGAATCAGGCGCACGGTCACGTCCACGAAGTCCTCCGGGGACATGAAGGAGCCTGCGATTTTGGTAAAGAAGGGGTACAGCACGATGTACGAAATACCGATCAGCAGAACCAACCGGAAGATATACCATGCCACCTGCTGGAAGAAGTACAGATTCAGGAACTTCGCCTTCATACGCTCCTTCAGGGGCGTGCGGTCGAAGTCAACCTTGATCTTGTTCTTGGACTCCTTCATTACCTTTGGGGTAGACTGAATGTTATCCATTACGGTGCTTCCTCCTTTCCTTACGCGTCACGCTTCTGGTAGAACACGAAGGCGGAGAAGATACCGCCCAGGAGCGCCAGAATCAGCATGACCAGCAGGAAGTACATCCACGCCATAGCAGAGGATCGCACCATACCGCCGGAAGACGTGTACACGGTCTGAATGTACTTCATGACCGAGTTGGAATCTGTCGTGAACGAGTCGATGATGGTATACACGGCATTGACAAGAATCATGGGGCTGATCATCGGGAAGGTGATCTTCCAGAAGGTTTCCCATGCCGTGGCACCGTCGATCCGGCACGCCTCGTAGATAGCGGGGGAGATGGACTGCAGTCCCGCCAGGAAGATCAGCATCTGGACACCGGAACGGTTCACGATGTCATAGATGTTGTTGATCATGTCCTTGACGAAATCCACAAGCCCCTGTCCGACCTTCATGGAGGAGAACAATCGTTCTATATCCATGGTGGACACGATCTCGTTCGCCGTGCTGGAGCCGGAGCCGTCATTCACGCCGCTGGCATCCTCCATGTAGGAGCCGAGGATGTTCTGACCCTCGACCGACTCCATGATACCGGTGGACAGGATGACGGGGATGAAGAAGATGGCACGGAACAGGGCACGTCCAGCCATTTTCTGGTTCAGCAGGACTGCCATGAACAGCGAGAACAGCAGGATTGCCGGCACGTCGAACGCCAGCTCCTTCATACCTTTGACCAGCGTCTCGGTGAAGGAGGAATCCTTGAAGAGGGCGTACTGGTAGTTCTCCAGTCCGACCCACTCCAGCGAGAATCCGCCTCCGTTGAGAATGGTCAGCTCATAGAAGCTCATTTTCAGGGAATTCCAGATGATAGGCAGGTACACGATGGCAAAGCCTATCACGAAGGGGAGAACGAAGACCCAGCCGGCGCGCGCCTTCCGCTTATCCAGCGAAGCGACTTTACGTCGCTTCGCCTTCGGGGCGCTGACCGTTGACTGCAGCTTGACTTCATTGGTCATTCCATGTTACCTCTCTTTCTCTTTGCGTCCCGGCGCCGTCAGTGCATGACGACCACATACCCATACGCGGGAATGGTATAGGTGACGTCGTCATACCGGACGCTGACCGCGAAGTTGTTGTAGTTCAGGAGGAACGTCTTGTAGTTTTCGTAGCTGCCGTCACTCTTCTTGCTGCCGTAGGTCACGGATACGATCCGTCCGTCCGCAGACAGATACTTGGAAGGATCCTCGATCTCCTCCTCTTCCGTCTTGGTTCCGGTCTTGATCATCTCCTCAATGTCCTTCTCGGTGATCTCGGACAGGTTGGTCACGAAGTACCGCAGCAGCGCCTTGATCTGCTCGCTGGACGTGTACAGGTCATCGCCGTACACCTCCGAGACATTGAACTTAGGCGTCGTGTTGGCATTGACCTTGGTCAGCGCCTCCTCGCAGTACTGGTAGCGGATGTATGCCTCAATGTCGGCACGCAGCTGCGCCTTTGCCTCAGCGGTCTGGTTCATCTCATCGGTCAGGAACTTGCCGTCCACCAGGCGGGCATAGATACGATCGACCCATGCGGTCATTTCCTCGGCAGTCAGCACGCTGTCCAGCGCGTAGTTGACAATCTCGCCGCGGGGCGACGCCTTGCGCGCCTTATCCTGCAGGTCGGTGATCCGCGCATCCAGGTAGTCCTTTTTGAAATACTTGATGGCGTTCTTGTACGTACCGTCAGACGGCTTGGCGGGCTTGCCCGACACGTAGATGGTCAGCACAGGCTCCTCGTTGCCGGAAAGCTGCTCAGAGAAGCTCTGGAACAGCAGGTAGACGTAGTACTTCTGCACATCGGAGGAGATGGAATACTTGCTCTCGATGTAGTAGGTGATGCCGGTGGAGATCTCCTTGGTCAGCTGCGCCACGGAATCCTCCGCGTTACCCAGCGCCGCCAGCAGCATATTGTACAGCTGGTTGGGCGTGGTGTCTGCCGTGATCTTGGCGGCGATCTCGTCATGCTTGCGCTGGACGGCCTCCCGGACCTTTCTGTCCATGGTTGCCATCTGCACATCGTAGTAGTAGTCCATCACCGTGGTTTCGGACAGGCTCACCGCATATGCGTAGTAGATGAAGTCGGAAGCCAGCGCGTTCTTGTCTGCCTCCTCGTCCTTCAGCACGTAGCCCTCGGTGCCCAGTCGGGCAGCAAGCTCCTCGATGAGAGCCGGCAGTCCCGCCTCGCCCGCCGCGGCGATCTTCTCGGTATACTCGGTCAGCAGTGCCGCATTGATGTTCTTGCTGTTGGTCTTGAAGGTGATGCTCACCTCACCGAGAGACTTGACGGCTGCCGCGGCATACGCCTTCAGCATCGCCTTCTCCAGCTCGGAGGAAACATCGCCGTACACGCCCTGAATCTCGCTCAGGATAACTGCCAGCTTGGCGGCGGTGACTGCATCGCCCTTGAAGTTGGCAAGCGTCTGCTTGTAAGAGCCAGCCTGCTCCAGCGCCGTCAGGCGGGATGCCGCCAGGGTAGCCAGCGAGGAGGCGGTCTTGTAGGTCACGGTACGGATAGCCAGCGACTCGACCATGCCGTCGGGAGCGACCAGCTTGAGTGCCGCGCGGTAGTAGTAGGACTCGATGTAGGCACGCAGGTCAGCCTGCAGTGTATCGGGCGTTGCGTACTCCACGCGCTTGGTGGTGTCGGAGTCGTTGATGGCACTCTCAACCACCTTGACGGCAGCCTCGACCGCCTTGTCCAGCATCTCCTTGTCGGCGGCGGTCAGCTTGTAGTTCCCGTCGGTGACGCCCTTGAGACGCGGGTTGAGGATCGTATCAATGGCGGTACCGATCTTCTTGGTCGTGTTGGACACGTTGGTCTGGTTGGAGCCTTCCTTGCCGTTGTCCAGCTTACGGGTCATGATGAAGTTGAGTTTCGGCAGAACATTGTCGTCTGCCAGACCGGTCACGGCGGTGTACAGCATGCTGGTGAAGTAGCCCAGAATGTGCTTATCCACCTCGCTCAGACCGTCCGCGCCCTTCTCATCGGACAGCGTGGGGTCAAAGCGGAACTGCGTACCGAACAGCTCCCGCGCGTACAGGACAAGTCCTGCCACGGAGGTCTTGCCGTCGGACAGACCGTACTTGGCTTCCAGCTCGGCGTCGGTCAAGTTGCGGTTGGCATCCAGGTAGCGGAGGATCGTCTTCTCCACATCGGTGTTCAGCAGTCCGAACGAGCCGGAGACAACCATCTCATACAGGTTCTCCGCCTTGCCGACGATACCGGGCTGACTGCGCAGGTTCTCGCCGTAAGCAGAGCACATCAGCAGTGCGATATGCGTGCGGAAGAAGGTATCCATCTCCGCCTTATCCACCGAATCCTTGAACTGAATACCCAGCTGCTGTTTCATCAGGGCTTCGGTCGTGGCAAGCCGCTCATTGATCTCCTGCTTGATGCTCTCATGCACGCCGCTGGTGCTCTCGATGAGCAGCTTACCGGCCTCGGCATCGGCGAGCAGCTTCTGCAGTGTCTCATGCTCGGTCTCCAGCGACTTGATGGCGCGGGAGATGTTGCGCACGTAGGTACGGAGCTGTGCCAGCGTGGACTTGCGGGTCGATTCCGCGGCTGCCAGCGTCGTGGCAATCGTCTTCAGCTCCTCGTCGGACTTGCCGGCGGCAACGGCGGCGTCATACTGCGCCTTCACTGCCTTGTGGGCGTTGTCCGCCTCGACGAAATTCATCAGTCGCATCTCCAGCGAACGGTCACCGGTCACGTACATATACGCGGAGCCGCTGATACCGGAGTAGCTGGAAATACAGGTCTTGACAAATGCGACCGCCATATCCTCAACCGTGGAAATGGTCTTACGTGCATCGGAGATAGCCTGGTTCTGCTGCTTTCTGTCGTATTCCGCCTGGTTGTTCTGGTAATCCAGAACCTTGTTGAACTCCTCGTTCATGTCGCTCTCCAGCTCGTCGGCGTCGGGGACGCGCATACCGCTGAGGAACGAATGGGCTACGATGGGCTTGCTCTGGACGTCCTTCAGGACGGAGTTCAGCTCGTTGTACAGCTCGACCACATCCTCCTGCCAGATGTCATAGCGGATGGAGTAGTAATGGCTGAGCTGGTAGTAGTCCTTCAGAATTTCGGTGTTCTTGTAGGACAGGATGAAGTAGGGGGATGCGCCGTTCTCAATCGCCTTCAGCTTGGCGTACTCCACGTCGCCTTCCATATTCAGCGGGGTGCCGGCAAAATTCATGTAGCCGTGCAGCACGACGCCGAGGAACGGCACGCTGTAGCTGGAACGGATATAGCGGCTGGAATCCAGCGGTGCGTTCAGGATATGCCGGACGTACTTCCAGGTGTAGACGTTACCGCCGTCCACCATGACATCCAGCGCCTGGTCGCCGCTGCCCGCGATATACTCCAGTGCACGCTTGACGAAGGTCCGGGAATCCTCGCGGTTGTACGGCTCGTCGTCATCGAAGTCGGAGTTGAGCGCGGTTCCCAGCGTGCCGACCGAGATGCCGGTCACGTTGTCCAGCTTGTGGTACTTCTTCATGAACTTCTCATAGAAGTGGCTGAGGTATGCGGGCGAGATGGCAAGCTGGTAGTAGCCGACATACTTCTGCATGGTCGGGCTGTACTCGCGCTTGCTGGAGTACCGGTCGTCGATGGTCTTGACCACGTGCTTGCGCAGGGACAGACCGTCAAACATACCGGTCTCGTTGACATACGAGAAGTCGAAGTCCGGGAAAATGCCCAGATTGCCGTTCTCCAGCTTGGCGGCATAGTCCAGCAGCTCCTGCATGGAGGTATCCTTGGACACTGCCTTCTCCCACTTGAGATTGTACGGCATCTTGGCGTACATACCGCCGTTGGCAAAGCCGGTCAGCTTGAAGTTGACGTTGGTGATGCCCTGCTTGGCAAGATCCTCATACATGGTGATGACGTCTGCCGCCGAGGTCATGGCGCGCTTGACCGTGACCGGGATAGAGGCGATCTTCTCGGTGGTCTGCACGGCGCCGAAGGACTCGATGTACAGGGGGATATCGCCGGACGTATCGGAGGCGGGCAGCTCGCTCAGCAGCCCCTTACCGACCAGGTAATCCCGGTAGGCGAACGCCATGCCGAGCCAGGTCGTGTCATACCACTTGCCGTTCTCCAGTCCCTTTTCCTTTGCGACCGCGGAGTCGGTCAGCAGGATGTAGTGAACCTTGAAGTTACCGGTATACTTCCGGTCGGTGATGACCGTCCACTCGGTGTTGGTACCGACCGAGATGGAGTCCGCCAGGTTGTAGGAGTCCTGCGGGCGGGGGTTGAAGTTCATCATCACGGTGTCGTACTCCGAGAGCACGCCGGCGTGATAGTACATGACGTTGGTCAGGGCGTCGCCCTCCTCGATAACGGCGGTGAAGCCGCGCTTGGAGACGACCTCCTGAATCTCGGTAGCCTTGCCGATGAGCGTTGCGAAGCTGCTCATGCCGGCGGGCGTGGACTTGCCTTCCTTCTGCGCCTTGGTGATGGCATCATACACCACACCGGAGATGCGCGTCACGGTCTGCTGACCCAGCTCGTCGTCGTACTCAAGGCAGTCATAGTACCGGGTATCCTCCACGATACCGAACGCGGGATAGCGCACGGTCTGCTGGTAGGTACCGGTCAGCTTGTGGTACGCGTAGTCCACGCCGTACACCTTGCTCGACACGGAGGTCGTGGTGTTGGGCATATCCTGCATGGCAAACAGCGTACCGGAGCCGTCGGGGTAGAAAACATAGCCGTCATAGGTATTGTTGCCGCAACCCATGTAGGGCAGGACGCTGATGCTGGTCAGCTGGTACAGCGCCTCGTTGAAGGACAGACCGTTGACGGGCAGGCGGACGGTAAAGCCGTCCTCGCCCAGCGTGTACTCCAGCGCCATCTTGAAGACGGGCGGATTGGTCTCGGTGCTCTCGTACTCGGTGAGCTGATGGTCATAGTCCATCTCCTCGTAGGAGTAATCGGGAGCTGCCGTGCGGATCATGTTCTCCTGCTTCTCAATCTGCGTGGAGGACGCGGTGCCGTCGAACACCCAGAACTCCATATCGGGCTTCTTCTTCAGAACCGGGTAGGTCTGGATGAGCTTTTCCTTCAGGGAGTCGGTCTTCTGGCGGGCGATGCTCTTCATGCCGTCCCGACCGCCGTAGTAGGCGATCAGCTGGCGGAGCGCGAAGGGCACGGTCGCGGCATACTCCGTCTCGGTCATGCCGCCCTCACTGCTGATGTCCAGGTTCTTATCCAGACCGTAGTACTCCAGCATGGGGCCCAGCAGCTTCTCACGGAAGCGGGTGTTCTCGATGACGCGGGGGACAAGGTGTCTTGCCTCCTCACGTCCGATGATGTACTCCACGCGGATACCGTTCTTGATGTTCTTGACGGTGATCTGGTCACGCATGGAGGCGTACTCATAGCTGTTGAATTCTCTTTCCTTGCCGTTGTCCGTGTACTTGATGATGATCTGAGACAGCAGCTGGTACTTGATGGAATCGGTCGCGTTGCTGGCGCCGATGTCGTAGGGGTTGGTGAACAGAATCTGACCTGTCGTCACATTCCGCACCGCCACCTCACCGCTGGTCTCGTCGCTGTACAGCTCATAGTCGCCCTTCTTGAGCTTGCGCTTCATGGTGGCGAGCTTGGCTTCCGGCGTTTCGTACACATCGGTCAGGTAATTGATCTGCTTATCCTCTTCGGCTGTTCCTGTTCCTGTTCCCGTGCCGGTCTCCGCCGTGGTCTCGTCTGCCGAAACCGTGACCGAAAATCCGGTCAGAACACCGCACAGCATCAGAACAGCCAAAAACAGAGATAAGATCTTCTTACTTTTCTTCATTCGGGCTCTCTCCTATGTTTCGTTACATTCTGTATTGAATTTCTGTTACGATGTTGGTGATAAGGCTGACGATCTTGCCGATCAGCGTGGTGAACAGGACTGCGATGAACATGATGAACACCATGGCGATCAGCGTACCCAGGATAGTGATAAAGTTCTTACCCAACGAATAGTCATGCGTGACCATGGTTCCGAAGAAGACGAGAATACCCAGCCAGATGAAGGCGAGCGTTCCGATGAAGCCGATGATATCCGTCTCGGCGGACACGCAGAAGTTGGAGTAAATGGTCGCGGGAATGACCAGCAGCGGGATGGGAACCAAGCTGTACGAGCAGGCGATAAAGACGTCCTTGAAGGAGCCTTCGCCGTCGAACAGGGTGGTCAGGCACCAGTTTGCCAGCACGAACAGGAACAGCGGCACCACAACACCGATCAGCTGTGCCCACAGGCTGCTATACCGGTTGCGCGGGTTGAGCAGGTAGCCCTGTCCGATTGCCTGGTAGTAGAAGGTGGCAATCGCCAGTGCGATGAAGAACAGCGAGGCACGGACCGATCCGCGCTTCTCGTGCTTCAGATCCCAGAAGCCGTCGAACGGGTGGAAGATGACATGGAAGCCGTAAGCGACCTCCTGCCAGAAGGTGCGCTTCTTGCCGGACACCGCGACTTTGCGGTTGATCTTGCCCATGGTGCGGAAGAACAGCACCACGCCCACGATAACCGCGACGACGATCAGTAACAGAACCAGGAAGTACGTGGACATCCACTCCTTCCGGATCTCACGGTAGGAGTTGGACCAGTTGGTGGTATCATACGCGGACTCAAAGTAGGACAGCGAGTTGACGTAGTCCTTGTTCCGGTACATTGCCTGCCCGATACCGACATAGGCGGTATCAAAGTTGGAGTTACGCTGCAGCACCTTGGTCCACAGGTTGATCGCCTTGTCGTACTCCTGCGTGCTCTCCGCCGCGATGGCAGACAGGAGCAGGTCACCGTACTCGGTGCGGCGGAACACGGTGATGTTGTTGTTGGTCTTATCCAGCAGCAGCATGACGTCGCCCTGATACGCGATCGCCTTGATACCGTTCTCACCCAGGTTGCCCAGCATGGTTCCGTTGTCGCCGAAGGCAAACAGCAGGTTGCCGTCGAAGTCGTAGGTATACACGCGGTTACGCTTGGAGTCGATCATCGACCAGGTATCCTCCGGACCGACCGCCACGTCCACGATGGTGGAAGGACCTGTGATATCGTCGGTGGACTTGGAGGAGTAATCCACTTCACCGGCGGGGATCCAGAAGCCGTTGCGGCGCATGATCTCGGTACCGTTGGCGTTGAGCAGCTTGACGGGAGAATACTTACCGCTCTTGTCGCTGCCCCTGATACTGCTCTCCACGTCGGCATCCTTGATGGAGGACGTGGTGGCATAGACGAGGTTCTTGCTGGGGTTGATGGAGATATTGTTGAACTCGGTCGTGATGACCTTCTCGGAGTTTTCGCGCTGCTCCTTGGTCTGGAAGCGGCGCCAGATGATCTGCCATGCGGACAGCGACTGCACCTGCGCTCCGATGAAGCCGGTGAAGGTGCCGTCATCGGTCATGACGATGATACCCTGATAGGTGGTGGAGGAGACAACGTACAGTCGGTTGTACTCATCCACGGCGATGGCGATCGGCTTATAGACCGAGCTGCGGTCGAACAGCGTGGATTCCGGCTCCTCGATGATGCGCTGGAACTCGCCCTGCTCGTTGAACACCACGATACGGTAGTTGGCGGTATCGCAAACCCAGATCAGGCGCTCGGGGTAGGTCTTGTTCGGCTCGCTGACGAACACGCCCTGCGGCGCCGCCAGCGCATCCGGCACACCCTCGCTGTTGGTGAAGGTGTTGATGACCCGCTTCAGCTTATAGTAGCGGTCCAGCACCAGGATCCGGTTGTTGCCGGTATCCGCGATGTAGACGTTCTTGGCTTTGTCCGTGACAAGGTCGCTGGGGTTGTTCAGCTTGCCCAGCGTGCTGTCCGCGGCGGCGTCCTCCGGCAGCAGGGACTCAAGTCCCATCTCCGACGCGCCGACCGCCTTGGTGGCGGTATAGGCATCGGGCGAGTAGAGCGCGGTTCCGCCGATACTGTAGGTGTATGTCTGGTACGCCGAGCTTGCGCCGGTCGGCACGACAAGCGCCCCGGCAAGCAGCAGGACTGCGGCAGTAAGGCAGAGGAGCTTCTTCAGATTCATTTTCTTCATTTTTTCGGCACCTCCCCGTTAATCCTTCATACCGCTGGAGCCCATTGTTTCGATGATGTTGGACTGCGATATGACGAAGACCGTAATCGGAACCAGCATCATAATGACCTGCGACGCGGCGGACGCACCGGCACGCTTGATACCGCCTGCCGTGATCTGTCCGATGGCGTAGTTGAAGGACTTATACTGCTCGGAGTAAATGTACATGGAAGCACCGGCGTTCCACAGTCCCTGGAAGCTGTAAATGATCAGAGTCAGCCACGCGGGCTTGACCATGGGCATGGCGATGGTCCAGAAGATGCGGAACTCGCGTGCGCCGTCCAGACGGGCGGATTCCAGCACCGAGTCATTGACGTTGGTATCCATGAACTGCTTCATCAGGTACAGACCCAGCGTCGACCCCCATGCGGGAACGATGAGTGCCCAGTAGGTATCCAGCCAGTGCAGCTCGGACATCAGGATGAAGGAGGTGATGGTGGTGACGGTGGCGTTGAACATCAGGGACAGCTGAACCAGCTGGAACATTCCGTTCTTGCCGGGGAACTTGATCTTTGCCAGCGCGTAGGCAGCCATGGACGCCAGCAGGAGGTGCCCGAAGGTACCGGCAACAGACACCAGCACGGTGTTGAATATGTACCGGGAGAAGGGCACCCACGAGATGTTCATCAGGGTGAACAGGTCGCGGAAGTTCTTGAGCGTGGGGCTGGTCACGATGAAGCGGGGGGGATACATCCACAGCTCATCCAGCGGCTTGAGCGACTGCATGATGACGTACAGCATGGGCAGGAACATGAATACGCCCAAGATGACCAGCAGGACTGTGATGCCTGCGTCGCCGCCCGCGGAACGGGCAAGGACGACCTTGTGATTTCTTGTTCTTAACTTTGCCATATCACGTACCCAACCTTGCTATAATCTTCTTGACCAGCATATTGGCGCCGACCATGATCAGGAACAGCACCACCGCGATGGCGGACGAGTAACCGATCTCATACCGTTGTCCGCCGTAGTCGGACAGATGGTGCACGATGGTATGCGCACAGTAGTTGACGGAGGGGAAGCCTGCCAGCGCATCCACGACGGCACCGAAGCCGAAGGAGCCCGTGATGGACATGATGGCACCGAACATCAGCTGCGGCTTCATGTTCGGCAGGGTGATGTAGTACAGCTCCTGCCACCGGTTCCGGACGCCGTCCACGGCGCCCGCCTCGTACTGGGCGGAGTCGATACCCTGCAGACCGGCGATAAACGCCAGGAAGGAGGTACCGAGCGACATCCACAGCGAGACGATGATACACAGGGGCATGACGTACTTCTCATCCTTGAACCAGTTGATCGGTTCGTCGATGAAGCCCAGTTTGCTCAGCCATGCGTTCGCCCAGCCGTAGGAGTCCGAGGAGAACAGGGTACCCCAAATCAGGTAGACCTGACCGGAAATGGACGGTGCATAGAAGACCAGTGTGACAAGCGAGCGGATCTTGGGCGGCAGCTCATTGATGAACCACGCGACCAGGAAGGACATCAGGTAGGACGAGGGTCCCACGATGACAGCGAAGATAAAGGTATTCTTGATTGCGATGAGGAAGATGTCGTCGTCGAAGAACAGGGTGACGTAGTTCTTCATCCAGACCATGTTGGGCATCTCCAGCATATTGAAGTCTGTGAAGCTCATAAAGATGGACAGGAACACGGGCACAATGGTGAACATGGCGAAGATAATCATATACGGGGCAACCATAACATAGGCAACCCAGTTCTGCTTGGCTTCCTTCCACTTCCACTGCGCCTTGGTTAGTTCCCGCGATGCAGCCGGCTTTTCAGCCTTAGCCATAGCTGTTTTCGTAGCCATTTACTCTCTCTCCTTACATAGTTTCAAGGACATAGATACTCTCTCGGATCCGGTCGGCTCCGGAGGGGGTGCCTCCGGGAGCCGTCCGCACCTGCCGATTACTTCTGGGCAGCAGACAGTTCAATGATGTCATCCAGGAAGTCAGCGCAGCACTTGAGCTGCGTGTACAGCTCGGAGGTGTTCTTGTACACCTCATAGGAGAAGCACTTGCGCTGCTTCTTCTTGTCCTCTTTGGTCAGTGTCGTGTCCTCCATATCGTAGCCCATGGTCTTGATGCGATCCGCCTTGAACAGGGAACCGTCGGGATCAAGAGCCGCATATGCCTCCCGGACCGCGTCGCGCGCCGCCATCAGCTTGGCTGCGTTGTCCGACTTGACCGCAGACGCGATCTGATCCAGCAGGGCATCGTAGGAGGCGGAGTAATCCTTGTTTTGCTTAATGGCAGTCTGGATGAAGTCCATCTGCGCCTTGCGCTTGGTCAGCAGGTTCTTGTACTCGTCCTTGCCGTCCGTCAGGGTCTCCAGGTTGAACTCATCGCGCTTCCGCTCGATCTCCTTATTGATGGTGCTGATGTACTGCAGCAGCGCCTCGGAGGGGTTCGCCTTGTCGTTGAAGGCGCTCAGGAACGCGAAGTTGGTATAACGGTCAATAATGTAGGAACCGGGGTAGTTGGGCACGGATGCCAGGTTCTCGAACTGAGCCGACACCTGTGCGAACTCTTCGACCGTCCAGGGCAGGCTCGCCAGCGCGTCGCGGTTTGCGGTCGCCTGCTTGGCGGAGGGACCCAGAATGGCAACCATCTCATTGGCGAAGCTGACCTGGCAGCTCTCACCGGTGTACCACTTCATGAAGCTCCATGCGCGGTCGCGGTCGGAGCAGCCCTTGACCATGACGGTCGCGGCAACGCCGGAAATGGACACGTTATTGATGTTGCCCTCGGCGTCGGTCTCACCGGGCAGCGGCAGGAACTGCCACTTGCCCTCGATCTCGGTTGCGAAGACCTTGAGCTGGTTGTAAACGCCGGTGTAGTCACCCAGGATGATGGGCATCTCGCCGGTACGGAACCGGTTCGCCGCGTCATACTGGTAGGGGAAGGAGTACATGGTGAACAGGTTGCACATCTTCTCGAAGGATGCAAGTCCGACCTGCGAATCCAGATTGATGCGCATACCGTTATCGGCGAACAGGTCGCCGCCCTTCTGGTACAGGAAGATCTTGTAGTCGGTGGTCAGACCGATCTGCATATTGTTCGCCTGCAGCGTGGGGATGCAAGCCATCAGCTCGTCCCACGTCTTGGGAACCTCCAGGTCCAGGTCAGCCAGCACGTCCAGCCGCACGAACATCATGGGGAAGGACTGCGTCTCCGGCAGACCGTAGTAGTGCATGATCTCGTCGGCGTCCTCCATACCCAGCACCGTCATGGCGGCGTTGGTGAAGTGGGAGGCGGTCTCCTTGAAGTCCTCGAAGCCTTCAATATTTATAAGTGCCGAGCGGATAGCGTAGTTGATGACATCACCGTGTGCCAGTCCCAGATACACATCAGGTCCGGACTCCGCCAGGATGGAAGGCAGGAGCGTACCGCCCGCGACCAGCTTCAAGTCAACGGCGATGTTGGTGTTGGGGGTGTAGTCATTGTTGATGAGGTTACGCAGAACCTGCGACTGGTCGCGTGCGGATGCAAGCCACACCTCGACCGACTCGGAGCTGCTCTCCTCCAGTGCGCCCATGCTGTTGTAGTCCCGGAAGAAGGACTGCCAGAAGCCCTTCATCTCATGGGCAAACGCCTGAAGGAAGTTCGGGTTCGCGCGGGGCATCTTGGAGCCGGCGGGCTGGATCTGGATGTAGTCCAGCTGGAGCGGCTGTGTCTGCGCGTCCGAGAGGAAGGTACCCAGCGTACCGATATTGGTCTTGAGCGAGGACAGGTTCTTGACCACGTCATCGTCATCGGTGCCCATTTCCTTCAGCAGGCGGGCAATCTTCTCCAGCGTGGCAACGTTGGAGGACTTTTCCCCGGCGATTGCGGTCAGCTGCTTGGCAAGCGTCTCCAGCCGGCGTGCCTGCTTGACCATGTCAATCATGGTGTCGGGCATGGTGTCGGAGAAGCCGTAGTCCTGATACTTATCGGGGGATGCGCCGGTCAGCTTGATGATGTTCAGGTAGTCGTTGTTGATGTGAGTCAGGACGTCGCTGACCTCGGAGACCACCTCACCCATAGCGCCCAGCGTGACTTCCAGCCGGACGGTATACACGGTGTCGGCGGCAAGGTAGACCTCGTAGGTCTTGTCGGAGCCGCTGTTCAGCTTGCTGACCTGCCAGGAGGAGTTATAATTGAACATCAGTTCCCGCGCCTCGGCAAAGGGAACGCCGTCATAGTAGCCCTCGTCGCCAGCCTTCAGCCCGTCGCTGTAAATATACATGGCGCGGCAGACCGAGATACCGTCCAGCACGTCCTGCTTGAAGTGGGACACGATGTCGTACATACCGGCGGAGCCGACCGAGAAGGTCAGCTCAATCCACTGACCTGCCGTCTGCCACTTATCGCCGCCGACGGTGTTCAGCACCGTGCGGGTGACGTCCGCGGGGGAGTTGAGCGCGTTGGAGCGATCCTCCAGCGGGTACAGGGTAATGTTGGACGCGGCGGTGAAGAACTCCGCCTCCAGCCGGACGGTGTCCTGTCCGGCGGGCTTGCCCGCATACTTCTGGCTGTACTGCTCGTATGTAATCGTATCCGCGAGCGGGTAGAGCGTGATGGAACCGATGGTCATCGGCTCGTTCTTGCTCTCCAGCGTAATCTTATTCTCGCCCTTCTTCAGGAAGAATTCAAAGTTTTCCGCGATGCTGCCGCTGGAATCGCGCAGGTAGTAGGTCATCCACTTGGGAGCCTGCTTGGAAACCGGGCGCAGCTCGTTGTTCTTGATATCGAGCTGGAAGTAGCGGACAAGATGCTCGTCGCAGAACGCCGACATCGCCGCCGTCATGCAGGCGGGCGCCGCGAACACGACCTCGCCGTCCTCCACCGCAGCGTCGGTGAATCCGGCAGCAACAGCCGCCGCCTTCAGCTGCTCGGCGGTCTCCTTCTTGCCCGGCTGAACCTTTGCCTTCTGATACTGGTTTTCCCAGTTCTTCATCAGGGTCAGGGAGCGTGCCTCGGAGAAGGGAACCTCTTCATTGACCATGAGCACGCGCTCGATGGAGGTGGTTCTGCCCTCCTCGGGGTAGTACAGGATCCGGATGGCGTAGAGCCCGTCCTCCGGAACCTCCACCGTCCAGGTCACGCTGCCGGTGTTGGGCGTATACAGACCGGTGACGCCGTCATGCTCCACCGTCTTGAAGCCATCGCCCTTCACGGTATACGCGCCCTCGCCGCAGACATCCACCTCGACGGTCTGAGTCGCGCGCTTCGCGTCCGCGTGCTTTGCGCGGTATTCCTCGTACGAGGCGGCGTTGAGCATCTCCTTGATGTCCGCCAGGGACGACGAGGTCGTACTGCTGCCGGTCGAGCCGTCTGCCGCCGACGCAAGCACCGTCAGCTGCCCGATCAGCATCATCGCGCAGAGCAGCCAGCACGCCGGCTTAAGAAATCTTGTTCCCTTCATTCATGTTTCCTCCTGTTTCGATTTTCGACACGCAGCCAAGGGAGGGCTGCGCCCATGGAGCATTCTGCCGCCGCGTCTCCCGCGCACGGGAGTGCGTCGCGTCCGTTCCCTTCCCGTCCGCCCATCCGGGCTCTCCGATCGCCGGCGCGGTGCGAAAACGCATTGCGCCGTATACCGAAACCGGGTCGCACCCGGAGGCGAGAGGAAATGCGGCAGGTCAGGCAGGGATTCCGGCGGCTGGCGGATGGCGGGGCAGTAAAAGACCCCGACGGTCATGAGCCGCCAAGGTCCGGACTGCGCCGCGCATCCCCGGGCCAGGGGGAGCGCCTGCGCCTCCGCACATCCGCCAGAATCCCATTGGGACAGTTGCAAAACACCCCAATTTGACCCTAACATGATACCACAAAACCGCCGGATTGTCAAGTGGGAAATCCGGCGCCTACCTTATAAGGGCGGCATCGGAAGGGCAATTCTGCCACCCGTTTTGCCGTTCATGGTATGTACACAACTTCCCGCTCACGGTCACTGCTTTTATGTACACGGTCTGCTCACCGCCTTGACACATCTGATCACAGGCTGTACGGATTCCGTTACCGGGAAAATCGCGGTTTATTTACAGTTCGTTTGCGGAATGCTACCGATTTTTTACAAATACGTGCGGTTTTGTTTACAATCTCCCGCGGTGCGCGTCGCAGGGATTTCCGGCGTGCCGATTCGGGGGTTCGGCGGGGCTTGCCGGCGTTCGTCAATGTATACAAAAACGAAGCACTTTTTTCTACGTTCCGGCAATTTGAACAAATTGCGCCACGGCACCCGGCAAGGCGGGGCGGGGCGGACAGCAGGGCGCGGGGTGTCGTATGATTTTGCATTGGTACATAATGTTTTTTGATGTTACAAGGCAGCAGACCAGCGCGGTTCCGGCGTCGGCTTGCGTGCGCCGGAACCGCGCAAGGAGGGCGGAGGTTCCGCGCCGGAGGACTCTTTTGTTCTCCCTCTTGCAAAATTCGCCGGATTGTGCTATACTACCACAGGAAAAACCGAAACCGAAAGGATAGAAAATATGGGAATAACTGCAAATCCCGCCGTGGCAGAACCGATACAGCCCGGCACGACCGAACGCCCGACCGGAACAGTCCGGGTCAGCGAGAAGGGCGAGCGCGCTCTGCGGGGCGGGTACGTGTTTGTTTTTGACGGCGATGTAACCGCCGTTGAGTCTGCGCCCGACGCGGGGGAGGACTCCCCGCAGGACGGCGACCTGGTCACGGTGCGCGACGCGAAGGGGCGCTTTCTCGGCACCGGCTTCTGGAACAGTCGCTCCCGGATGCGGGTGCGTCTGGTTTCGCGCAACGCCAACGACACCTTTACCGACGCCTTCTGGAACCGCCGTCTGCGCTACGCGCTGGACTACCGGAAAAGCGTGATGGGAGAAGAAGATCTCGCCGCCTGCCGCCTGATTTTCTCGGAGGCGGACGGGCTGCCGGGGCTGATCGCGGATCGGTTCGGGGACGTGCTGTCTGTGCAGGTTCTGTCACTGGGCGCCGAGCGTCGGCTGGACAGACTGCTGCCCGCGCTTGTCACGATCCTGCGGGAGGACTGGGGGCAGGTCATCCGCACCGTGTACCTGCGCTGTGACGGCGCCGTGCGGGAGCGGGAAGGGCTTACGCGCTTCACCGGTTGCTACACGTATCCCGGACTTTCCCTGCGGAGCGAGGCGGAGGATCCCGGGACGGTGGAGATCACCGAGAACGGCATTCGCTACACGGTGGACTACCGCGAGGGTCAGAAAACCGGATTTTTCCTTGACCAAAAGTACAATCGCCGCGCCATACGCAGCATCGCGCGAGGGCGGCGCGTGCTGGACTGCTTCACGCACACCGGCTCCTTCGGGCTGAATGCCGCCGCTGCGGGCGCGTTGGAGGTCGAATCGGTGGACATTTCCGCCGCCGCACTGGAGGTCGCCGCCGCCAACGCGCGGCGCAACGGGCTTTCCGACCGCATCCGCTACACGGAAGCCGACGCGTTCGATTACCTCCGGGCATTGGGGGAGCGTGGGCGGCGCGCCTGCCCGTTTGATTTCATTATCCTGGATCCGCCCGCGCTGACCAAGACGCGCGACACGCTGAAAAACGCCATCCGCGGCTACCGGGACATCAACACGGCAGCCATGCGGGCTCTGCCGCGCGGCGGGTATCTTGCGACCTGCTCCTGCTCGCATTTCATGACCGACACCAATTTTCTGCAGATGCTGCACAATTCCGCCGAGGATGCGGGTGTCAGTCTGCGGCAGATTGAGCTTCGCAAGCAGGCTCCCGATCATCCTATCCTCTGGAATGTGCCGGAAACGGACTATCTTGTTTTCGGGATTTTCCAGATAGTTTGAGTGGAAAACGGGCGGTTTCGTCCTGGTTTTGAAACCTTCCGTTTACTTGTAAACTTTTTGTTTGCTGATTCGGGCGGGAAGGAGCCGTGCGTGCGCGGCTCTTTTCTGTTTCTTTGCGTTAAGCTCCGGTGCGGGCTTGCCTTCTATGGCGTCTGCTAACCCCGCCTTTCGCTTTGATTCTGCCCCATCCCCCTACCCCCCTTCCCAGTGGGAAGGGGGAGACTTTAGGTTATTTTATGCAAGGGGCTTCGCCCCTTGCATCCCCGGGACGGAGCCGGGGCGGCACTGGCTCGACCGGCGCAGGCGGCGCCCATGCGTATGAGCCGGGACGGCACTGGTTAAGGGCAGGGAACAGGGCGTCCGGCGTATGAGCCGGGGCGGCGCTGGTTAAGGGCAAGGAAGGGGCATCCGGCGGGGCATTCTTTCCTGTTTTATTCCCGATTCCGGTATAAAAGTTCTTGAAAGAAGGGGGCACGGGGGAGGAAAACTTCTTTCAAGAAGTTTTCCTCCCCCGGAGCACCTACCTCAACCCAAGATGCAAGAGGAGGACAGAGATGTCGGCGGGGCTGACGCCGCTGATGCGGGAGGCTTGTCCGACGGTGAGGGGTTTATGGGCGGCGAGTTTTTGGGCGGCTTCGAGGCGGAGGCCGCGGATGGAGGAGTAGGGGAGGTCGGGGGGGATGGATTTACTTTCAAGTTTTTTCTGGCGGTCTACTTCGGCAAGTTCGCGGCGGATATAGCCGGCGTACTTGACGTCGGTTTCGACGGTAT
>OJMH01001925.1_pt1 | contig 18976 bp, 16 predicted proteins | sample 1597111 | NCBI WGS metagenome assembly OJMH01 (sample SAMEA2452115, study PRJEB22498) | human gut metagenome | reverse complement strand
TATAAACTCTTGGTCTTTCTTTTTTTCGGGACTATTCTTTTTTCACAGCCCCTTTGTGCCTGTTTATTCAGATACATTTCATGGTCTGCTTTGTCAAGCAGATTGCGGAGCGTACAATCTTTGTAATTCATGGAGTAGCTGTAACCATAGGCGTAACTGATCGCATCCGGCATATTGCTGGAATGATACTGTTTGATCGTAGCATGTAGTTTTTCCAATAGTTCGTCTGCCTGCCCGGAGGTGGTGTCATACAAAATAGCGATAAATTCGTCACCGCCGTATCTGCCGACAAAATCTTTTTCAGGAACTACCTTTCTTAAAATGTGGGCAAAATTGGCGATCATCGAATCCCCGGCAGCGTGTCCAAGGGTATCGTTCACTTCTTTTAAATTATTTAAGTCGAACATAACAAAACACAGCGGCTCAGTGATAAAACCGGAAGAGTTCAAAAGGTCTTCACAGCGGCTTTTGTTTGGAAGTCCGGTGTGTACATCCAGATAGGCTTTCTTGGATAAAATATGATTTTCCCTGACGGCCTGAATGTGCTGGATCTGCTGCTGGACGATCAAAAAGATTAACAATAGTATATCAAGCGCAGAAATAATCTCGGTCAGCCGGATCCGCGCGGCAATCTTTTCCGAGTACTGTTCGGCAGCAGTCACCGTCTCGTCGGCATATTCAAAATAAGTTTCACTCATTGAGACAACATTGGTGTTTTCATAGCCCTTTTCACGAACAGTATAAATCTCTTCTTTCAGTAGTTCCCAATATTCAATCTGATTGTCCAGACACTGCTGGTAAGCAGGATCTTTCAGGCTTACCAGATTATAATTTCCATCTTCATATTTTAAACCAGACAAAATTTTATCCAGATACTCGATCTGCATGTCATTTGCAGTTCCGGTAATCTCAAGCTTGACTTCACGCTGCGTGGCTCCGCGCACAAGACTGGCATAGTTTACCACGTGGGCAGTTCCATGTAGATTCTGGATCTGCACCATCATAAAAATGACAAGGAAAATCAAAACGAAGATCAGAATTTGCTGCAGCAGTGAGGCAGCATGCTGTTCTGCCTGTTTCATTCGTCTGCTAAAAGAGGTTTCTTTTGTATACATGAGTCACCTTTCCGAAAGTTTTTTTGTGTGTAGCTGTATTCTAACCCATAAAATCAGGAAGGTCAAATATTAGTATGTTTTTCAAAGAAAATATCTTAAATAAAAATGAAATCTTGCCAAATTAGTTGTGATTCATTTTTATTTGAATTATAATAAACCCATCGCATTTTTTGAGGCGATGAAAACAGAAAGCAATTTCAGGGATATTAAGGAGATTTCAATGTCAGATAATGATTTCAGAGAGGTAATCGACGGAGAAGAGAACAAAGAACCGACAGCCTCTGATAATAATTTACATACAACGGATGCAGAGAGTGCAGAAGTGGTAACAGGTACTATAGAAGAAAAAAGTGACGAGAAGAAGGATGATGAGTACGAGGAAATCTGCTACATCTGTCACAGACCAGAACATATTGCAGGAAAAATGATCAAGATTCCAAATAGCATTTCCATCTGCCATGACTGTATGCAGAGAACTTTCGACAGCATGAATGGTACCGGATTCCCAATGGGCGATATGATGAACATGGGAAGTTTTAATAATATGAATCTGGATAAGATGCCGAATATCAGCATGATCAATCTTTCCGATCTGCAAAATATGATGGGCGGTATGCCAAACAGCCAGAAGATCAAGAAAAAGAAACCAAAAGAGGAGAGAAAGCCGGAGATCGATATTCATGCGATCCCGGCTCCACATAAGATCAAAGCGTCGCTGGATGAGTATGTGGTTGGACAGGAACATGCAAAAAAAGTCATGTCCGTAGCAGTTTACAATCATTACAAGAGAATTGCTTCTGATGTGCAGGACGGTGTGGAAATCGAAAAATCCAACATGCTCATGATCGGACCGACTGGAAGTGGTAAGACTTATCTGGTCAAGACACTGGCAAGATTATTAGATGTGCCGCTTGCCATCACGGACGCAACTTCCCTGACAGAAGCCGGTTATATCGGTGACGATATCGAGAGTGTAGTCAGCAAACTGTTAGCGGCTGCTGACAATGATGTGGAGCGCGCAGAGCACGGCATCATCTTTATCGATGAGATCGATAAGATCGCAAAGAAGCGCAACACAAACCAGCGCGATGTCAGTGGAGAATCTGTCCAGCAGGGAATGTTAAAGCTGTTAGAGGGTGCGGAAGTGGAAGTGCCGGTAGGGGCAAGCAGTAAAAATGCGATGGTTCCGATGACGATGGTCAACACGAAGAACATTCTTTTTATATGCGGAGGAGCGTTCCCGGATCTTGAGGATATCATTAAGGAGCGTCTGAATAAGGAAGCTTCCATTGGATTTAAGGCAGACCTGAAGGACAAATATGACAATGACGAGAACCTGCTTGCAAAAGTGACGACAGAAGATGTGCGCAAATTTGGTATGATCCCGGAATTTTTAGGACGTCTGCCGGTCATGTTCACATTGGAGGCACTAACGGAAGATATGCTCGTGCGTATTTTAAAAGAGCCGAAGAATGCAATCATCAGGCAGTATGAGAAGCTGCTTGCCATGGATGAGGTAAAGCTTGTATTTGACGAGGATGCGCTTCATTCTATCGCAAAGGAAGCAAAAGAGAAAAAGGTAGGAGCGCGTGCTCTCCGTTCTATTATCGAAGATTTTATGTTAGATATCATGTATGAGATCCCGAAGGATGACAATATCGGCATGGTAACGATCACAAAAGATTATGTAGAGAAAAAGGGCGGTCCGCTCATCACGATGCGCGGCTGTGCAGCGATCGAAGAAAAGCCAGCAATTTAAAGGAATAAAAGACAAAACTCCGGCATTTATTGTAAAGATAGGTGTGCGGAGTTTTTTATGTCTGACTGTGAAGAAAAGATTTATTCCAATGATTATGTGGATTTTATCATATCGAAAGATGTTTTGGATGTGATTGACCTTTCAAGTGATTGTATCCAGCGGATCGATGAGGAAAAGGATACTTATTTTTATCCGAGGAGTTTTTTTCGGATATTTGATTTTCCGGCAGATTCCTATGCTTCTGTTCCAAAGTGCTATGGACTTCTGGATGAGACGGCGCTTGAGGTTTCGGGGATATTAAAATTACAGCAGCAGCCGGCACTCGCACTGAAAGGGCAGGGCGTGATGATCGGGTTTATCGATACCGGGATCGATTACCGAAATCCGGTATTTCAGTATTCTGATGGGACAACAAGGATTTACCGCATCTGGGATCAGACGATCCGGGATGGAACAAAGCCGGAGGGGATCGCATATGGTTCCGAGTATAAGACAGAGCAGATCAATGCCGCACTCCGGGCAGAAAATCCGCTGGAAACCGTTCCGTCCATGGATACCAATGGACATGGAACCTTTGTGGCCGGGGTGGCATGTGGAAGCGAGGATGTGGAAGATAATTTTATCGGGGCGGCGCCGTTTTCCGAGATCGCAGTCGTAAAACTGAAAGAGGCAAAAACTTATCTGCGGGAATTTTATTTTATACCGGATTCTGTTCCGGCGTATCAGGAGAATGATATCATGATGGCAGTCAGCTATCTGGACCGGCTGGCAAAGGAGCGGGATATGCCGCTTGTGATCTGCATTGCACTGGGAAGCAACATGGGAAACCGTGGCAAGGACGGACAACTGGCAACTTATCTGGATATTGTATCCAGAAGGCGGAAAAGATGCAGTGTGGCAGCAGTAGGAAACGAGGCGAATGCAAGACATCATTTTCTTGGAAAAATACAGCCGGACATGGAGTACGAATCGGTGGAAGTCTCGGTGGAGGAAAATATGCCGGGTTTTTTCATTGAGATGTGGGCAAATGCGCCGGAGCTTTATGCGGTATCGGTCAGCTCGCCCACCGGGGAAGTGCTGCCAAAAGTGCCTTATCGGAGCGGTGGAAGACAGGAGTTTGTCTTTATTTTCGAGCAGACAAGAGTCAGCATCGACTACCGGCTGACGGGCAGGCGGCAGGGAAACCAGCTTATTTATTTACGTTTTTCAAACGCAGCGCAGGGGATCTGGACGATCAACGTGTATCCGCAGAGCATTGTGACAGGGGATTACAATATGTGGCTTCCCATGCGGAATTTTACGAGTGGAAATGTTTTTTTCCTGCGGTCAAATCCGAATCATACGATCACCGTGCCGGGTAACGCAGGGCAGGTCATAAGCACGGGCGGCTACAATGTGGCAAATGGCGGTCTGTATCTGGACTCGGGCAGGGGATTTACACTTTCCGGTGAGGTAAAGCCGGATTTCTGTGCCCCGGCGGTGAATGTGTATGGACCGGGACTGCGGAACCGCTTTGTGACCATGACCGGGACGAGTGCGGCGGCAGCGATCACAGCCGGGGCATGTGCGCAGATCATGGAATGGGGACTGGTAAAAAGAAATCAGATTTTCATGTCCTCTGCGGATATCAAAAATATGCTGATCCGCGGCGCAGACCGGGCGGATGACAGGAGTTATCCGAATCCGTCGTGGGGGTATGGAACGCTGGATGTGTATGGAGCATTTGAGGATCTGCGGAGGTAGCGGACATTGGCTTTTCATTTTCCCTTCTGTGAAGTATAATAATATGTGGAAAAAACATTTTGCAGGCTTCCTGTGACAGGAAAATGGATCACAAGAGGTATGGAAATATTATAATTACGCAGGAGAAAAGAAAATTTTATGATAAAGATCGCGTTTTGTGATGATGATATGGAAGTGCTTCATCAGATGAACGAATTAATAGACCGCTACCGGGTAGAACGGAATGAGGATATTACCTATGCGGCATTCCAGAGTCCGTTTGAACTGCTGACGGAGATTGAGAAGGGCATAAGACCGGATATATTATTTCTCGATGTCGTGATGCCGGGGCAGAATGGCATGGATGTGGCAAAAGAGATCCGGCAGTATGACACGAATATGAAAATTATTTTTCTGACCTCATCCCCGGAGTTTGCGGTGGAATCTTATTCGGTTGGAGCTTATTTTTACCAGTTGAAACCGATCTGGGAGGAAAGCTTTTTCCGGCTGATGGATGCGGTGCTGGCGGAGTGTGAGAAGAAAAAGAAGAACAGCCTGATCCTGCGCAGTAAAGACGGTATTACGAGGATCGATCTGCAGCAGCTGGAATACTGCGAGGTGCTGGGACGAAAACTTTTATTTCATCTGGAAAACGGAGCAGTTCTGGAAAGCGCAGGGAGTCTGGATGATCTGGCAGGACAGCTGATGCAGTACAGCAATTTTTTCCGTCCCCACCGATCCTTCCTTGTGAATATGGAGTATATCCAGAACATTTCCAGCCGTTCTATCAAAATGGTAAATGATGCGGAAATCCCAATTCCGCATGGAAAATGTTCGGAAATCAAAAATACATATATGGAATATGCGTTTAATGGAGAGCAGGCTGTCTTATGACGGTCTGTTTTTTCTTTGATAGAATAAACTACATGAATAGTAAAAAAAGACATGGTCGATTCAATACATTTTACGGTCGATTCATGACAGTGCGTCCATTTTTTTTGGAAAATCGTGTATTGTAGATTCAGACAAAGGAGAAAGCCAAAATAAGCACACAAAAGAAGGGAGGATTAAGAAGAAAAATGTTAGGTATGGAAATCTTGGTCATTATTGGTTTGATCCTGCTTTTACTTGTTCTCTGGATCATCTCCGTGCAGCGGAAGTTTGCGGTGATGGACGGAAATATCCAAAATGCCATGAATCAGATCGGAGTGCAGATTTCCTCACGTTTTGATGCACTATTTGCAGTGCTTGATCTTATGAAAGGATATGCAGCAGATGACATACAGCCGCTGATGGAGCGTGCAGCAGCCAGACGAAGTGTGATCACTGCTCGCTCCGCACCTGAGGAGGTATCAGAGCAGGAGCAGGTGATAGAGGAAACCGTAAAAAGCATCCGTCTGGCAGCAGAACGCAATCCACTGCTCTGCGCAGATAAAAACTATACCAAATGTATGGATGCGGTGGAATGTTATGGGCGCATGGTATATACCAGCCGTTTGATCTACAACGATTCAGTGACAAAGTTAAACAGTGCGCTTGGTATGTTTCCTACAAATGTAATTGCAGGTATTCTTGGCTTTCATAAAAGAGAATATCTGTCACAGAAAGGGGATTAATATGGGATTATTCAGTAATAATAAAAAATTATGTCCGGTCTGCGGGAATCCGACACCGCGGCTGCTTGCAACAAAAATACAGGACACACCGATCTGTAAGGAATGCGATAAAAAAATCTATCTGCCAAAAGGCAGGACAGATCGGATGACCATCGATGATTTTAAGCAGTACATCCAGTTTTACGAAGATAATCAGGCATTGAGAGATCAGTTCGAGGAAAACTATTCGTTTAATTTTGGACTGTTTGGTGGAGATCTGGTATTAGATATTTTCCATGGACTTTTCCGTGTGAACTGTGACAAAGATTCGCTCGCATTTCAGGCGGACAATTTAAAGTCTTTCCGTATTTTAGAGGACAGCCGGGTTTTATTTGAGGGAAATCATCAGGAATTAAAGCATTACGACAGTAAAGTTCCGGAAAAAGTAAAGCAGCTGGAGCCGCAGATCGCACAGTTTCAGATGCAGATGAGGGAATATGAAATGTTTGAGCGGCTGGAGCGGATGCATGAGGAAAATGACAAAGATGATAACCATTATCATGAGTATCATCCAAGACCATCTTTTGACGTGGCTTCTCCGGCAGATACCTTCCATGTGGAGCTGACGTTTGACCATCCTTACTGGGATAATATCAAGTGGGATTGGACCGGAGTTTCCTTTGACAGTGACAGTCCTAGTGTCGAGGCGTTTTTGAGCTGCTATGAGGATAAAACAGAGAGTCTGCACACGCTGGCGCTCAATCTGGCACACCTGATGAATCCGAATGTCAAAGAGATGACAGCGGGAGAAAAAAAACAGGATGCAAAGCAGGAGACCGGATCTTTGGAAGAGCAGAAGCAATCTTCTGAGAGCGATACGATTGAACAGCTGCAGAAGTACAAAGGTCTTTTGGATGCAGGAGTCATCACAGAAGAAGAATTTGCAGCGAAGAAAAAGCAGTTATTGGGAATTTAATGATAAGGCTGATCCGGAAAGGGTCAGCTTTATTTATGAAATCTGCAAAAATAATTTTCAAATGGTACGTTAAAATTTGTGATGGAAATTGAAAATTTCGAGTATATTTTGTGCCGGTTTTATTGTATAATATTCTCTATGTTTGTAAATAAAAAAGTGAATGAAAATAAATAAGGGGATAACAGGGATGAGAATAGGATTTGATAATGACAAGTACTTAAAAATTCAGTCTGAGCACATCAAGGAACGTATCAGTCAGTTCGGAGACAAACTTTATCTGGAATTTGGCGGAAAATTATTTGACGATTACCACGCATCCAGAGTCTTGCCGGGATTTGCACCGGACAGCAAACTCCAGATGCTTATGCAGCTTGCGGATGTGGCAGAGATCGTGATCGTGATCAGTGCAGCAGATATAGAGAAGAACAAAGTCCGCGGGGATCTTGGAATTACTTATGATGTGGATGTTGTCCGGCTGATCGGAGAGTTTGAGAAAAAGGGTCTGTATGTGGGAAGCGTTGTCATCACGCAGTTTGCAGGACAGAGCGGTGCCGTACAGTTCCGTGAAAAACTGGAAAAAAGAGGCATTAAAGTATATCAGCATTATAAGATCGAGGGCTATCCGGCAAACATTCCGCTGATCGTCAGTGAGAACGGATTCGGCAAGAATGACTATATCGAGACGACCAGACCATTAGTCGTCATCACTGCACCGGGACCTGGAAGTGGAAAAATGGCAACCTGCCTCTCCCAGCTTTATCATGAGAACATCCGTGGAACAAAAGCCGGATATGCAAAATTTGAGACATTCCCAATCTGGAATCTTCCATTAAAACATCCGGTAAACTTAGCTTATGAGGCGGCTACCGCAGACTTGAATGACGTGAACATGATAGACCCGTTCCATCTGGAAGCTTATGGAAAAACGACGGTCAACTACAATCGTGACATTGAGATCTTCCCGGTTTTGAACGCTATTTTTGAAGGGATTTATGGAGAAAATACTTATTATAAATCACCGACTGATATGGGTGTCAACATGGCCGGAAACTGTATCATCGATGACGAGGCGTGCTGTGAAGCCTCCAAAATGGAGATCATAAGACGTTATTACACAGCGGTAAACAAACTGGTCAAAGAGGAAGCGACGGAAAATGAAGTTTACAAGATTGAACTTCTGATGAAACAGGCAAAGATCACAACGGACGACAGACATGTCACAGTCGCCGCAAAAAAACGTGCAGAGGAACTTGGCGTTCCAACTGCAGCAATCGAACTTTCCGATGGCTGTATCATTACGTCCAAGACATCAGATTTTCTCGGTGCGTCTGCAGCATTGCTCCTGAATGCGTTAAAATATCTGGCTGGCATTGAGCATGATGAGAAACTCATCCGCCCGGAAGCGATCGAACCGATCCAGGATCTGAAAGTCCGTTTCCTCGGTGGAAAGAATCCAAGACTTCATACCGATGAGGTATTGATCGCCCTTTCGCTCGCTGCGGTGACCAATGAAAACGCAAAGAAAGCATTAGAGCAGCTTCCGGCACTTCGGGGATGCCAGGTGCACACTTCCGTAATGCTCTCTGAAGTGGATATTAAAATTTTTAAGAAGCTGGGTGTGGATCTGACAAGTGAACCGGTGCGCAGTGGATTAAAATTGTATTAGAAATTTGTTTGTCAAAAAATACATGAAATAATTTGTGAATAATGTATAAAAACCCTTTTATAAAATAAGGTGTATGGTATAATAAGCACAAGTGATGTGATCACGAGGTAATACAGGTGGTCTGATTGTTAAAAATATAACAATCAAAACAGGCACATACATATTTTATAGGAGGGTTTTTACAATGGCAAGATTTACGTTACCAAGAGATTTATACCATGGAAAAGGTGCTCTGGAGGCATTAAAGACATTCAAAGGAAAAAAGGCAATGATCTGTGTTGGCGGCGGCTCTATGAAGCGGTTCGGATTTCTTGACAGGGCAGAACAGTACCTGAAAGAAGCCGGAATGGAAGTTCAGTTGTTTGAAGGCATCGAACCGGATCCTTCTGTGGAAACCGTGATGAAAGGTGCAAAAGCAATGATGGAATTTGAACCGGACTGGATCATTGCGATGGGCGGCGGATCCCCGATCGATGCAGCAAAAGCGATGTGGATCAAATATGAGTACCCGGATATCACGTTCGAGGATATGTGTAAAGTATTTGGCATCCCGGCGCTTAGAAAGAAAGCTCATTTCTGCGCAATCTCTTCCACATCAGGAACAGCGACAGAGGTGACGGCATTTTCAATTATTACCGATTATGAAAAAGGTATCAAATATCCGATCGCAGATTTTGAGATTACACCGGATGTGGCAATCGTTGATCCGGATCTTGCAGAGACAATGCCACAGAAATTAGTTGCACATACTGGAATGGATGCTATGACACATGCGATCGAGGCATATGTTTCTACCGCTAACTGTGACTTTACCGATCCACTGGCGTTACATGCGATCAAAATGATCCAGAATGATCTGGTTGATTCCTACAACGGAGATATGGCTAAGAGAGATTCCATGCACAATGCGCAGTGTCTTGCCGGAATGGCATTCTCCAACGCTCTGCTTGGTATCGTTCATTCCATGGCACATAAGACAGGAGCTGCATTTGCAGATTATGGTGCTCATATTATCCATGGTGCTGCAAACGCCATGTATCTGCCAAAAGTTATCGCATTCAATGCTAAAGATGAGACAGCGAAGAAACGTTACGGCGATATCGCAGATTTCATGGGACTTGGCGGAGACAGCTTAGATGAGAAAGTTGCGTTACTCATTGCATACTTGCGCAAGATGAATGATGACCTTAAGATTCCACACTGCATCAAAAATTATGGCGCAGACAGCTACCCGACAGAGCAGGGCTTCGTTCCGGAAGAGGTGTTCTTAGAGAGACTGCCGGAGATCGCTGCCAATGCGATTTTAGATGCATGTACCGGTTCCAATCCTAGACAGCCGAGCCAGGAAGAGATGGAGAAGCTGCTGAAATGCTGCTACTATGATACCGAGGTGGATTTCTGATAAACCAGAGTTTAATGGACGTAGTGTTGCAGATTCTGTGGTGCTTTTATAGGTTGTGAAGGGCAGATATAAGCGCCCTCTCACAAGTCAGAATTTTATATGTTAATGAAAAAGAAAAACGGTATAAACGAAATATTATGTTTCTGTTCGCTGGACATTCCGATAGGCTTCTGAGCAACAATCTTGAGAAGCAGTGCTTCCCAAGATTGTTAGAATCCTATCTCCATAGCTCACAAAGAAAATAATATTTGTTTATACCGTTTTTCTTTCATTTACGTTACGAATGACTTGCGAGAGGACGCTTATACATGCCCAATTTACGCTATGAATTGCACCACAGAATCTGCATTTTACCTTATGAAACTCACGGTTATGGGAGGACTTATATTGTAAAGGGTAGTTAAGAAAAAAGCACAAGAAAGGACAAAAAATGAGAACAAAAAAGCAGAAAATGAAAAGATTACTGCCCTCTACGAAAGACTTTCTCGTGATGATGAAATGGTAGGGGACAGTAACAGTATCGTCAATCAAAAGAAGATGGAGGATAGAGAGCTTATGAAACAGGAAGAAATCAGAAAGTGTACAAAGGTTGTGGAACTGTTCCGCAGTATGATAGATGAATTGGGAGATATGTGTGTGGTATATGATGAAATGTTCGGCTTTATTGTACTGGAGTATTACATGGATGGATATTTTGAGAATAATTCCAACTACGACAATGCAGAGGACTTGTATCATCACTTGTTGGATAAATGGAAATTCTGCTGGATTGTGGATAAGGCAAAGGTTAACGGGACAGAAGAATTTGAAGATTATGAACCGTCATTGACAAAGGAACAGCGGGCAGAAAGGGATAAGGTTTTAGCACATTTTGAAGAAGCATTCCGGCAGATACAGACGGAATAAGAAAGTGTCACAACATCTGAGGGGGCAATCGGTTTGAATACTGATTGCCTTTTCTGACAGGAAATGGACGATTTAAGGCGTTCCTGATGAAGGGACGGTAAAATATGCCTTGAAAGCCTTTTGATACGCTTAAAGGGCATAAAAAACGAAAAAAGGCTACACAATTTGAACATTTTGCAGGAGGGTATCGCAGTGGCGAGGATGGGCAAAAAAGAAAAACGGTTGTGGGTGTTCTTTTTGAATGACAAGAACAGGATACAGTATAATGATCAGTGCAAGAAGTGTGTGTATGACTGTAAGCAGAGCTTCCGGTGCAGGATTGTGTGGTGTGGGAAATATTACTCTAAGCGGAGGAAATGGGTAGAAGTTTGATACGTTGGTTTTGGAAATCCTTGAGTGATATATCAGCATAGTAGAGTATAATCTTGTTTTGTTCGAGAAAACGAATTATAATAACATGCGGAGGGATAGATATGGATTATATGACATTAAAAGAAGCTAGTGAAAAATGGGGTGTAACACCTCGTTGGATAAATTATTATTGTTCTGCCGGACGTATTCCTGGCGCTGTAAAGATGGGAACGGTTTGGCTGATACCCAAATCAGCACAAAAACCTAAGGATGGTAGAAGAAAGGAAAATAAACATGAGTAAAATATTACTGCTTGAAGATGATTTAAGTTTGATTAATGGGCTTTCCTTTGCTTTTAGAAAGCAGGGATTTGAATTAGCTGTTGTCAGAACACTAAAAGAAGCAAATGAGTTATGGGGTGAGGGCAAGTATGATTTACTGGTTTTGGATGTATCTTTGCCCGATGGTACAGGTTATGAATTTTGCAAAAAAGTTAGGCAGGTTTCAAAAGTGCCGATTATCTTTTTGACTGCTTCTGACGAGGAAATGAATATTATTATGGGGCTGGATATTGGCGGTGATGATTACATCACAAAACCATTTAAGTTGGGAGTTTTGGTGTCAAGGATAAATGCTTTGCTTCGGAGAGCAAAGGGCTTTAATTCAACTGATACAGAACTGCAATCAAATGGAATTAAGGTGCTTATGCTGCAAGGACAAGTATTCAAAAATGAGAAGTTGATTGATTTGACTGCCGCAGAATATAAGCTGCTTTGTTTGTTCATGAAAAATCCCAATGTTGTACTTACAAAGGAACAGATACTGGATAAGCTGTGGGATTGTGAGGGTAACTATATTGACAGCAGTACGCTTACTGTATATATGCGCAGATTGAGAATGAAGATTGAAGATAATCCGAGTGAACCGCAAATGTTATTAACGGTACGACGTATGGGTTATAAGTGGAATGTTTTGGGTTGAGGTATTCTATGAAAATATTTGTAAATAAAGACATAAAACATTTTTTCCTTGCAATAATGGTCGTTCTTGTAAATTTCCTTGTTCTGACAGAAGTATTGATTTGGGTGCTGTATGAGAAATTTTCTTTTTGGTTATTGTTTCTTTCCTTATTGACAACGTTTGCAATTTTGATGGTCTGTTTTTTGTATTTTCGCAGACAAAACAAAATGTTGGAGGATGCAGTGTCACAGATTAATTCTTATCTTGGAGGAAATGCAAATGCCCGTATTGAATGTGATGATGAGGGCGAATTATATAGATTATTCCATTCGGTAAATTCACTAGCTGCGGTGTTAAATGCCCATGCAGCGAATGAAGCAAGGGAAAAGCAATTTTTGAAAAATACCATATCTGATATATCGCATCAATTGAAAACACCGTTGGCAGCACTGAATATATATAATGGTTTGTTGCAGGATGAAGCGGAGAAACTGCCAAACATAAAAGAATTTGCCACACTATCAGAACAGGAACTTGATCGTATTGAAACATTGGTTCAAAGTCTTTTAAAGATTACAAAGCTGGATGCTGGCTCCATTGTGATTGAGAAAAGTATGGAGAGCGTAGCTGATATGATGCAGGATGTTGAACAACATTTTGCATATAGGGCTAGACAGGAACAGAAGGAAATCCTTTTGTCTGAATCAGAGGATATTTCACTCCTTTGTGACCGTGACTGGCTGATCGAAGCCATAGATAATATTGTAAAAAATGCGCTCGACCATACAGCAAATGGAGATACAGTTCGCATTGAATGGAAAGCTTTATCCAATGCCGTTCAAATCGTTGTGAAAGATAACGGTTGCGGGATTCACCCAGAGGATTTACACCATATTTTCAAGCGGTTTTATCGTAGCCGTTTTTCAAAGGATAAGCAAGGAATTGGACTTGGTTTACCTTTGGCAAAAGCAATCGTTGAAGCACATAGCGGCTCCATTGAGGTTGACAGCGAATTAGGCAGAGGGACGACTTTCACAATGAATTTTCTGATTCCTACAAAATTGTAGGATGACTGTAGCCTTGCAGTAATATTCATGTGCTATTCTTTCAGACATAGGACAGGGGGAAAGTCAACCTGCCTAATATTAAAATCATTGAGAAAGAGGTGTTTGCACTATGAACTTATTAGAGGTCAATAATATTTGTAAGACCTATGGCAGCGGAGAGACTGCTGTGAAGGCATTGAAAAATGTCAGTTTTTCCGTTCCAAAAGGTGAGTATGTAGCGATTGTCGGAGAGTCTGGTTCTGGAAAAAGTACACTCCTAAACATGATTGGTGCTCTGGACACGCCAACATCGGGCAAGGTAATGATTGATGGAAAGGATATTTTCTCCATGAATGATCGAAACCTTACTGTGTTCCGGCGCAGAAATATTGGCTTTATCTTTCAGGCGTTCAATCTTGTTCCAGAGCTTACTGTAGAGCAGAATATTATTTTCCCGGTGCTTCTTGATTATCAGAAACCCGACAAGAAGTATCTGGAAGAACTGCTTACTGTTCTGAACTTGCAGGAGCGCAGAAATCACTTGCCGAGCCAGTTATCCGGTGGTCAACAGCAGAGAGTAGCGATTGGACGAGCACTTATTACCAGACCGTCACTCATACTCGCCGATGAGCCGACAGGAAATCTGGACACACGGAACAGTAGTGAGGTCATTGCATTGCTGAAAGAGGCATCGAAAAAATACGAACAGACTATCATTATGATTACTCACAATCGTAGCATCGCACAGACTGCAGATCGTGTATTGCAGGTATCGGATGGTGTATTGACTGATTTCGGGAGGTGTAGGGAATGAGAAGTTATTTAAGTCTTGTGCCCATCTCTGCAAAAGTGCATAAACGTCAGAGTCGAATGACACGAATTTGTATTATTCTTGCGGTGTTTCTCGTAACATCTATCTTCTCTATGGCTGAGATGTGGACGGATGCAGAAACAACAGCAATGCGTCATAATCATGGGGACTGGCATATTGCTTTACAAAATGTTTCGAAGGATGAAGCAGAACAGATTAGAAAGAACTCTAATGTTGCAGTTTCTTCTTGGTACGATGAGATAAATACCGATGCAGAACAGAATTATTACATAGATGGTAAAAATGCAGTTTTATATGGCATTGAGGAAAGCTACATTACAGATATTATGAAGTATCCGACAGAGGGAGTGTATCCGCAGAATGAAAATGAAGTTGCTCTTAGTGCTGATGCAAAAGAACTTTTTAGTGTTAAGATTGGAGATGAAATTACTTTAGATACTCCTGTGGGAGACGTTAAATATACTATTTCCGGATTTTACGAGGATGATACAGAGTTTAACGATATTATTGGTGGATGCTGTGTGTTTATGAATCGGAAGACTTTTGACGAAATTCGTAGGCTTAATGGTGTAGAGTCTGAGTCTCAATTCTATATTCGTTTCCAAAATGAAAACGGTCTGAAGAAAACGATTGCAGATATGATGCAACAATATAATCTGACTGCCGAAAATGTAAAGGAGAATACAGCTGTTTTAGGAATGTTGGGAGCCAGCAGTAACGAAAGTGTAAATGAACTTTATCCATTGGCAGCGGCTTGTTTTGTTATTATATTGATTGCAGGTGTATTTATGATTTCAAGCTGTATGAATAGCAATGTGGCACAACGGACAAAGTTTTTCGGTATGATGCGTTGTATTGGTGCAAGCAAGCAGCAGATAATCCGTTTTGTCAGGCTTGAAGCACTAAACTGGTGTAAAACGGCAATCCCGATAGGCTGTGCATTGGGGACAGTGACCTGTTGGATATTATGTGCAATCTTAAGGTTTTTTGTGAAAGGTGAATGGGTTGATATGCCACTTTTGGCAGTAAGTATAAACGGTATTCTTTGCGGTGCTTTAGTTGGTGTCATTACTGTATTTATTGCAGCCCATTCTCCGGCAAAGCAAGCGGCTATGGTTTCTCCAGCTGCGGCGGTATCCGGCAATGCAGATATGTCTAAAAATGTTAATCATGCAGCTAAAACAAGATTTTTAAAAGTTGAAACATCTCTGGGCATCCATCATGCAACTGGTACGAAGAAAAATCTATTCCTTATGACAGGATCCTTCGCACTTATGATTGTGCTGTTTTTGGCATTTTCTGCCTGCCTTGATTTTGTGCATAAGCTTCTCCCATCAGTGACCAGCAAATTCATGCCGGATATTACAATTGCAAGCCAAGATGACACGAATTCTTTGGATGGTAATCTTCCGGACAAAATTGCTGAAATAGAGGGCGTAGAATCGGCTTTTGGTATGATGACACGCACAGCATTTTCTGTAGAGGTTAATGGCAATGAGACAGAAATTGATTTGTTTTCCCATGATAAGACTCTGCTTGATACATTCAAGAAGTCAGTAATCAGCGGTGATATATCAAGAGTTTATGAAGATGGAAATTATGCGATGGCAGTGTATAATCAAGATTACCGTTTGAGTGTCGGGGATAAAATTAAGACTGGAAACCAGGAACTTGAGATTGTCTGCGTTACATCCGAGGGTGTAGGAAGTGTCAGCGGTGCACCGACCGTGGTCTGCTCGGAAAAAACCTTTATGCGTCTGACGGGAGAGTGCAGATTTGCTATGATAAGCGTAGTATTGAAAAAAGATGTATCGGAGGCGGCAGTAAGTAAAATTCGTGATTTGGTGGGCGATTGTTTATTTGTAGATAACCGGGAAGAAAATAGTGACATCAACGGTTCTTATTGGGTATTCCGAATTGCATCATATGGCTTTCTGGCAATCATTTCTCTGATTACGGTGCTGAATATTACAAACAGTATTTCCATGGGGGTATCTGCAAGGATAAAGCAATATGGAGCTATGCGTGCTGTTGGTATGGGAAGCGGACAGGTTGCGAAGATGATAACTGCTGAAGCAGTCACATATGCTATCTGTGGCACCGCTGCCGGAATTATACTTGGGCTGCTACTTCACTATCTGATTTATGCAAAGATTGTTATTACTCATTTTGGTGGTTCATGGAATATTCCTTTTGCTACCATTGCAATTGTACTTTTACTGGTTGTTTTCTCATGTATTGTGGCAATATATGCTCCAGCAAAACGTATTCGCAATATGGCAATTACGGCAACAATCAACGAATTATGATGCATAGTTGGTAGGAGAGATATAAAAATGTGAAAGTTTTATTATTAACTTTTGAGGAGAATGAAGAGGATATTCTTACCCGTATTTTGTCGTGTATAGGTAATAGAACAGAGATTTTGGAATATGAAGATAGAGGTATACTTCAATTTGAAGGACTTTGTATTGATAAGTATAAGCGGAACGTGGTTCGTGAGGAAAATGAGATTGAACTGACATATACTGAGTTTGAAATTCTATTGTTGTTAGCTCAAAATGCCGGAGTAGTATTTAGCAAAGAGCAGATATATGATACTGTATGGAAAGAACCATATTTCGGCGATTATAACATTGTCATGAGCCATATCCGCAACATAAGGGAAAAGATAGAGGACAATCCTAGCAAGCCAATTTACATTCAAACGGTCTGGGGAGTTGGCTATCGTTTTAACAAAAATTTAGTAAAGTAATACAAGTATGGAGCAATTAAGAAATAAAAATCTTAGTTGCTCTTTTTATTTACAGCGACAGGAGCAGAAAGGAGACAGGAGTACATTGCAGAAATGGAAACGAATACGGACAGTCATTTAGGCGGTGTTATCCAATAAAACGGAAGCACCGCTTTTCTGTTTTACCGACAAAAAATATAAAAAGGCAGAGGTAATGAAAGATGAATTTAGAAAATAAAATCGAAGCACAGCGGAAACGCATGGAACAGGAAAAGAACAAGCTCGATATGCTGATGAAAAAGGCAAAGATTGAGCAGAGGAAAGCAGATAACCACAGAAAGATTGTGGTGGGTGCAAACTTTGAAACATTCCTTAATGAGCCGAGGAGATACAGCGAAGAGCAGACCAGACGGATTATGCAGGTGGCATTTGCCACAAGAGAGGTCAAGAACTGCATGGAGCAGATTGAACGGGAGCTTGCAAGGGCGGAGGAAAAAATGCCGGATACGGCGATAAATGAGGAAGCAGACGAGGGCGAAAGCGAAGAAGAATAGGGAATGTGCAGCGTTGTAGCCAATTCCCTCAACTTTGTTGAGGGCGCACAGATACACCACCCTTTGGGACGGTGCTGTGCGTTCTCCGAAGGGTGCAGGATGTCCGGGGGACATCCGTTTGCACGGACCGAAGACCTTGCAGAGGGCAGTCGGCGGTTGAGCAGTCAGCCTATATCAGCAGGACATCCCTTTACAGTGATTATTATGGCATGACATATAACAGAACTGCCAAAGAGGAGTGCCTATTGGGTAGTGACAAATTGAAGGCGTTTGATACATTGCAATCCATCAATTTTAAAGGGATATATCTCAAAAAGTTGAAAAAATAGAATATATGTTTGACATGAAAGTGATTGAATGTTAGGATATTTATATAAAACGTGCTACCAATAGAAGGTTAGTCCTAATAATATGTTAGATTACAAAAAGTAACCGCCAAGTTTTCTCAGGACAGGGCGGTTATTTTTGTGTCTTGTTATTGCTCTTAGAACCTATGGTATAACCAAGAGCAAAGCAAGTAATACACAAGCTGATGATGGCTATAAAAAGATTCGTCGTAAGCATACGCAAGCCCTCCATTAGCAAGATTTCTGCAAGCAGATTTCTATGTAATCAGAGGTCACAGTCCTCTGGAGTGAGAACTAACCGCCTACCTTGTATGGTAGCACTAGATATATTATAACAAACATATGTTCTGCAAACAACTATAAACTGATTGAATTTGTCAATATTATAGATAGCATTCTTATGTGTTTTTCTTTCATTTACGTTACGAATGATTTGCGAGAGGACGCTTATATTTGCCCAGTCAACGTTATGGATTGAACCACAGAATCTGCAATTTACGTTATGGAACTCTGGTTAGCTTTGAATTTTGCAAGTTCTTTTTGAAGTCGAAGCAATTCGGCATCCTTTTCAGCCAGCATTTTTTTATTTTCAGTAATAATCTTTTGATTCTCAGCAATTGTATTATCCCGTTCATTTACTACTGTAAAGATGCCCTGTTTTTTTATTTCGAAGTTCATAAGTGGCAAAAAATTCGGGCTGATCTTCAAACAATGTAAAGTTTAAGAATCCAATACTGTGAACCGGAAGCACTTCTTTGTATTCTTCCCCGGAATTGAGCTGGTCAAAGCTTCTTGCTGCGTAGCTGAAGTGATATGTTGTGAAGTGTAGATGTCAGATTTCCAAAACAGTGTTGTTTAGCGGAAACCTCCATCTGCTAGTCAAATGCAAGCATTTGACTCTCGCGACATTCGCCAAATTGACACGCCAGCGTGTCAGCTTGGCTCATTGTTCGCGGATATAACACAACATAGGCGGCTGGCTCATTTGTGGTGAATGATAGATTGCAGATG
>OJMH01001921.1_pt1 | contig 19007 bp, 15 predicted proteins | sample 1597111 | NCBI WGS metagenome assembly OJMH01 (sample SAMEA2452115, study PRJEB22498) | human gut metagenome | reverse complement strand
ATTCGTTTTCATAATAAGAATCTATAGCATCTCTAGTTGTTCCTGCTATATTACTTACAATTACCCTGTTTTCACCTAATATCTTATTTATTAATGATGACTTTCCAACATTTGGTTTGCCTATTACTGCAACTTTTATTTCTGTTCCTATTTCCTCTTCTTCGTTTTCTTCTGGAAATTCTTCATAAACTGCATCTAATACATCTCCTAAACCTTTTGCATTAGTTGCCGAAATAGCATATGGCTCTCCTAGACTTAAATTGTAAAATTCGTATATTTCATCTTCTACTTTTCCAAATGAATCAGATTTATTACATACTAAAACAACTGGTTTTTTAGCCTTTTTAAGCATTATAGCAATGTCTTCATCTGCTGCTGTAACACCTTGTCTTATATCTGTCATAAAGATAATTACATCTGCTATATCTATAGCAATATTAGCTTGATTTCTCATTTGTACTAGAATTTCATCATTTGATTCTGGCTCTATTCCACCTGTATCTATTAATGTAAATTCTCTTCCTCTCCAATTTGCTTCGCCATAAACTCTATCTCTTGTTACTCCTGGAGTATCTTCTACGATAGATATTCTTTTTCCAACTATATAATTAAAAAATGTTGATTTTCCTACATTTGGTCTACCAACAATTGCAACCATTGGTTTTGACATTTTTTCACCTTCTTATAAAATTAATTTTTCAAATTACATTATGTATTTTACTATAAAATACATAAAATGACAAGCTTTTGTTTTAAATAAAATTAAAACGAGATATATCTTTATACCCCGTTTTAACTTTAGATTCTTCATATATATTATTTCACTTATCACTATTATCATTGCACTTACTATAGAAATAACACTTGCTACAATCATTTCATTTGTTCCAGTATACTTCATATTTATTTTTACATCCTGTTCATACAATGCTGGATTGATTTTTATTTGTACAAATCCGTTGTCTGATTCTGCATATTCAATTTTACTGCCATTTGCATACACTCTATATCCTAAATAATAAATATATGGTAGTTCAATTGTAAGTCCCGCTTCTGTCTTATTATTTTGATTGTCCGCTTCTTGCTTGCTTTTCATATTTGTCAATTCAAATTCTAAGTTTGTCCCATTTTTGTTGTAATTTAATATTTCCGCTTCTCCGCTCATTATTATTGGTTCATCTTTTCTATTTGCAATATAAGTATTTAATACTTTAAACGCTTTGCTTGGTAAATATTCCATGCTTGCCATTCCAGCATGAACTCTTCCAGTATTTTCAGTTACTCGTACTCCCTCTATCAATCTATCTTCATTCGTAGACAACTCATATTCAAATTTACTGTTGTATGGGGCTAATAATAATGCGGAAATAACAGCTAACACTATTACGTCGAATATCTTAAAGTTCTTTATTATAATTCCATAGTTTATTCCAGCTACAAAAGCAAAGAAAAACGCCGTAAATTCATATAGCCTAAATGTAAATTGTATCATTTTAAATATGCTTGGTAACTTTTCGAATGGAAAGAATGTTAATGTCATTATGGTTAAAATAATTCCAAATATCAAAAACAGTACATATGTTCTCTTATACTCTTTTTCCATCCTCTTCCACACTATTGGTGTTAAAACAAGTCCTAAGACTGTAACCATGCCTATAGCATAAATCATTTGTTGGTCTTTACTAGTATAGAATAATTGATAAAATTCTGTTTTATAGTATTCTAGCTTGTTTCCTACTTCCATACGTCCTGGAACGAATACCTCATAGCTTGTAGCATTATGATGTTGTAACAACCCTACCCAGTAGAAACTTGTTATTAGTAAAATACATACTAGGCTTATTACTAATATACGTATAACCTTGATACTTTTTAGCTTTTTAATATTAAGTATCAAATATAATAGGCATATTATTGCCATGTACATAGTAATAACCGTATGTGTTAGTATTAGTCCTACCGTTCCCCAGATTAGCTTAAACGATAACTTTTCTTCTTTTAGTACAGAATACAAGCCATCAAATATTATTGGTATAAACATAAAAGATGCAAGTTCTGCTACCGCTATTCTTATGTACATGTCTGTTATCCTGTATGGTGCAAGTACATATAAAATTGATGATAATAGTGAAACATTTTTATTTCTTGTTACATTTATCATAAATTTATACATGGCGATTCCAGATAATAATGTTACTGCAAACATAAATATCTTTAAACAATTTGTAAATGTAAAATTGAATATCTTAAAGATTAATGGAGCATATGCTGTTAATGGACTATAAAATATGTTCCATGAGTATCCAAAATTATTGCAGAAACTAGCCATTATCATTGGAAGCATTTCTCCGCTTCTGATAGTTTGATATGTTCCAATTAATCTGCATACATGTTGGATGCCGTCATCTCTATATATGTTTATATTCTTATTCATCAAAGGAATACATACTATTATGCTAATTAATAGTATGTATAAATATTCCTTGTTATCTTTTATTTTGTTTAGAAGTTTAATCATTTCAACTTCCATTCCTTTCTCATTTTGCTACATTTACTAAGAAATATATAGTTTTCTTCAACTATATTATTTTAACACTTTTTAATAATTATATATCTTGTTTCTTGCTGTAAATTACATATCCTATAAAAGTTATTATTGAAATAGCTGATATCAAATATGATACTTTCTCTATTGTAGTTCCAGTGTACTTAACAGTTATATGTGCACTTTCTATATTTTCATCTAGCTTTATTGCTAGCATTCCATTATCAGATTCAAACATTTGTATCTTTTCATTTTGCCCTGTTGTAACTGTATAGCCTAAATAGTATATGTAAGGTAATTCCAAAATTGTGTTTGCTTTATAATTTTCTATATCAAATTCTAATTGTAAATCTTCCTTTTTTTCATTTATAATAGTTGCATTTCCATCTAATACATATACTTTATCTTCTCTGTAATCTAAATAGCTCTTTCCTAGAGCCTTAGTATCTACTTTTTGGGGTAGATAATCTCTATTTATTGACCATATAGAAGTTTTTTCAGCTATTTGTGCTTCATATTCTTCATCCGTCAGATTCTTTTCATCCTCATAACTATAATTATAATCTATTTTCACCATCGAAACTATAATTAGTGCTATCGAAATAGCAAATAAAACATTGTATAGGTTTTCTTTATCTTTTGCAATCATCTCTACAAAGTAATATAGATTTATCGCACATATAATTGAAAGTGCAAATTCAAAGAAAGCCAATATTCTCCATGCAAATTGAAGTGTTGTAATTGTCTTAGGCATTATTATCCATGGAAATAATTTTGTTACCATTACTAATGATATCATAGCTATTACAGCAAAAGTAATATATTCACTTCTTATATTTTTGTCCACCTTTTTATATGAAACAATTCCCAATAGCATTAATATAATTAACGGAATTCCAATTTTAAAACTAACACCATTTACTTCGCCAATATCTTTAAATAATTGTGATATTTTTATTGTAGAATTTTGCACATCACTTGGAAGCGATTTCATAGATGTCGAATTAAATATCACATAGTTTCCTAATATCTTGTGTTCCATTAATGGTACAGTAAAGAATGTGGTAATAGCTAAAATAAATATTACATTTATTGCTATTTTTCTGATTACACCTTTATTTTTTAATTGTTTAAAATTAAATACTATGTATAATAGTGCAAATATTGCAGAATATTCTGTTGAAATTGTATGTGTTAATATAAGGCCTATTGCCGATATTGCAATATAATAGTGTTTCTTTCCATCCCCTTTTAGTAAATTAAATAATCCATGGAATAACATTGGAAAGAATATATAGGCGGTAAATTCTCCTATAGCAAATCTGTTAAATATAGTTTCTAATCTATATGGTATAAAAGCATAGATTACGGCTCCTAGAATGGCAATTTCACGTTTTTTTGATACATCATATAGAAAATTATACATCGTAAAACAGGATATCAATATTGTGCTATATGCAAATAATTTTAAACATGTATAATAGTGTAATCCAAATATTCTAAAAAATAATGGCCCATATGTAACAATTGGACTATAAAATAGATTTATTGCATATCCAAACCCGTTTGCAAATTTGCTATATATAAAAGGAGGAAAATTTTGTTCTTTTAAAATTTGTTCCATTCCAAAAATTCTGAGCATATGTACATATCCATCATCCGTGCCATATATTCTTAAATTAATTAATGGAATAGCTGCAATTAAGCTTGCTGCAATTATTATTATATAATGTATTACTTTATCTTTTCGTATATTTTCTATAATTTTTTTCATTAATTAGCTTTCCTTTCATACAGTTCCAATACAATTAATACATATTTTAATTTTCTACATTAGTGCTGGATTATATCTCGTATTTCTTATATTTTGTTAATGCACAGTATATCAATAACACAAAAAAATAACAATACCTAAATGATATTGTTACAAAAAATATAATTTTTTAATTAGTTTTCAGCTGTTTCTGTTGAGATAACCTTTTTTCCATCATAGTAACCACAGCTTGGGCAAACTCTATGTTGCATCATTTTTTCGTGGCAATGTGGACATTCTACTAAGTTCTTATTTTCTAGTTTCCATGTTGATCTTCTTAAGCCTGTTCTAGCTTTTGACCATCTTCTTTTTGGTTGTGCCATTTCTATTCCCTCCTCACACGCTTTGCTTATGTATATATTATTAATATATTTACTTTTTTCGTACCTTCAAATTATACTAGTTTTTTAAGTCTTTGTCAATACTTGTATTTATTTTTTGAATAATTTTATCATTTTGTTGTCTAATTTGTTTATGTCTCTAGCACATTTTACCAGTTCTTTAGATACATCTTCGTTTATTTCTCCATTTGGTTTGTATTTTATTTTGTGTTCTAAACTTGCCCAGAAATCCATTGCTAAACTTCTAATTTGTATTTCTACTTTTACCATACTAATATCATTGTCTATTGCTACTGGAACCTTAACAACCATGTGATAGCTTGTATATCCACTTTCTTTTGGGTGTGTTACAAAATCTTTTTCTTTTATTACATTTATATCATTAAATTCTCGAATATACTTTCTAATAGTAAATATATCACTTTTGAGTGGACATATAATACGTATTCCAGCTACATCATTTATATCACTTACTAAGTTTTTATAAGTTGGTTCCATTTCATCTTTTTTCAGCTTATTTAATATACTTTCTGGCGATTTTATTCTCGTCATAACATGATCAATCGAATCATATTTATTAAAATACTCATAATCATAACGAATTATATCTATTTTCTTTTCAACCTCTTTTAGAGCTAAGCCATATATATACATTAAATCTTTAAATTTTTCATTATTTATATTAATTCTCGCTTCTAGCTCCTCATACTCTGCTATTCTTATAATAAATTCATTCCTTTCTCATTTTTTCAATAATCTTCGCCCATTAGGGACGCTCCTTTTGGGGCGAAAAAGCTATAAACATATAACTATAATTTCATTTTTTTAATAAGGTCAAGTTTTCCCAAATGGCCATATATCAAATAAAATTATATTACTTGTTTTCTGAATAAATCTAATATATAGCAAATGTATGTCTTTTCTGTGTTTAGTCGGTAAAATCTAGTCTTGAATTTTTCCTCCGCCAACAACTACGTCTCCTATGTAGAATACAGCAGATTGGCCAGGTGTAATTCCACGTTGTGGTTCTTTAAATATAACCTGTATATTTCCCGCTTCTGTCTGATTTATTATTGCTTCAGCAGGCTTGCTAGCATATCTTATTTTTACTGTTACGTCTAGAGTCCTTTCTATTTTATCCATAAGCAATAAGTTTACTTCGTTTACCTTCATTTCTTTTCTGTAAAGTTCTTGTTGCTCGCCAACTATTACTTCATTTCTTTCTTTGTTAAATCCTATTACAAATAGTGGAGCCTTATATGAAATGCCAAGTCCTTTTCTTTGTCCTATTGTATAATTGTAAAGTCCAGTATGTCTTCCTAAAATTTCGCCTTTTCTATTTACAATATTTCCTTCTTTAGGAACTATACTAGAATTTTGCTCTAAAAATTTTTTATAATTTCCGTCTGGAATAAAGCAGATATCCTCACTATCAGGTTTACTTGCAACAGATAAATTATGCTCTTTTGCAATTTTTCTTACATCTTCTTTTGTCTCGAAATTACCTAATGGGAATAATACTTTTCCAAGCAACTGTTTGGGCATATTATACAAAACATAGCTTTGATCCTTACTTAAATTTTGGGCTTTTCTTAAAACATACTTTCCATATTCGTCAGAATACTCCATTTTAGCATAATGTCCTGTTGCAATATAATCACATCCAAGCTCTTTTGCTTTTTCATACATTGCTCCAAACTTCATATATTTATTACACTCTATACATGGGTTTGGAGTTCTCTGGTTAGAATATTCGTCTATAAAATTATTAATAACCTTACACTGAAATTCTTCTTTTAAATTATATGTTATATGTGGTATTCCAATAGAATTGCATATTTGCTTAGCACCAACAATCGCATCAGTATTGCAACATGTACCACCAAATAGTTCTAAAGTTATTCCAATTACATCATATCCTTGCTCTTTTAATAGAATGGCCGAAACACTACTATCAACACCACCACTCATACCTAATAAAACTTTTTTCATATTTTCATCCTTTCATAATATAATACTAACTTTAAAATCATTGCCAAATTCGCTTTTTGAGTAGTTCGAATGAGCTACTGATAATAATACATACCAAAATTTTATAAAATAAAATTGTATTTTCTATGAGTTCGCCCAAAAAGGGGCGTCCCTATTGGGCGAGAATTGCATTTGCTACTTTTATTCCGTCTACTGCTGCAGACATTATTCCGCCTGCATATCCAGCACCTTCTCCACAAGGGTATATACCTTGCACACTTGACATCTTTTGTTCATTCCTTTTTATCGTAACAGGAGATGAACTTCTTGTTTCTACTCCTGTCAATATTGCATCAGCACTTGCAAAACCTACTATTTTCTTATCAAAATATATTAATCCTTCTTTTAAAGTCTTAGTCACAAAATCCGGTAAGATTTCTTGTAAATTTGCAAGAGTCACGCCTGGTTTATATGTTGGCTTAACTTCTCCTATAAAAGTAGATTTCTTATCATTTAAGAAGTCTTCTACCCTCTGTATTGGAGCATTGTAATTGCTTCCGCCAAGTTTGAATGCTTTTTCTTCAAGTTCTTGTTGAAAGTACATTCCTTCTAAAGGAGAATCTCCATTAAAATCTTCTGGTGTAATATTTACCAGGACTGCACTGTTAGCATTTTCTCCATCTCTTGCAAATGTACTCATTCCATTTGTTACAATAGTACCTTCTTCGCTAGAAGAAGCCATTACTGTTCCACCTGGACACATACAAAACGTATAGCACGATCTATCTTCTCCGTGGTATGCAAGCTTATATTCTGCAGGTGGTAACTTTAATTTAGGATTTTTCCCATATTGAGATTCATTTATCATCTGTTGTTTATGTTCTATTCTAACTCCAACAGAGAAATTCTTTTTCTCCATTTCTACATGTTTTTCATATAGTTTCTTGAACATATCTCTTGAACTATGACCTATTGCAAGAACTACTGTGTCAGTTTCAATTTTATCAATAGTTGTACTTTCCTGTATTCTACTAACTATAACAGATTTTACTTGATTATTCTCAATTTCAAAATCTACAGCTTTGGTACCAAACATAAATTTGCCACCATTATTTTCTATATATTTTCTAATGTTTGCAACTATTTTTACTAAATTATCTGTTCCAATGTGTGGCTTATTTATATACGAAATCTCTTCTGGTGCTCCAAACTTAATAAATGTATCTATTACATCTTTGCATAGCGAACTATGTAAATTTGTTGTAAGCTTTCCATCAGAAAAAGTTCCTGCTCCACCTTCGCCAAACTGCACATTCGAACAAGTGTTCAACATACGCTCTTTCAAAAATAATTCAACATCTTTCTGTCTTTCTTCTACAGTTTTACCTTGCTCTACAATTATCGGCTTGACACCATTCTCGATAAGAGTAAGTGCACAAAATAGCCCTGCAGGACCGGCTCCAATTATAACTGGTCTATTATAGGCTTTTAAATCATTGTGCAATACTGTTTTCTGTTTTTGTTCTTGCTCAATTAAGCTAGCATTTTTGTTTTTCAATAACTTGCTAACTTTAAAATTTTCCTTCAAGAGAATAACAATAGAATAATTGTAAAAAATATCATTCTTATCCCTTGCATCAATCGACTTTTTTACAATTTTATAGTCTGTTACACTTTCCTGCGGAATATTAAATTTTGTATAGGCAATTTTTGCAACCTCATCATTCGATAAATCTTGCCTAATTTTTATATTTTCTAATCTAACAGTAAACATTTTCGTTCCTTTTCTAAAAATCTACCTATAATTATACTATTTTGAGCAGTTTACGTCAATCAGAACCTTTTATATTTTCTAAATTTTAAAAAATTTTAATTACGCTACATATTTCGACAGACATTTGCACTCGCTATATATTATAATTATGTCATCTTGTGCTGAGAAGAGGTGATACACTTGAAGAACAAGAAAAACAAGAGACAAAAAAGTTCTAAAAAATTTCTCAAGTTTTTACATATTGTAGTTATTATACTTAAATATATCTTGAAAATTTTAATAGAGCTAAAGTCAATTATTGATGCATTCAAAAATTGACAAAAAAACTAGGTATGCCGTTAACATACCTAGTTTTTTTAGTAATCTTTGATTACTAACATCTCGCACTGAAATTCAGTTACTTGAAAAACAAGAGTTTCAAGTATTATTATACTATATTTTTAAATTTTTTCAATGTCTTTGGCAAAAATTTTATTATAATCGTTCGACATTTTTCTTACTATATTATAAAAGCCCTCCTACATAGTCTGCACACTATATAGGGGAAATTAGGTTTTAGCTTTCAAAATCTTGTTAGCAGATTTCAAAGGTTGCCTTAGGCATTTGTGCTTGCATTCTTTCGATGAACTTTCTAACGGAATATTCGTACTCACTAGGATAGTACACAATGGTTACAATTCCTTCGAAACTGCTGCAAGCATCTTCATCAAAAACGCTTTCGCAATTATTTCCGAGGTCAGACAACAAATAGATGTGTGCATCTTTAGGTGCTTCTTTCAGAGCGACATTGATTGCTTCAACAATATCAGTTGCACCTCCAATATCATAATCCAAGATACTCCTATTTTCAGAGAACTCTTCGCTTTTCTCTGCAAACACATACTTCTTGCCTTCAGAGACTTGTACCTTTTGAAGCACATCTTCTTGAAATGCAGCCATACTACCAGAACAGTCTCCCAAGATATATGATTCGCGAGGAATCTCCATATCTTCGAGAATTGCATTGTTTAAGGTATTAGCAGTCTTAGCAACATCTTTTTCATCAGAAAGAGTCTCCAAATTTTCCAACATGTCTTCATCTACTTCAGTAGTACGATACATCAGGTCCTCATCAGGGTCTGTTTCAGGTTCAAGAGTTGGCACGCTCTTTACCTTAGGCCACTTGCCCCAATATTCCACATTTACTGTAGAAGTAGTGGTGAGTTTTTCAACCACATCAGAGAGATGCTTATCAACATCCTTTGACTCGAAATACGGAGTAAGCAATGTTATCTGAGTATTGTTTGCCTCTACTCTGTCTCTGCCCGTAGTGTTCCAACAGTCGCTGATGATGTATATGTTAACATAGCCGTCATCAATAGCTTTCTGCACTTCATCATAGAGTGCAGTCTTGCCATTTTTTCCAAACCGAACAATGTCAGCAGATGTGTTATTCAAGTACTCCGAGACAGTCGGCTCATAGCTAAAGTACCGCGACGAATAGGTCTCGTCAACCAATACAACTGTTGTTTTTGCCGCCGCACTTGCATTTATGCAAAATAACGCAAGTGTGGTCAGGCTTATTGCAAAAGCTAGCAATGCCTTTGCTATCGCTTTTTTTAGAGTCATATTGACTATCCTTTCTTTTTCTACATACCACTTTGGTTACGTAGATTGCGTACTCTTGTGCAGAGAGCACTGGTGTGTATTGCCAACAAAATTTATTATACCATTTTGCACTAATTATGTCAATTAAAGAACAGGCATGTATTTTAACACACCTGCTCTTTGTTATAGAAATCTTTTCAATCTTTCTATTGTTTTTTGATGCTCTGCAATTTCTTTCTTCAAAGCCTCCACTTCAAGTTTAATCAATGTTTCATCCTTAATTTGCTCATACTCTGCACTTTTTTCAGCATACAAGAATACCTCCAAAGGAATCATACCACAGTCGTGCTCATATTGATTCTCATCATTTCTGTCTATACGAGCATACCAACAGTTTTCTGTTCCTTTGCATTTTCTTTCATAATATTGCTTATCACATCCTACATCTTCGTATTTTTGAAATTTTTGGATTGCCAAACATATGTCATCTCGATTCGTCACACATAACATAAAATTTTTATTCTTAAAATCAAATGTTAGTGTATCAAAACAACCACATTCACCAAATATATCAGTCTCAACTTTTAACTCATACCACCTTCCACATAATCCCGGTATAGTAGTTTTAAACTTACAATTACCCTGATTAACAATTAAAATATGAGCACTAACATTAAATTCTGTACAGTGCAATTCTAAGGATTCATGGCTTTTTTGTGTATCATGCCAATTACGTCTTTCTTCAAAGCAATGTTTCTTTCCGCAATACGGACACTGAAAACCCACAAAATCTAAGCTCTTAAAAACATTTTCATGTAATATTTTCATCATTCAATCCTCTTTTGAAAATATAATGTCCTCCTTTTCTTTGGATAACATTTCTTGTGTTTTTCTTGTGGCTCGACCTTTTTTCTTGTTTTAATATCTGATTCCAGAGTTTTCTCCTGCTCAACCTGTCTTTCAGTTTCTGATAGCTTTGTTTGTTCAACCTGTTTTTCAGAATTTAATACCTCATCTGCTTGTAAATTAGACGGCAAACACCGAGTATCAACCTGTTTCATCAACCTTTCTTCTTCAGCTCTTAGTTTTTGTTCCATCTTTTGTAAGTTTTCTCTTTGTCCAATTGTAGCATGTAATGCATAATCCTTAGAGTCAAATTCCAATGCAAACTGAATGTTTGGCCTTCTCCTTTTTATGCAAACTGTAGAAAACTCACAGTCGTTTCGATGACAGTGTTCAGCTTCATCAAATGGTCGTAGCAAATAAACTCTTGGCTCTGTCTCAGACTCTTTAAAGTCATATAAATAATAGAAATCTTCAACGATACATTTTTCATTCTCAAAGCCAGTAAAGATTACTAAGCTAAAATTGCATTTCATAACAATATTATGAGATGCATAAAAAGCTATTTTTACAAAAACACCCTTTTCATACCATTCTTCTTCTATGCTGTCACAGCTTAAATATATTTTATATTTTTTCCCGTACTCTAAATGTTTAACTTCTCCATCTGAAAAGTTAAATCTCGAATTCCAATCATGCCATTTTCCACAAATTGGGCATAAGAATCTCTTCACATGACAGCCTAACAATTCTGGGTTCATACTAATCCTCTCTTACATCGTCTTTACAAAATACATTGTCACTTGAGAAGTATCTCATAAACATACTAACATCACCAATACTTGCTCTCTGAAGATTCAAACCAATTAGCGACTGCACAATAATGATTATGTCACCTCCATTTACTTTTTTCATCATTTCCAAAGACTTGGTATCAATCGGATTCATACCATAGTCTATTATAAAAATGAATTTTGTATATGCAGTATAGAAGCAATTTCTCATCATTATAATAGCTTGTTTAAGATGTTCATCTCTCTCCATGTTGCTACTTATTCTTTGCATCATGGCCAAACCTGACATATATTCCGTGTCAACTTCTCTACGAACAACCTGTTCAAGTTCTCTTAAAATTGCGCGACTGTCAGGATGCATATAACTTCTATTATCACATTTTTGGTATTTCTCCAATACCACTGCACCCATAGTAGTATAAACATCCGAACCCAAAGTTACTGAGGTCTTGTTAAAAATAACAGTATTTCTAGCATACCTCAATGCATCTTTTACAAGTTCATCAGCTCCCATTCCGAAAACACCGATTAAGCCACAAGTATTATTGTCACTCTCAGTAATATTTCTCAGTTTTCTCACTAAACGCTGAAGTTTCATCTCTTCATCATTACGAGGATGGTGCTGACGTTCGTTTTCATATGTGTCATGTCTTGTGTCTTCTGCTGTTTCTGGTCTTTCTATTCTCGTGTTCTCATATGGTTGTACATATGTCGGTTGCTCCTCATCGCGGATTTCTATTCTAGGATTAGTAGTTCGCGGAGCACTCCTTGTTTCTCTTGGTTTAGAGTTTGCAGTTCCATTCGTTCCTGATTTGTTCTCATAGCCCGAAATATACAAATGGCGTCTTTTGCCCATAATTTTTCTCCTTTCACATTTGTGATTAGGCATTATTTAATAATAAACTTCTTGCTTTATTTTTTTGTTGTTCTTTAAAAGCTCCTTTTTCAATTATCTCATAAAACTTTGTTTTTGCTTCATCAGTATAGACGCTCAAGTTTTGCTTAACTCTTTCGAAGTCAAAATCACTCCTAGCCTCAATAATTTGAAGCATAACACTTCGGAATACCCGTTCGAACTCAAGTTTTTCTTCCGTATCTGTTCCGGCAATATATGCATACTTTTGTCTCGCTTCTGCCTTAAAAATATTTTTTGGCATTTGCTTTAAAGCATGATTTACCGTAAAGAATTCGTCAAAAACACTTTTGGGTTCTCCATCAGGTGCAGGATAGCATGTTGCCGAAAACTCTTGCATAATACATTCCATCCTTCTTTTCTTGGTTTTTGCTGTTGTTTGTTTTGGTAATTTAGCTGCCAGAGTGCCTTCAACAGGTTCGTAGCTTGCAACTCCAATATCATCAAAGTATCCCTTTTTAAGATATTTTACAAGTTCCTGAAATTGTAAACTTGTTTCTCCTGGAAATCCCGTAATCACCTCTGTCGAAATAACTAAGTCAGGCCTGACCGTTTTCAAAATTCGAACTTTCTCATCTACAATGTCAAAAGCAGGTCTATTCATATCCTTTAGGATTTTCTTAGATACATGCTGAATATGTAACATTATTTCTACAATATTCTCATTCTCCAAAATAAGAGTCATAACCTCTTCTGTTAATCCTGCAGGATGAAACCAACCTATAACATAATTGCAATCCGGAAATCTTGTAACAATTCTCCTCATTAACTCAGCAAAGCTTCTCTTGCCATACAAGTCAACACCATAATCGGCTGTTTCTTGTGCTCCGGTTATATAAATAGTAGACTCATTAGCATGCATTGCTTCAATTTCATCCAAGATATCTTCCATTGGTCTGCTCTTATACACTCCTACAATTTTCGGATATACACAATAAGAACATTTATGAAGGCATCCTGTAGAAATAATTACTTTGTTCTGTGGAATATACTGTTTAACTGTAGTCGGCTTTGCAAGTGTAGTAAAAACCTCATTTAACGGTATTACGTCAATCCCGGGAATTGCTTCCAAGTCGGAGTGGCATAATTTTTCAAGGCAACCAGTAACAATGATTTTTGCACTAGGTTTTGCATTAATTCTAACGTCTGCAATAACATCAACAGAATACATCTTATGTGGGCCGAAGGCGCATGTGAGAATAATCACTGTATCAGCAATAGTATAATCACATACGACTTCGTACCCTGTTGCCATAAGATGATTTATGATGGTGTTTGCATTAGCTATATCCATGTGCATATCATTGCAAATAACTAATGCAACTTTCAATTTAGTAGCCTCCTATCCTCAATTTCTGACGGTTTTCTGTCTTAACTTCTGCTGCACTTTCCTTCAAGTATTCTTTGGTAAATTCTCTTTGCTCAATTTTTCCCAAAGAATCTTCAAGTTGAAGATACTTCGCACATTTTTTTCCTTTCAACCCCTTAGGTTCAAAAGTCAGATTTCCATCTTTAGATACTGTTACCAACATATGGCCACCATCGGTATCCTGTGGATCCCTTACCTTATAGATGTCATTACCCTTCGGAGTTACAGAAAAATGTAATCTTTTTGCAACCTTTTTTAGCATCTCAACAGAATAATTGTGCAGAAGAATGCTGCCTCTCGGTCCAATAGTCCTTTCAACATACCCACCATAAAAATCAGCAGTAATGCGATAAGAACCAGTACCATTCTTTTCCAGAGCCATATCATATTGCCCAGGCAATCTGACAACATTCTCTTTCATTTCTGTTCCAAAATAATACCGACAGCTTCCATAGCTTTGCATGGTAAGCCCCATATTATTAAGTGCTTTGTTGCAAGCGTCAAGATCTCTGATTTCAGCAGAAACATGCGTAAAGTGACTCATTCCTTATTTCCTCCAGCTCTTCTAATAGCACGGCCACCAGGCGTCTTTTTAGTTGCGATCTTTTTGGCAGAGTTCTCATTTTGAGTACATACAGTAGAATTAGCGTTCCGAACATTTTCTTTGCTAGCCCATTCATTAAGAGCTTCTACGGTATCTTTCATAATTCCCTCAGAAGCGGGTTGGCAACTCTTCATCTGCGAAATAATGTCATCACTCGTTAATTCCCTTGCATTATCTGCATAAGCTTCAAACATTGCTGATACGATAGCTTCTTCGATTTCAGCTCCTGTAAATCCGTCACAACTTTGTGCAATTTTCTTAACATCGAAGTTTTTTTGCTTTCTACCTTTTCTTTCAAGCTGGATTGCAACAATTTCTTCGCGTTCTTCCTGAGTAGGAAGCCCAACAAAGAAAATTTCGTCGAATCTACCTTTTCTTAAAAGTTCAGAAGGCAAAGATGTAATACTATTTGCAGTTGCCACGACATAAACAGGAGATTTCTTTTCCTGCATCCATGTAAGGATGCTGGCAAACATTCTCGAAGATACGCCAGAATCATTTCTACCACCAGAACCAGCACCAGCTAATCCCTTTTCAATTTCATCAATCCACAACACACAAGGTGCCATAGCTTCTGCAATCTGAAGGGCTTTTCTAGTATTAGCTTCGGTGTCTCCAACATAGCTTCCGAAAAGTTTTCCTAAATCGCACTTAATCAGCGGAACATTCCAGCTGTGTGCAATCGACTTAGCAGCCAAACTTTTACCACAACCGGGAATGCCGACCAACAATACACCTTTAGGATTAGGCAATCCATATTTTTTTGCTTCATCGGAATACGCCAAAATTCTTCTTGCAGTATATTCCTTTAAATTTTTCATGCCACCAATCTTAGAATCTTCACTATTACTCCAGAATTCCAGCAAACCATCTTTGCAAATAGTTTGTGCTTTAACTTCTGCAATAACATCAATATCAATCTTCCTTTGCAGGAAAACAGATGTAAACAATGCATTGTCAGCCTGAGTATACGTTAAGCCGATAGAAATTTCTGCCGCCTTTTTTATGGTATTCTGCTTCTGTTCCTCGCTTTCGAAAGCCAACAGCCCTTTATTGTTTCTGTCAATATACCTGATTGTTTCATTGAATGAATCTACAAGATCTTCTTTAGTTGGAAGTTCGAGTTCAATAGAAATAATCGTCTCCTGCCAATCTGCCGGAACTTCAAACTTGCTGCTAATAAAAATATAGCTAACACCCAAGTTCTCAGCTTTTTCAAAAGCATCTTTTGCTGCTCTTAAGACCATCGGCTGATTCAGATAATGATGAAAATCGATAATACAGAAAATGTATTTTCCTTCACCACCATTTAATTCAAGACCTTTAACAAGAGCCTCTTGCGGATCAGTCATATCTGGATCGCGCTTTTTAAATACGTATCCATCCATAACTTCGTATTCTTCCGGATTTTTTTCTATTTCTCTTGTCAATTCGTTGTAATAATTGACATCAGTGTCATCTTCGGCTTCGTCTTCAGGTTCATCTTCTACTTCATAAGGCAATATTTCTACAATGCCTCTCGTACAGGTCCAACCAAACAGCTTAATTCCATATTCAATACTTGCTTGCAGGCACTCCTTAATCGCCCGAGTTTCTTCTGTGGTATTAATCAACACAGAAGAATACCCGGAACCAATACAATCCCGAACAGATAATTTACTCATGTTTTTTCCTCCAATATTGTTTATTATTAAACTTATCATTTATGAAATAATTACCTCATAAATAACAAATTTTTACACGAATATTATATCATTCTATCTGTGTTATGTCAATTTAATTATGTTGTTTCATTTTTCTTAATTTATGCTTTCTATAAATAAAAAATAACCCACCATATATAGGCTATACACTATATATAATGGGTTATTAGTTCTTAGTTTTCAATCTGGCTTTTATTATCAACTTATTTTAAAATTGTTAAATCTGAAATATGTTATCATTTACTATCCCAAAGCAACATCCAAAAGCATCATTATTACAAAGCCTATACCTACACTAATAGTCACTAAATTTGATTTTTTTTCAGCTTGTGCTTCAGGTATTAGCTCAGATGATACTACGTAAATCATTGCTCCTGCTGCAAATGATAGAAAATATGGTAAAATTGGTACAACAATTCTTGTTAATGCTATTGTTATTATTGCACCAATTGGTTCTACTATTCCAGATAAAGTACCTCCTAAGAAAGACTTAAATTTACTTTTTCCAGAGCTATGAAGTGGCATCGATATAATTGCCCCTTCTGGTATATTTTGTATCGCTATTCCAATAGCTAACGCAAATGCTTCTGCGAGTGTTATTCCTGTATTTTGTGAGAATAATCCTGCAAATGCAACCCCAACTGCCATCCCTTCCGGAATGTTATGTAGTGTTACTGCAAGCATTAGCATGGTAGTACTCTTTACTTTTTCTTTGATGGTTAATTTTTCTTTATTTTTTATTACAATTTTTTCATCATTTTCTTCTGTGGTTAATAAATTTTCGATATCATCACAAATAACACATTCGTTTTTCTTATTGTTTCTTTTTTCTATTTTTTCTGCCAGATTATTTACACCAATTAATGTTACAATTCCTATCATAAAGCCGACAGAAGCGGGTAACCACGCAGGCTTTCCTTGAGTTTCTGCCATTTCTATTGCTGGAATTAGAAGTGACCATACAGAAGCGGCTATCATCACTCCTGCAGCAAATCCAAGTAATAATTTTTGTATTATCGGTTTAATTTCTTTCTTTAACAAAAATACTAAAGCAGAACCGTAGTGTTGTTCCTATAAAAGGTACTAATAAACCAATAGCAATTTGTGTCGTACTATTAATACTCACGTAAAGTTCCTCCTTGAAGCCCTATTATTTTACCTATAAAATGTAATTTTATTAGGACTTCTCTTTTATATAATATGAACTTTACATAAGGTTGTGAATAATTTTTAATTAGCAATTCAGACCAATCCATATGATCCGCTAAGTTCATCCAGATCGTGCCATTTCCTCCTTCGTAGGGTATGACGTGATAAAAGGGCACTGCTCGTTTTACTCGCTGTGCCCTCTATATATTTATTTTTTATATATTATATTTTATTACTTTTGCATCTGCATTTTCTTCTATTCCAGTTGCTATTACTGTTACCATTATTGCATCGTGTATTCTTTCATCAACTATTGTACCGAAGATTATGTTTGCTTCTGGGTCTAAGAATTCTTTTATATATCCAACAGCTGTGCTTACTTCACTTAGTCCTAAGTCCATACCACCTGTAACGTTTACTATTAATCCTTTTGCACCTTTTACAGATGTTTCTAGAAGTGGGCTATCCATAGCAGTCATTGCAGCATCTAAAGCTCTTTGGTCGCCTTCAGCTACACCAACACCCATATGAGCAATTCCACTATCTCTCATTATTGTTTTTATATCTGCAAAATCTATATTTATAAATCCTGGTATTGTTATTAAGTCTGTTATACCTTGAACACCTTTTCTTAGAACACTATCAGCCTCTTGGAATGCTTGTATCATTGTTGTTCCCTTTGGCATTGCTTTTAATAAGTTGTTATTTTCTACAACTATAAGAGCATCAACATTTTTCTTCATTCTAACAATACCATCATCAGCATTTGCTTTTCTTTTTCTTCCCTCAAATAAGAATGGCTTTGTTACAATTCCTACTGTTAAAATTCCCATTGATTTTGCTATTTCACATACAACTGGGGCAGCACCTGTTCCAGTTCCTCCACCCATACCGCATGTTACAAATACCATGTCTGTATTTGCTAATGTTTTCTTTATATTTTCTTCATCTTCTCTTGCAGCCATTTCTCCTAAAACAGGGTTAGCTCCAGCTCCTAAACCTTTTGTTGTACCTTTTCCAATATGCATAACAGTTGTAGCTTTATTTTGTGCTAAAGCCTGTTCTTCTGTATTTATCGCAATAAATTGTACATTACGTATTCCTTCATCTATCATTCTATTTACAGCGTTGTTTCCAGCACCACCAACACCAATTACTTTAATTCTTACTAAATCGTCTTCATTATCTTGTTCTGTGTATCTCATTTTTTACATCCTTGTTTATTATAAATTTAGGTTTCTGGGAGTGTCCTATAACCCATAAAGCTTGTCTACTTTTTGCTTCCTATATATTACTACTTTTTCGTCCAATTGGCAACAGTAAATTCAATAATTTATGTGACTATTTTGTAATTTTTTATACAATAATAAATATTATTATAAAATATCAGTTAGTTCTGTAAATTTACGAATAGTAGCCATTATATGTTCATTCGAATTTATCTTTATATTGTTTCTATCATAGAATATCACGTTCATATTAGCATTTACAGCTCCTGTCACATCTGTTTTTAAGCTATCTCCTACCATTACACATTCAGAAAATTCATATGGTCCTTTAGCAATTTCAAATGCTTCTTTGTTAGGCTTCATCGGTATATT
>OJMH01001919.1_pt1 | contig 19035 bp, 15 predicted proteins | sample 1597111 | NCBI WGS metagenome assembly OJMH01 (sample SAMEA2452115, study PRJEB22498) | human gut metagenome | reverse complement strand
CGATAGACGAAGAGGCGTACGCGTCCGACATAGCGGAGTACGGGCTTTACACATACGAGGAGTTCTCGGAAATCTTCCCGGTCAGTGAAGATGTATTCGAAGCGTTTAACGGCAAATATCTTAAAGTAGCGATAGGGAAAGGGCTCATAACCGAAGCGCGCATAGGCGAGCTTATAGAGAGATATTCGGAGTTCTTCTGACAGACTGCTTAACATTTATTCATAATATTTCTTCCTTTGCCCGCCTCCTCGCACATTATGCCGGGGAGGCGGGGCGCGTTTTAACGCAGGACATGGAAACATCATCGTCAGCTCCTCGATGAGATGGTTTCCGGGGATCATCATAAATTTAGCTGCCGTGACCTGCCTCTCATTGGCAGGTTGGGGAAGACAAGAATAAAATGACCTACTGTGTTCGTAGATCATCGAATTCTGCGCCTGTGGTACGGCAAATTAAGTCATTGCGGTACGAACCGAGTATATCCTGCCGGAAGCCCGTCAGTTGCCGTCCGCCAGGACTAATGCGGCAAATTAAGCCATTGCGGTACGAACCGAGTATATCAAACGGGAAGCCCGTCAGTTGCCGTCCGCCAGGACCGGAGCTTCGGGGGTGACGTACAGCGTGCGGGCGCCGAAGTAGTCCACTTTGCCGGGTGCTGCGCCGCGTTTTTTGTGGACGTCCTTTACGTGAGTGTAGTCGACGGGCACGTTCTCGGAAAGTCGTGCTTTGGAAAAGAACGCGGCTATGGACGCGGCGCGGGCGAGGACGGAGCGGGGAGGCTCTTTGCCGCGCGTCTTTATGATGACGTGGCTGCCGTGGAAGCCCTGGACGTGCAGCCATATGTCGTCGCCTCGCGCCTCTTTCGTTATCTTGTCGTTCTGAAGATTGCTCTTGCCGACGAGCACCGTATAGCCATCGATATCGTAGGCGCGCGGTTCGCTCACCGTTTTTTTTCGCCCGGAAGTCATACTGCGTATATAGCCCTCCGCCTCCAGCTCCTCTGTTATGGCTTCGACGTCGGACAAAGTGCCCGCGCATGCGAGCGCCGTTTCCACGCTCTCGAGATAGTCGATGATGCGTTCGGTCTCCTCTTTCTGTCCGGAAAGGCTGGCAACGGTGCGCTTCTTTTTATGATAGCGTTTGAAGTGCTTTTCCGCGTCTTCCTGCGGCGTGTTCTCGGTGAGTTTTATCGTTACTTGTTCCCCGGTATACCAATCGTCTGCGACGAGGATGTCTTCGCCCTTTTTTATGCGGTAGATATTGGCGGTGATCAGCTCTCCGATCACGCGCTCTCTGTCGTAGTCTGCCGCTGCCGCGATGTCGCGCTCGAAACCGGCGAGCTTCTTTTTTTGTTTTGAAAGGGCTGCAGTCACCGCTTTGCGCGCGGCGGCGAGCGCTGCCGCTTTTTCGTCGCCCGTCCCGCTCGCGGCATAGTAAAAGTCCATGGCGGCGGACAGCGTATCGAAATATCTGCGTTCGCCGTCTGCCGAAGAATAATCGCAGAATGAAAAATCTGCGGGTTTGCCGTCGCGTAAATACACGGTGGGGCGGGAGGGGCGAGATAAAAGGACGCCGCATGCTGCTGACAGACCCACGCCGTCAGATGCGGATATCCCGGCTATCTCCTTTGCCGTTACTGCGGACAGTCCGCGCAGTCTGTTTACCATGACATTCGGCAGTTCATCCGCAGAGCAGCCGGAAGCGAGCGCGTCCGCACGTTCGTCCGAAGGGTCGAAACGCGTATCGTCGCGGGGAGGGCGGAATTCCAGTCCGGGCATGACCGGTCTGCTTTCTTCAAACCCCACGTGCTTGAGGGAATCGGTTATTTTTCCGTTTCCGTCCGTAAGCACGATATTGGAATATTTCCCCATGATCTCTATGAACAGGGTATACTTCTTTAGCTCGCCGAGGTCGCCGCGCGCGGTGATATCCGCCGCGAGTATGCGCTCGAAGGGGAGCGCGTAAATGCGGTTTATCATGCCTCCGCCGATATGCCGCCTGAGATGCAGACAGAATGACAGCGGCACGTCGGTAGCTTTGGGGCGCGACGACGTGATGTAGCAGCGCGGCGCTGTCGCCGCCGTTATGATGATATCATTGTTTTTCCCCCTGGCTCTCACGCAAAGAACGAGCGTCGTTTTGTCGCTCATTATTATCTTGTCTATCCTGCCTTCCGACAGGCAGTCGTTCAGTTCTTCGGCGAGTTTGCCGTAGTTTACAGCGTCTGCGGGCATGCGGTACCTCCGTTCGGATGCGTCATACTACTCCATATTTTAATATAAATACAAAAAAAAGTAAATATGATTTGACATACTTTTTCGTTTATGATAACATATTTAAGCATAATCGAAAGATGTAAAATCAACAGTAGTCAAGGAGCTGCGATGAAGTACACAGTAAGCAGAGAGAAGAGTGAAGTTACGCTTGCTTTCGAAGCCGGCGAAGCGGAGTGGAAGGATGCGGAGAGCAAAGCTTTTGCGCAGACGAGAGGCAAGTATAACGTGCCCGGTTTCCGCAAGGGACATGCTCCCAAACATATGATCGAACAGTATTACGGCGCGGGAGTATTCGCAGACGACGCTCTCGACATCCTCGTTCAGAGCGGCTGGGAAAAATTCCTCGACGATAACGAGAAAAAGGGCGACGATGCCATCGATCCTATCGACAGACCGAGCGCTAACATTGAGTCCATGACGGCTAAGAAGGTGAAGTTCACGCTCAGGTTCCCCGTGCGTCCCGAAGTGGAGCTGGGCGAATACAAAGGTATTAAAATCCCCAAGATAGAGTATAATGTAACCGATAAGGATGTTGACGACGAACTGAAGCGTCTTGCGGAGCGCGGCGCCAAGATCGAGGAAAAGGACGGCGCTGCGGAAAACGGCGATATCGTCAATATCGATTACAAGGGCAGCGTGAACGGAGTCGCTTTTGACGGCGGCAGCGCGGAGAAGTACGATCTCACTCTCGGCAGCGGTACGTTCATTCCCGGTTTCGAAGATCAGCTCGTCGGCGCAAAAGCCGGAGAAGAGAGAGCGGTGAAAGTCACTTTCCCCGAGACATATCATGCCGACGAACTTGCCGGAAAAGAAGCCGTTTTCGAATGCAAGGTCAACAAGGTCAGCCGCAAAGTGATCCCCGAGCTTACCGACGAGTGGGCTAAGGAAGTTTCCGAGTATGAGACCCTTGCCGAATACCGTCAGCATATCGAGGACGGTATGACGGAGAGAAACGATCACCGTGCACGCACCGAGAAGGAAAATGCCGTGATAAACGCAATAGTGGACGGTGCTAAGGCGGATATCCCCGAGGTCATGATCACGTCTTATCTCGACGACATGCTGCGCGACCTGTCCATGAGACTTTACTATCAGGGTATTTCTATAGAAGATTATTTCAAGTATCTCGGTACTTCCGAAGAGGAATACCGCAAAGAGAATCACGACAAAGCGGCGCGCGGCGCGCTCACCCGTCTTTGCATGGAAGAGATCATAAAGCGCGAGGGCCTTACGGCTACGGACGAGGAGGCGGAGGCAAAGTATGCCGCATCCATGCCGGAGCCGGAGGACGGTTCGGAAAAGCGCAAGCCGGATGAGCGCGAGCTTTCGTATCTCAAAAACGAGATAGTGATGGATAAGCTGCTCGACCTGCTCGTGTCTTCTGCCGTTACCGAATAAGCGGATAAGATAACGAGGTGTTTAAATGATAAGAAACGAACTTGTGCCCATGGTCGTGGAGCAGACTAACCGCGGAGAGAGGTCTTACGATCTCTATTCCCGTATGCTCGAAGACCGTATAGTTTTCCTTAACGGGGAAGTGAATGACGTAAGCGCCAATATCGTCATTGCCCAGCTGATATATCTCGAGGCAAAGGATCCCGATAAAGATATCAGCCTGTATATCAACTCGCCCGGCGGTTCGGTATCTGCCGGAATGGGAATATACGACACGATGAACTTTATCCGCCCCGATGTGTCTACGATATGCGTAGGCATGGCGGCGAGCATGGGTGCATTCCTGCTTTCTGCGGGAGCGAAGGGCAAGCGCATAAGCCTGCCCAACAGCGAGATAATGATACATCAGCCTCTCGGCGGAGCACAGGGTCAGGCAACGGATATCGTTATTCAGGCTGAGCATATCAATAAGATAAAGAAGAAGATGACTTCCATTCTCGCTGCGAATACGGGCAAACCGTTCGAGCAGGTGGCAAAGGACGTCGAGCGCGACTATTACATGAGCGCGCAGGAAGCTCTCGAATACGGACTTATCGACAAGATATTCGAGAAAAGAGGCTGATAAAACGTGGATATATTCGATAAAAACAGACATTGCGAATTCTGCGGTCGCAGCGAAGACGAAGTAGGTAAGCTCATAAGCGCGCCGAGCGGAGTCTGCATTTGCGACGGCTGCGTGGAGATATGCAACGATCTGCTCTTTAACGAGCCGGAGGATAAGGCGGAAAAGGGGAATGCTCCCGTACTGCCCGATCTCCCCACGCCGCCCGAGATCAAGAAGAAGCTCGACGAGTATATCGTCGGTCAGGACGACGCGAAGAAGGCGTTATCGGTCGCTGTATACAATCATTATAAGCGCATAAACTACAATGCCGCTCACGGCGACAAGAATAAGAGCGATATAGAGCTTAAAAAGAGCAATATCCTCATGCTCGGTCCCACGGGCTGCGGTAAGACCCTTCTCGCGCAGACGCTTTCGCGCATACTCAACGTGCCGTTCGCAGTCGCAGACGCCACGACGCTTACCGAAGCGGGCTATGTGGGCGAAGATGTGGAAAATATACTTCTCAAACTCATACAGAACGCCGATTTCGACATACCGAAAGCTGAGATCGGAATCGTGTATATCGATGAGATAGATAAGATCTCGCGCAAGAGCGAGAATACGTCCATTACAAGAGACGTGTCCGGCGAAGGCGTACAGCAGGCGCTGCTTAAGATCATCGAGAGCACCGTTGCCAACGTTCCTCCGCAGGGCGGAAGAAAACACCCTCAGCAGGAATGTCTGCAGATAGACACGACCAATATACTGTTTATTTTCGGCGGCGCGTTCGTAGGTCTGGAGAAGATCATCGAGCAGCGTAAAGAAGGAAGCTCCATGGGATTCGGCGGTACCGTAAAGTCCAAGCATGAGATAAGCGTCAGCGAAGCGCTGCACGAAGTTCAGCCGCAGGATCTGATCAAATTCGGTCTTATACCCGAGTTCGTGGGGCGCGTACCCGTTACGGTCGGGCTGAACGCTCTTGACAGGAATGCTCTCGTTTCCATACTTACGGAGCCGAAGGACGCGCTTATAAAACAGTATGAGAAGCTTTTCGAAATGGACGGCATCAAGCTGAAGTTCGAAAAAGAAGCTGTCGAAGCGATAGCGGACAGGGCGATAGAGCTGGATACCGGCGCCCGCGGACTGCGCACTATAATCGAGAACGCCATGATGGATCTGATGTATACCGCGCCGGAGCAGAAGGATATTGAGGCGGTCACTATAACCGCGGACGTAATAAAGAACAAAGCCGCGCCCGTGATAACGCGGAAGGAAGCGGCATAACGGCAGGCTGCTGCAAACATACAATAAAAGGAATATCCTCTTACGCGTAAGGGTATTCCTTTTTTATTGCAATTTTAACCAATGTATGGTATAATACCGCTATGAATGAAAACATTTCGGAAAATCTGGAGCGCATACCGCCCGAAGCCGAACCGTCTTATATCCTCGTAGGAGTGGATAACGCGGTGGTCTTTCCCGGGCATATGTCCTCGTTCAATATCGGTAAAGCCACTTCGGTGAACGCTTTGATGAAAGCGGTCGAAACTAACAGCGAGGTGTTTTTTGCCTATGCTCCTTCGGGCGATACCGCACCGGGTTCCGTATCCCGCGTAGGCACGCTTTCAAAAGTGAAGCAGCTTATCCGCAACTCCAAGGGCGGACTGAGCATAATAGCGTCCGGTATCCGCCGTATGGAGATAAAGGATTTCGTATCGGCTTCGCCCATAGTCCGCGTGACTCTGTCCGAATTCGAAGAGAAGACCGACGACGAGGTGATGATGATAGCGGTGCGCGGTGCGATAAGATCGTCGCTTTTGCGCTCGATGCATCTCTCTCCGAAGTTGTTCGATACGGAGCCGTCCATGGACGATCTCGACGAGTTCGTCGGAGAGATGGCGTCGACCTATTACAACGACAACGACGAACGTCAGGCGCTTCTTGCCATGCGTTCGCGGTATTCGCAGCTTGAGGATATATATGCTCATATCGAGAGATATTGCAGTATCGCATCGATACAGAAAGATATAGAAAACAAAGTTCGCAGCAATATGGACAAAAGTCATCGCGAATACTATCTTCGCGAGCAGATCAAAGTGCTGCATGCCGAGCTGGGCGACGATGCGAGCGAGCTGGACGAGTTCCGCGAGCGTATAGAAAAGAAGGACATGCCGGATTATGCGAAAGAGAAGGCGCTCAAGGAAGTAAATAAAATGAGCCGCATGTCTCCGACTTCGCCCGAAAGCGCGGTATCGAGAGGGTATATAGAGACCATTCTTGCGTTGCCGTGGAACGAGGGCGACGGAGCGGAGACTGATATAGAATATGCCCGCAAAGTCCTTGAAGAGGATCATTACGGGCTGGAAAAGATAAAACAGCGTATCGTCGAATATCTTGCCGTCAGTGCGCTCAAAAAGGATATGAAAGCGCCCATACTCTGCTTCGTGGGACCTCCCGGAGTGGGTAAAACGAGCATAGTGCGATCGATAGCGCGCGCGGCAAAACGCAGGTTCGTTGCCGTATCGCTCGGCGGCGTGCGCGACGAGGCGGAAGTGCGCGGACACAGACGCACGTATATCGGATCCATGCCCGGGCGTATAATATCCGGTATGGAAGATGCGGGAGTATGCGATCCGGTGTTTCTTCTCGACGAGATAGACAAGATGTCCTCCGATTTCCGCGGCGATCCTTCCAGTGCGCTCCTCGAGGTGCTGGATGCAAATCAGAACGACAGATTCAAGGATCATTATCTCGACATGCCTTACGACCTTTCCAAGGTGATGTTCGTTACGACGGCGAACACCGTGGAAACGATAGATCCTCCGCTTCTGGACAGAATGGAGATAATAGAACTCGGCGGATATACGTACAGCGAAAAGCTTCAGATAGCCAAGCGCTATCTTGTCCCGCGCGAGTGCGAGGCAAACGGCGTCCCCGCAGATAAGGTCAGGTTTACCGACGAAGCCCTTCTCTCTATAATAAACCGCTATACGAGAGAGAGCGGAGTGCGTAATCTTCAGCGTGAAATAGCGTCCGTACTGCGTAAGATCGCGGTATCGCTCCTCGAAAAGCCTTCCCGCAGGATTTTCCGCATAACGGAAGATAACGTTTCCGATTATCTCGGAAAAATAAAATATCCCGACGATGAGGCGAACGCGGAAGACGAAGTGGGAACGGTTACGGGGCTTGCGTGGACGAGCGCGGGCGGTACTTCGCTTGATGTGGAGGCCGCGCTGCTCGCCGGCGGAAAGGGCGAGATAAGGCTTACGGGCAATCTCGGCGACGTGATGAAAGAGTCCGCTCAGACCGCGCTTACTCTCGTCCGCGAACATGCCGACGATCTCGGCATCGACCGTTCCGCATTTACCGACTGCGACTTGCATGTGCATGTGCCGGAGGGAGCAGTACCGAAAGACGGACCCAGCGCAGGCGTTACGATGGCGACCGCGATCGCGAGCGCAATGAGCGGAAGGAAAGTCGCTCACGACGTAGCTATGACCGGAGAGGTGACTCTGCGCGGCAAGGTGCTTGCGATAGGCGGATTGAAGGAAAAGTCGCTTGCCGCTCTTCGTCTCGGCAAAAAGCGTCTCATCATACCCAAGGCAAATCTCAAGGATATGGACGAAATACCCGCCGAAGTAAAGAACAGCATCGAGATCGTACCGGTATCGGATATAGGCGAAGTATTTTCCGCCGCGTTGGTGTGACGATGACCGCCGAATTCATCAAGTCGATAGCCGATCTCGGCGTGTACGAAAAGGAAAGCGAGCTTCTCGGAATGCCGGAAATAGCGGTCGCCGGAAGATCAAATGTCGGGAAGTCATCTTTCATAAACATGCTCGCCGGGCGAAAGAATCTTGCAAAGACGTCGTCCACGCCCGGACGTACGCGGCTGCTCAATCTCTTTTCTTTCGGCGACTTTATTCTGGTCGATCTGCCCGGATACGGGTATGCAAAAGCGCCGAAAACGGAGATACGCAAATGGAGCATGCTTACGGACGGCTATTTCGGCAGAACGACGCATCTCGTCCATACTCTCGCGCTCGTGGACATACGCCACGAACCGAGCGATCTGGATAAGCGCATGATATCATATTTGTACGAAAACGGCAGACCGTTTACCGTTATCGCGACCAAAGCGGATAAATTGTCGAGAGCTGCCGCCGGCAGAGCGAAAGCCGTGATAGCCTCGTCGCTCAGGATAGGGCAGGATAACGTGATAGTTACGTCCGCGTCCGACGGAAAGGGCAGGGACGAAGTGTTCTCGCGGATACGTAAGGTACTCGGCGTTCAGAGCGAAGAGATCTGAGTACGGATCCGATGAACGGCGGACGTATTGTGCGGGCTTTGACCGGCGCGAGCGGGTAACCGAGAATTCTACCTCCGAATACTATGTAAGAGAAAGTATCCGGAGGTTTTTCTATGCCGTGCAGAAACGATTGCTGTAAAATAGCCGTGCGCGTCCAGCGTATATATAACGGAGCCACGTTGCTCACTCGCGGGACATTCTCATCCGAACCGTCAAATTTCGTTCCGTCAGCGTATACGCCGCCGCTTACATATATATCTGCGCGCGGAAACGGCGAGGCGGTGATAACGTCGCTGTCCGTTTCATCCGTCGACGGATCGGGCAGATCGCGCGTAAGACTGGCATTTTCGTATGACGTATCGATAATTTACGAGGACGCGGCGGGGGTGCGCGGCATTGCTGCTGCTCGCATAAACGACGAAGCGGATATCCTCATTACGTTGCCCGACGATCCGTATACGCTGTCTGCGTCCGTCGAATTCGCTTCGGTGATAGGAACGCTTCCGCTACCGCAGGCAGAGATGACGGCATGCCGTCGCCTGAACGTAAGAGTGCTGATCCCGTGCGACGTTCTGATATGCACGGCAGGATGCGCGCCGCTGCCGGGCGCCGAGCTGACGGAAGACAGCGTCTGCCGCGAACTCGTATGAATACCGTTTTTTGATCCTTCACGCTTTTTCCCGCTTGCAAATACTTCTGCGTTCTGTTATAATGTCCTTATGAAAGTATATGCAATTAGCGATCTCCACCTGTCCATAAACAATCCCAAGCCCATGAACATATTCGGTCCGGTATGGGACGGTTATCTCGAAACGCTCGAGCGTGACTGGGCGAGAGTAAATGCCGATGATATCGTACTTCTTCCGGGAGATCTGTCCTGGGCAATGCACCTCGAGGACGCCCGGCCGGATATCGGATATGTAGGCGCTCTTGCGGGCAGAAAGGTCATCATACGCGGCAATCATGACTATTGGTGGAAATCCATAACTGCGGTGCGTTCGCTTCTTCCCGAGGGAATGTATGCCGTTCAGAACGACGCGTTGAAAATAGACGATTGCGTGATATGCGGTACGCGCCTGTGGACTACGCCGGAGCCGGGAAGAGATCAGCTTCAGGCGGATAAGGTGATCTATGACCGCGAGCTGATACGCCTGCGTATGTCGCTGGACGCAGCGGCAAAGCTGCGCGGAGAAGGAGATCGTATGGTCGTAATGGTGCATTATCCGCCTTTTAACAGCACCTTCCGTCCGACGGTATTCACCGACGCCATAGCAGAATACGGTCCGGACGCCGTGGTTTACGGACACCTTCACGGCAGCGCGGGCAGAGTGCGTCGCAAGCTCATCATCGACGGCATCCCATACCACCTCACGAGCTGTGACCTCGTAGGCAATAAACTCATCGAGATATTGTGATCGTTTGATAAAATTATACAATAAATGCATGTTATTGCGAGCATTTATCTGTGAATATATGCTAATAAAGATATTTTGATGCAAAGTTATCGATATGCTTGACATTAACCCCTTTTGCGGTGTTATAATTATTTTATAATACGACAGGAGGGTGGATCATGAAAAAAGCGATAACGGTCGCGCTCACGCTGATGGTCATATGACGATGACGGTAATGTGATGCTCTATTTGGCATAACGCATGTAAAAAATATTATAAGATAAGGATAAACGACCCGCGAGGGTCGTTTATCATATAATAAAATATACAATAATAGTATAATTGTATAATTTTGTAAAAAAGCATTGACAAGTCACGTATTTTTATGATTTAATATAATAAAGTGACTGAAGCTGTCATATAAGTTCTGGGAGAAAACGATGTACAAAGCTCATGATATAACGTGTCCGGGGTGCGGTGCGCCGCAAAGCCCGGAAAACAGGATATGCGAATATTGCGGCAGACCCGTTGTGATAACGTCATTCTCGGCAATGGACGGTATGTCGCTGCCTGTGTTGAACAAGTATGCCGCAAGTTATCGCAATACTCTTGCCGCCGATCCGGAGAATACCGCTGCAGGCATATCGCTCGGCATGTGTTGCCTTAAGCTCAGGCTGTACGATAAAGCGGTGAGCGCGTTTGAAAAGGCGATGGAAAGCGAGTTCGATAATGCCGATCTGTATTTTTATACGGCGATAGCGCTTCTTAACGGTACGAAGCCGTTTCTCGTTCCGAGAAAAACGATAGATAAAGCGGAGAGTTACATAAACGCCGCGATCATGATAGAGCCCAAGGCGGTATATTATCTCCTTTGGGCTTATATTCGTTACGATCATCACTATCGCAAGTCGTATGTGATGCATCCCGATCATGCGGAGCTGCTGCGCTCTGCGCACGAGGCGGGACTTGCGGGAGGGGATATCCCGCAGCTGTTCGGCATTCTCGGAACGCCCGTTCCGGACGCTATAAAATAAACTTACGGAGGAAGATCAAATGGGATTTTTTGATTCGACTGATGAGAAGAAAGCTCTTGACGAAGCGGACAAGCTCTTCTATACGCCCGAACAGAAGGCGCTGCTCGACAATTATTTCCGCAACGAGGGTAAGAAAAAGGGCGGCTGTATGGGAGGCAAGAGCAAGCGTATAACGGACGCGGAATATTACGCGAAGGTCATGGAGAAAAAGGCGCAGTTCGACCCCTATAACCGCGCTCTTGCATATCTCGGGATCGACGAGTATTCTGTCCGCGAGATACCGCCCGTTGAGTTTGACGGTTTTCTACTCAGCCGCGAAAACCCTCTGGATAAGCCTGTAATGTGGGGAGACAGCGAACTGTATACCAATATCTACGAGTCCACGTGGTTTTTCTTCGGCGATACGCAGTTCTACGTATATCGGTTGGTCTTCGATATGCTGAGCGGTTCGGTACTCGACGAGTCCAGGGAGATGTTCTATAAGGACGTAACGTCTTTTGCCGTTATAGATCTTTCCGAAGAGGTGAACAATCTTTCCGTAAAGAGCGGCGGCTGCATGGGCGGCAACAAGGTAACAAACAGCAAGAGCATAAAGAAGTTCATGCGATTCCGCATAGTTGTTCCTGGCGAAAGGTCGGGCAACATGGATTACGTAATGACTGCCAATGAAGGACTTTCCGCAAAAATACACGCCATGAAGCAGAAGCTTCGCGAAAAGAAGAATAACGGCTGATGATCACCGAACGTATATATGACGCGGACGACGATGAAATAGACGCGCTTCTCGCGGGAGACGATGTGAAAAAGAACGTCGTGCTGTATAATTCCGACGGCGAGAAGCTCGTCTATGCCGGCAGTAACGTCTGGGTGCCAGAGTCCGCAATAATGACGGAGGAAGAGGAGGAGCGTTTCCGAAACCGTTATTCTCATCCGTCCATAAGCGCGGCAAAGACGGTGCTCCAGCTGATGATCCCGCCGATCCTTATCTTTCTGCGCTTTGTTGCGGGAGCGTACGCGGAGTGGCTGAGCGATCCCGGTCGGCTCATACTTCTCGGCGCCGGCGCTCTGCTCATATACTCGCTTTTGCGGGCAAAGAGCATCATCATATTCTGGGTGCAGGTATATCAGGTAAAAGCGCCCATGGAAGTGCGCGAGCGATGTGCCATGACTCCGACGTGCTCGGATTATATGATACTTGCAGTCAGGAAGTACGGCGCTCTTCGCGGCGTCATAAAAGGAATAGGACGGCTTCGCCGCTGCGACGGTACGCGCTGCGAAGACTGGCCGTAAGGAGAATAAGATGTCCGGGATAAGGATAGCGAGTTTATTGCGCATAGCGGTGGTAGGGATATCCGCTGCGGTATTGTTTCTGATAGCGTTCGACGTCTCATATGACGGCGTAGGAATGTCTATCACTACGTTTGAGATGTGGAGCGGGAGATTCTTTGATTATCTCGAAACGTATGCGGAAGTATCCATGACCACCGAAATGGAGATGTGGAAGATCGCCATGTTGATCATCACCATTGTCGCTATCGTATTCGGGGCGCTCGGTCTGCTTTCAAACGGTTTTTGTTTGCTGTTCGGCGGGAGCGGTATCGTGCGTAAATTCGCGGCATGGACGAGCACGACCGCTCTCAGCGAGACTTTTACACTTGCGCTCGTTCCAGCGGTGATCTTTGTGGTAATGAGCAGGACGATAGAAGGGACGGAAATAGCCGTCGTGCCTTTGGTCATGGACGGCGTACTGATCATTGTCGGTTTTATCTTTGCGGGTGTGGCTAAGCGCTTTGCAAAGCGTTCTGACTGATACTACCGGGAGGGAGATAATATGAACAGAGATAAAGTGATACTGACAGGCTTTGCCGTGGTCTTTACGGCATTGATCTTATTCGGCTTGTTGTATGATTTTAATTTTTATACGTTTACCGATGGATCGCTGCGTCCTATAACTCTCATAACTTTTGGTATGGAGGAATTTGACGGCGCGAAAAAAGCATTGCCGATCGCAGGCGGCATATTTTGTATACTTTCGCTTATATTTTTAATATTTGCGGCGGTCATGTGGATAATGCGCATTTTTATGAATGCGGCAAAATGGACGCAAGTCGCATCCGTATGGGCTTTTGACTCAAGCCTTATATTCGCGATCATAACTGCTTTAGCTTCGGTAATTTGCCCGCTTGTTCTGCATAACATCGATCCGAGCGAAACGTTTGAATATGTAGAGATCGGTAGATTCGTCGTCTGCGCGATTTATGCCGGCATAAGCTTACTTCTTATCATTATCATGAAATTTGTATTTGAAGACAAGGCAAAATAAAAACGACCGGAAAAGATGAAAAGACGGAAGACATCGCGCCTTCCGTCTTTTAATATTGTGTGGCTTTGCTTATCTTTTGCTCATCTTCCCATGCCGTTGCATGAGTCGTAGTTCTCTGCATTCTCGGGGTCGTCGGTGAGCGTGGTCTTGTATGTACAGCTTCCTGCCACCGTGCACGAGTCGCAGGACGCCTGATCGCACGATCCGGCGGCAGGGGAGGATTTTGCTTCCGTTTCCAGCCTTTCGATGTTGCGGTCGATATCTTCGCGCATGCGTGCCGCATGGTCTATCCCGTGTTCCTTTTCCGCTGCTTCGCGCATATTGCGGAATGCGACGGACATCATGAGCTTTATGCGGTTGACCTGGTTGACTTCGCTCGCGCCCGGATCGTAGTCGACGGCGACGATGTTCGCAGAGGGATTGAGCTCTTTGAGCGCCTTCATCACGCCTTTACCCGTGACGTGGTTGGGCAGGCAGGCAAACGGCTGCATGCAGATGATGTTGTTGATGCCCTCGTCGAACAGGTCGAGCATTTCTGCCGTAAGGAACCAGCCTTCGCCCGCGAGGTTGCACAGGGAGACGACTTTGCTTGCCTTCTGCGCCATTACGCGGATATTCGTCGGGTGTCCGAATTTTGTGCCTGCGAGCGCTTTCATCATGGGCTTGCGGAAGTGCTCAACGAGGTCGATGAGGAAGCTGTTTACGACTTTATGCGACAGCTTGCCGTCGAGATAATCGTGCTTGACGGTGGAGTTATAGAATCCGAACATAAAGAAGTCAAGCATGTCGGGGCATACCGCTTCGCCGCCTTCGGCTTCTATGAGGTCAACGACGTGGTTGTTGGCGCCGTAATGGTATTTCACGAGTATCTCGCCGACTATGCCGACGCGCGGCTTGGGCGTGTCGTAGACGGGCAGCTCGTCGAATTCCTTTACCATCTGTTTGCAGTTCTTTGCAAACGTGGAGTGTATGTTCTTGGAGAGATCGTCTGCGATGATGCCCGCCCACTTTTCGTAAAGCTCGTTGGCGCTGCCCTTAACTTTCTCATACGGGCGCACGCGGTAGAGCAGTCTCATCGTGAGGTCGGCATATATCGTCGAATAGATGAACTGCAGCATGAGCTTGAGGTTGACGGGGAAACCGCTGTGTTTCTCGAGCCCTACGAAGTTGAGCGATATGACGGGCACCTGCTCCATATTGATCGCCTTGAGCGCCTTTCTTATGAGCGTTATATAGTTAGACGCTCTGCACGGTCCTCCGGTCTGCGTTATGATGAGCGCGGTCTTGTTCGGATCGTGCTTGCCGCTGAGCAGTTCTTCGATAAGTCCTCCGACGGTGATTATCGTAGGATAGCATGCGTCGTTATTGACGTATTTCAGCCCGACGTCTATAGCAGTCTTAGTATCCTTTACGACTTCCACGTTAAAGCCGAGGGGCTTGAGCGCGGGCTTGTAGAAACGCATATGGAAGGGGGAGAGGTTGGGGGCGATTATGGTGTAGCCCTCTTCCTTCATGTCCTTAGTGAATTCTTTGAACCACACGGGGTCTTTCGGCGCTTCGTGCTTTATGTTGCGTTCGCGGCGCTCCTCCATGACTGCCATGAGCGAGCGTATACGTATGCGCGCCGCACCGAGGTTGTTGACCTCGTCTATTTTGAGCACGGTATACAGCTTGTTCGCAGCGAGCATAAGTTCCTGCACCTGATCGGTGGTGATCGCGTCGCAGCCGCAGCCGAACGAATTGAGCTGTACAAGCTCGAGGTTGTCCTTGCCGCGGACGTAGTTCGCCGCAGAATACAGGCGGGAATGATACATCCACTGGTCGAGCACGCGGAGCGGGTGATGCACTTTCGCAAGGTGCGCGATGCTGTCCTCCGTGAGTACCGCGAAGCCGTAGGAGTTTATCATCTCTGGCATGCCGTGGTTTACCTCGGGATCGAGGTGGTAGGGGCGTCCCGCGAGCACTATGCCGCATTTGCCCGTGCTGTCGAGCATGGCGATCGTTTCTTCGCCCATTTTGCGGATATCTTCTTTGAATTTCTTATCCTCGTCGTATGCCGCTTTTACCGCCGCTTTGATCTCCTTTTTAGGGATATCGGGGAATTCCTGGCACAGCCTCTCATACATGCGCTTGGGCGTTGCAATGGGAAGGAACGGGCACATGAACTTGACGTCGTCGCCGAATATCTCGCCCATGTTGTTGCGTATGACGTCGGGATACGTCGCGACGACGGGGCAGTTATAATGGTTGTCCGCCGTGGGATCTTCCACCTGTTCATACGGCATTCCGGGATAGAATATGAATTTTATGCCCTGGCGCACTAGCGCGGTAACGTGGCCGTGCACGAGTTTTGCAGGGTAACACACCGATTCGCTGGGCATCGTATCTATGCCGAGGTCGTATATCGCACGCGTAGAGCGCGGCGAGAGTACGACGCGGTATCCGAGTTTGTCGAAGAACGTGAACCAAAAAGGATAGTTCTCGTACATATTGAGCGCGCGCGGTATGCCCACGACGCCGCGCGGAGCATTGTCCGCGGGACGCGGTTTATAGTGAGCGAACATGCGCTTGTATTTCATCTCGAAAAGGTTGGGAAGCCGTTCGGGCTTTTCTACATGCACCTTTTCGTCTTCCGCGCCGCGCTCGCAGCGGTTGTTCGTGATGAATCTTCTGCCGTCCGAGAAGTCCGTGACGGTAAGCAGACAGTTGTTGCCGCACTTGCCGCAGCGGCGCGTGTGCTTTTCATATGTGAATTCGCCCAGCTCTTCTTTGCCGATGATGGTCGATCTGTCCTCGCCCTTATGCGAATTGCGGCTTATTATAGCGCAGCCGTAAGCGCCCATAAGTCCGGCCTGAGCCGGGCGGATGACGTCGCGGCCGGTGACTATTTCGAATGCGCGGAGAACGGATTCATTGAGGAATGTGCCGCCCTGAACGATGACTTTGTCGCCCATTTCGGAAAAGTCACGCATCTTTATGACCTTGAAAAGCGCGTTTTTAACGACGGAATAGGCAAGTCCGGCGGATATGTCGCCGACGGTAGCGCCTTCCTTCTGCGCCTGTTTGACGCGGCTGTTCATGAATACCGTGCAGCGCGAACCGAGATCAACGGGGGAGGCCGATTCCAGTCCTTTCTTTGCAAATTGTTCTGCGGTCATGCCGAGAGCCGCCGCAAAGGTCTCGATGAAACTTCCGCAGCCGGACGAGCATGCTTCGTTGAGCAGCACGTCCGTTATGACGCCGTTCTTCACCTTTACGCACTTCATGTCCTGACCGCCGATGTCGAGTATGAACTGTACGCCGGGCAGGATCTCGCTCGATGCCGTCTGATGCGCCATGGTCTCTATCTCGCCGCGGTCGAGCCTGAGCGCGTTCTTGATGAGGTTCTCGCCGTAGCCGGTAACGCACGAACGTCCGATATAAGCGTCGTCCGGCATGAGAGAATATATTTCTTTGAGTATCGCGGAAACGGTCTTGAGCGGGTCTCCGCCGTTGGATCCGTACCACGAATAAAGCAGCGCGCCTTCCTTGTTGATGAGCGCGGCTTTTGTCGTGGTCGAGCCTGCGTCTATGCCGAGGTAGCACGCGCCTTTATGCTCTCTTATGTCCGCGAACGGGATGACCGTTTTTGCGTGGCGGGCGCGGAACTCCTCGAGCTCTTCGGGAGAGGAAAACAGCGGCTGAAGCCTCTGGACTTCGTGGCTCTCCATGGATCTGAGCTTTTCGAGATCCGCTCTTATGTCGTCAGCCGTAAACACTTTTTCGGCAGAGAGCGCCGCGCCCATGGCGTTGAATACCTGCGCGTTATCGGGGAATATGGCTTCTTCGGGCTTGAGCGTTTCGACGAAACGGACTCCGAGTTCACTGAGGAAGAACAGGGGACCGCCGAGGAAGGCCACATGTCCGCGTATGGGTTTGCCGCATGCAAGGCCGGATATCGTCTGATTCACTACGGATTGGAATACGCTTGCCGCGATATCCTCTTTTGCGGCTCCGTCGTTGATGAGCGGCTGTATGTCCGATTTGGCGAACACGCCGCAGCGCGAAGCGATAGGGTATATCGTCTTATAGTTTTTTGCGTATTCATTAAGTCCGGGCGCGTCCGTGCCGAGCAGGCTTGCCATCTGGTCTATGAATGCTCCCGTTCCTCCGGCGCATGAGCCGTTCATCCTTTGCTCTACGCCGCCCTTAAGGTACGTTATCTTTGCGTCCTCTCCGCCGAGTTCGATGGCGACGTCGGTCTGCGGTATGTATTTGCGTATCGACTCGATGCCGGCGATGACTTCCTGTATGAAAGGAATGTTCAGCCAGTTGGAAACGGATATGCCGCCGCTGCCGGTGACAGCGAGCGCAAATCTGTCGTATTTTTCGATCGCACGCGAAAGCACAGTGTAAATCGTGGACTTTATGTCGGAGTAATGTCTGTCATAGCTCGAGTAGAGAAGGGCGCCGTTCTCGTCGAGCACCGCTGTTTTTATCGTTGTCGATCCTACATCCAGACCTATGCGATATTTTTCCATATTTCGATATATATTCTCCCGTGTAAAATAGTGTACTTTGTAATCTTATCCAATAAACATAAACTTTATATTAAAATCATCTGCGGTAATGCCACGGCCGTCATGTGCCGCCGCATTTCAGCACCGCCGAGATGACGGACTTGTTGAAAAAATCTATGCGTTTTGCGACGTCTTCCGGCGATCTTACGTATCCGCCCTGCGCCCATTTGCCTATTATGCCGATCGAACCGTTGAAAACGTATGCGAAAAGATCGTCCGTCTCCGTAACGTCGTTTCCCGCATAGCGTCGCAGACGCAGGTCGTTTGCGTATTTGCGTTTCGCATAGCCCGTTATCCTGCCGATGAGCGAATCTGACGCGAGGTCGTCCATTATGATCGCTACTATGGTGGCATTGTCCTTTACGATATGCAGCATATCGAGGAAAAAGCGATAGTCCAAATCATAGGCGTTTATATCGTCCATTCTGTCGATGACTTTACGGAATATATCGTCCTCGATATCCGCGAATGCGTCGGCTATATCGCAATAATGATTATAAAACGTGCCTCGGTTTATATTCGCGACCCGGCAAAGTTCGGCAACGGTGACCTCTCCGGGTTTTTTGTCCGCAAGGAGAGAAACGAGCGAGTCTTTGATGAGCTTGTCGGTATACCTCGTGCGCGGGTCGTCGGAAGTGATTCGCATTTTGCCTCCGTCATACAGATCGGGCGTAAATGTCCATCCGATGAACATGATACGCCGAAGTGTACAATGTAATGTTTGACATTGAACATGTGTCGATTTATAATACCATTGTATATGTTGTCGCAGCGATTGTCAATGCTTTTAACGGGAGAATCATGAAAAAAACTTTTCTCAAGACCGCCGTGCGCGGAGTGCGGGCGAATACTGCAAAGCTGCTTTCGCTTGCGCTTATCATATTGCTGGGGATCGCCTTCGTGACCGGATTAGGTACGCTGTCGCCGACGATCGAGCGTTCGTTTTCCGACTATCTCACTGCAGCCGGCGCGCCCGATATCATAGCCAAGTGCACGGACGAGTCGGGCTTTTCCGATGAGGAGGCAGAGGCTCTTGCCTCGGCAGACGGCGTGGAGGACGTCATGCCGCTCACGATGGTCGACATGACGGCGGACGGCATAAACACCCGCTTGTATGTGACGAGCGGAGAGTGGACGATAG
>OJMH01001913.1_pt1 | contig 19053 bp, 15 predicted proteins | sample 1597111 | NCBI WGS metagenome assembly OJMH01 (sample SAMEA2452115, study PRJEB22498) | human gut metagenome | reverse complement strand
CGCCTCGTCGAACGGCGGAATCGGCAACCGTTTGCCACCACTGGCGAACTGGCCGCTTTCGTCGAGGAGGTACTGGGGCGTTCGCGGCCGGGCGTGCTACCGACCCCGACGCTGGTGTTTCAGGCGTTGCGTATCGCCGTCAACGACGAATTGAATGAATTGGGCAAGGCGCTGGAAGCGGCGCTGGAATTGTTGCGGCCGGGCGGACGGCTGGTAGTGATCAGCTTTCACTCGCTGGAGGACCGGCTGGTCAAGAATTTTTTCCGGGAACGGGCCAGAGGCTGTATCTGTCCGCCGCAGTTGCCGGTGTGCGTTTGCGGCCACCGGCCGGAACTGAAACTGCTGACCCGTCATGTGGTGACGGCGGCGGAAGACGAATTGGCGGCCAACCGCCGGGCGGCGCCGGCCAAATTGCGGGCGGCGGAAAAATGTTGAATAAAATTTTGAACGGAAATCGGATCGATCAGGAGGCGGATGCGATATGAATATTCAAGCAAGAACGATACAGAGCCGGAAAAGCCGGCCGCGCGGCGGCGCGAAGGGTTCCCTCGCGGTAAAATTGTGGATGCTGTTCAACGTGATCCTGTTGCTGGGAGCGGCCTTTGTCATCGTCAACTACCGGATCGCCCTCAACCAGAAGATCGCCGACGTGCAGAAGGAAACCACGGCGCTGCAGAACAAACTGCACACGACGGACCGGGAAATCGAAGCGTTGCGGATCAAACGGGAGAAATTGACCAGTTGGGACCAGATCCGTGCCCGGATCACCGCCTATCAACTGCCGCTGATCCAGCCGGAGCCCCATCAGGTGCAGCAGCTGGTGCTGCGCAATCCGATGCCTTATACGCCGGAACCGCAAATTCTGTTTCCGTCGCAGCCGCAGAATCGCTATGCCGTCGTTGAATAATCAGAAACGGATTTGAGTTTCCCATGGCGATACAGAGCAGCAACGAGGCGATTCGCGGCCGGATCAAGCTGGCGGTGCTTTGCTTTGTTCTATTGTTCGCCTTCCTGGCCTGGCATCTCTACGGCGTGCAGGTGGTCCGGCACGAGGAACTGTTCGAGAAAGCCAAACGGCAGTATACGACGGTCAAGACTTCCAAAACCAAGCGCGGCGAAATCTTCGACGCCTCCGGCAACCTGCTGGTCGGCAACACGCCGTGCGAAAATATTACCGTCGACCCGACGATCGTTCCGGCCAAACAGGAACAGGCGATGGCCGCCATGCTGGCCAATCACCTGAAGCTGGATTACCGGGAAGTGCTGCGCAAGCTGAATACGAAATTCCGCGAAGTCAAGGACGAAAAAACCGGACAAACGACCAAACGCGCCATCCGTTACGCGGTCATCGCCCGCAATGTGCCGCACGATGTCGCCTTGAAAATCCGCGAAGCGGACAAACGGCTGAACCTGACCGGCCTTTTCTTCGAAGAGACCTACATGCGCGAGTATCCGAAAAGCCGGCTGTTGTCCAACGTGCTCGGCTTCACCAATATGGAACATGACAAGATCATCGCGGTCATGGGGGTCGAAAAATTCTACAACCAGGAAATGCAGGCCGTTTCCGGCAAGATCATCTACGAACGCGCCCTCGACGGCAATGTGCTGCCCTACGGCAACTCAACCGAAATCGCCGGACGCGACGGTTTGAACGTCTACCTGACGATTCACGAGCCGATCCAGGCTATCCTGGAGGAGGAACTCGATAAAGTCATGCAGGAGTGGAAGCCGAACGCCGCCTATGCGGTGATGGCCGATCCCAGGACCGGCAACATCATGGCGATGGCGCAGCGGCCGAGTTTCGACCCGAACGACCGCAGCAGCCTGAAACCGGAAGCCTACCGGATCCGGATCATCGAAGACACTTTCGAACCCGGTTCGGTGATGAAACCGCTGGCGATTTCCGGCGCGCTGGATTGCGGGCTGATCACGCCGGACACCATATTCGACTGCGAAAAAGGCCGCTGGGTTTATTTGAACCGTCCCCTCTCCGACTCCTCCCGGCTCGGATTGGTGCCGGTCCGGGAGATCGTCAAAAAATCCAGCAATATCGGCACCGCCAAAATCGGGCTGATGATGGGCGAGGACCGGCTGAACGCCACGCTCCACCGCTTCGGCCTCGGGGAACGCACCGGGCTGCCGCTCAAACCGGAATCGACCGGAATTTTCGTCGACGCCAATCCGCGCCGCGACAAACTGGCGGTCACCCGATACCCGATCGGTTACGGCGTCGGCGTCACGCCGGTGCAGATGGTCCGCGCTTATTGTGCGCTGGCCAACTACGGCAACCTGCGGGAACTGCGGCTGGTCGACCGGGTGGAAAATCCGGAAACCGGCGAAGTCATCCACAATCCGCTGCTGCAGCCGCGGGTGGTTTTCAACAACCCGAATACCTGGCATCAGATCGTCGACATGATGGTCGGCGTCACCGCCAAAGACGGCACTGGCCGCCGGGCAGGCATTCCCGGTTACCGGGTCGCCGGCAAAAGCGGCACCAGCCGGAAATTCGTCAACGGCCGTTATGATTCGGGAAAATATTACGCCTCATTCACCGGCTTCGTCCCGGCCGATGACGCCGCCTTCGTGCTGATGGTCGTCGTCGACGAACCGCACGGCTCCAGCTATTTCGGCGGCACGGTGTCGGCGCCGGTATTCAAAGCAATCGCCGAACGCACCCTGCGTTACCTGGACATCAAGCCGGACCCGGCGCTGCTGGAAGAGACCAAGAAATAAAAGAGAGGGCAAGAGATGAAATCTTCGGACCATTTGCATTTCATCGGCATCGGCGGCATCGGCATGAGCGGGGTAGCCCAGTTCTGCCGTTCGCTCGGCTGCCGGGTGACCGGCAGCGACCGCGACGCCGACAAACCGGAAAACCGGCATATCTTCGCCGCGCTGCGCCATCAGGGCCTCCGCATCTACCCGCAGGACGGTTCTTTCCGGCGGGACGGCAAGCCGGACTGGCTGATTTATTCGACCGCGGTGGAGGAAGGCAATCCGGATTTCAAAGCGGACCCGACCATTCCGCGGCTGCACCGGGCCACGGCGCTGGCGGCAGCGCTGGAATTAAACGGCGATGTCTGCCAAATCGCCGTCAGCGGCAGTTGCGGCAAAACGACGGTGACGGCCTACCTGGCCGAAGCGCTGCGGCTGCTCGGACTGGATGCCGGCTGTTTGGACGGCGGGCTGGTCAAGGCCTTCCGCAACGACACCTATTGCGGCAACTTCCATCCCGGCAAAACCTTTTTCGTCTACGAAGCGGACGAAAGCGACAAAAGCCTGGTGGCCTTTTCGCCGGATTTCGCCCTGGTGCTCAACATCGGCACCGACCATTACGACCGGGAGGAACTGATCCGGGTATTCGGCGAATTCCTGAAAAAAGTCGGGACCGGCGTCGTTTTGAGCCGGGAGGTTTACCAGGCGCTCGCGCCGGTATTGCCGCCGGCCTTGACGGTCAGCGTCTTCGATACGGCCATCCTGAACGAACCGCGGGAAAACGTGCCCCATTTCATTTCCAATTATCAAGCCGGCGACGGCGGCGCCGAAGCCGAATACGACGGCGCTTTCACCGTTCAGCTGCCGCAACCGGGTTTTCATACCGCCTTGAATCTGCTGGCCGCCGGACTGCTGCTGGAGCTGTTGAATATTCCGTTCCGCGACGCCGTAAAAACGTTGGCCCAAGTCCACGGCGTGGCCCGCCGTTTCGACTGCCGGGGCCGGACCGCCACGGGAGCTTTCGTCTATGACGACTATGCTCACAATCCCGAAAAAATCGCCTGCTGCATCCGGGCGGCGCAGGAAATGGCCGGCAACCACAGCGTCCGGGTCGCCTTTCAGCCGCACGGTTACCGGCCGCTGGGCTTCATGCGCGATGAAATTTTCGCCGAACTGCGGCAAACCCTGCGCCCCCGGGACCGTTTTGTGCTGCTGGAACCGTTTTATGCCGGCGGCACCAGCGCCTTTCGCCCGACCGCCGCCGAAGTGGTCGCCGACTGGCAAAGCCGTCAGTTGGCCGGGGTCAGCGCCGCCGCCGACCGGCCGGCGGCGGAACGGATTTTATCGGACGGCTCGGCCGAAGGCGACGTGATCGTCGTCATGGGAGCGCGGGACAACTCGCTGACCGTCTGGGCAGACTCCCTGACCCAACAGCCGGCCGCCGGTTCGAAAAAATAATTTCTCCCGCGGTTGCCTTCCGGGCCGGGAATCCGTCGACCGGAAAACGCCGGCCGGCACTCCGTCGGCGCGTTTCGGCCCGGTTTTCCGGAAAGATTTGCGGTAAAAACGCTTGAAAAATCGCCTTTGGCATTTACAGCGGTTCAAAGATGGTATATATTGCTTCATTATAGTGGAAAATCCGGCAGAAATTCAAATTAACGAAAAAGCAGCGATCGGTTACTATGCGTTTTCAATGTCCAAAATGTAACGGAATTGTGGATGTCGACCCGACTCTGGCCGGCAGTCAGGTACAATGCGGACACTGCAACCAGGCAGTTTCGGTACCGTCTGACCGTTTGGCTCCGGGAGTTGTGGTCGGCGACTTCGTCATCAAGAAAGAACTGAGCCGGGGCGGCATGGGAATCGTCTTCCTTGCCCACCAGATTTCACTCGACCGGCCGGCCGCTTTGAAAATTCTCAACGACGCCTATACCGACAATGAAGAGTTCGTCACCGGCCTGGTCCGGGAAGCGCGGGCCGCCGCCAAACTGAATCACCCCAATATCGTTCAGGCCTATGCGGTCGGCGAAGACGAAGGGTTGTTCTATTTCGCGATGGAATACATCGACGGCGAAACGATGAAGAGCGTCCTCAAGCGGGAAAAAACCATCAAGCCGGAACGGGCCGCCGAAGTGATCGAGCAGATTGCCGAAGCGTTGAAATGCGCCTGGAACGAGCAGAAGCTGGTACACCACGACATCAAACCGGAAAATATCATGCTGACCAGTTCCGGCCAGGCCAAGCTGGCCGACCTCGGTTTGTCGCAGGTCGCCGGCGAGAGCACCGAAGACGACGATTCCGACGAAGTGATGGGAACGCCGCAGTACATCAGTCCGGAACAGTTGACCGGCGAACCGTCGGACAACCGCAGCGACCTTTACAGCCTCGGCGCCACCTTTTACCACCTGGTGACCGGCCATTTCCCCTATGAAGGCGCCGAGATCACCGACATCACCCGGCAGCATGTCGAGGGCAACCTGACGCCTCCCAAGAAAATCAATCCGCTGCTGCCGGACGCCCTGGACCGCATCATCGTCAAAATGATGAAACGGCCTATCGACGAACGTTATCAGAGCGCGGAAGACTTGATCACCGACTTGAAACAATTTCTCGGCGGCAAGATGGCTCCCGGCGGCAATTTGGACCACGGTCTGCACGCCGGCGCCGCGCCGCTGGCCGGCGGCCTGCGTCAAGGCGGCATGCGGACCATCGAAGCGCCGGGCCACGCATCCGGCGAAGGACCGAAAATCAGCATGATCCAGCCGAAACCGGTGCAGCCGCCGATTCAGGATGAGGCGCCGGCCGAAGAAGCCGCCGGGGAACCGGAAGAGGCGCCGGCAATGCTCTCCGCTGAGACGGAGCAGCCGGCCGGTCCGCATTTCACGCTGACGCCGGAAGAAGAACCGGTCCGCAAAAAATCGGCACTGCCGGCAGTCCTGCTGGTGTTGCTGCTGCTGGCCGTCCTCGGCGGCGGCGGTTTCTGGTTCTGGCAGCAGCAAAGCAAAAAACCGGCGGAACCGGCGGCCGCCCCTTCCCCGGAACCGGCGGAACCGGCCGTACCGGTGGTGGAACCGGTTGAAGAAACCGAGCCGGTCTCAAAATTCGCGCCGCCGGAACTGCCGGACGATCCGCAGGCCGCGACGGAGGAATACCGGAAGAACCTGACGCCGCGCTGGCGGAACCTGATCGCCAATATGATGCAGTTCGCCAGTGAGAACGATGCGGCGGGCGCCAAGGAAATGTTCCAGACCACCCTGGCCGAGCGGCCGAAACTGACGCCGGAAGGACTGAAGGAGGCGGAGACGTTCCGTGCTTCGGTTTCCGAATTGCAGAAAGCGTTCGACACCGGCTACCGGCTGACGATGCTGATCACCGACAGCGGCAGCGAACTGAAAGACACGCCGATCGAAATCGGCCGCGGCGAACTGGTCTACATCGAATCCATCGCCAACGGGGTCATGACGGTCCGGCACAACGACGGCGCGTTGTCCCAGGAGGCGTTCCAGGCGATCCGGCCCGCTTATCAGGAAGGCTTTTTCAAACGGTTGGACAAACGGCTCCATATCGATTACTGTTATTTCTTTTACCTGTTGTACCATGCCGAATTCAACGCCGATCTGACGAGGCTGCCGATGCCGGCGTTCTGGAAACGCCAATTGCCGACTTTCGAAGGCATTTACTACCAGGAACGCTGGAAAAATGCCGACGAGACGGAAAAACAGCAGCTGCATCAGCAATACGGACGGCTGCGTTCCTTCGCGCAAGCCATCAACAGCATATCCTATCAGTGACCATGAGAATTTTTCATTTTTCCGATCCGCACGCAGGAGGGCCCGCCGAAGATTGGCGGGCTTATTTCGATAAACGCTGGGTCGGCGTATTCAACTACCGGTTCCGCCGCCGGTTCCGGCATGACCTGGGCATGCTGCGCAATGCGGTCGACTACCTCATGGCCCACCGGGCGGATGTGGCGGTCTGCACCGGCGACCTGACCTCCACCGGCCAGCCGGGCGAATTCGCCCAGGTGCGGGAAATTCTCCGGCCGCTGCGCGACTCCGCCATCCCGATCATCTATCTGCCGGGCAATCACGACTGCTACGTCAAACGTCCCGCCTGCGTGGCGGCGATGACCGATATGGTGCATTGGCTGACGCGCGGCGATTACGAATTCGCCGCGCTGCCGCAGGTACGCACCATCGGCGGCTGCGATTTTCTGCTGCTCAACACCAGCCGGCCGTCCAATCTGCTGTGCTCCTGGGGATTCGTCAGCCGGGCGGACAGTCGTTATATCGAGGAATTCTGCCGGACGCCGAAGCAGCGGCCCCGCATTCTGGTCGGCCATTATCCGTTGTACGAAGAGCACCCGTTTCTGCGCATCCGCCACCGGCTGTTCGGCCAGCGGAAGCTGCAAGAGCTGTTGGAAAACGGCGCCATCGACCTGGCCCTCTGCGGCCATGTCCACCGCCCCTATCGCCATTTGACGCCGAAAGGCTACGGCGAGAATTGCGCCGGCAGCGTGACGCTGAACGGTTCCATGACCCAGATCGACTGCGATCCGGCCGGCGGCCGGTTTCAATTTGAACAAATCCATCTCGTCCGGGCCTGATCATGGTTATCCGCATCATCAAAAAGAGCCAGCTCTACTTCATCTTCTCCTTTGCGCTGCTGATCGTCCTCGGCGCGCTGCTGCTGAAAACGCCGTGGGTGATGAATTCCCGGGTGGCGCTGGACTGGAGCGACGCGTTGTTCACCGCCACCAGCGCGGTCTGTGTCACCGGCCTGACCGTCGTGCCGACCTCGGAATTCAACCTGGGCGGCCAACTGATCATCCTGCTGCTGATCCAATTAGGCGGCCTCGGCATCATGACGCTGAGCGCTACCATCCTGCTGGCGCTGGGCCGCAATATGAGTCTCGGCAGCACGCTGATTTATTCGACATTGAACGAGAGCGTCCCGCGCCGGACCGAAGAGCTGCTGCGGACCATCACCTATTATACGCTGGTCATCGAGGCGGTCGGTTCGGTCGTGCTGATCATCGGTTTCCTGCTCAGCGGCCAGCCGTTTTTCCAGGCGCTCTACCTGGGAATCTTTCATGCGATTTCCGCATTTTGCAACGCCGGATTCAGTCCGTTCGACGACAGCCTGACCGGAGTCAGCAGTTACATCAAAATCGCCGTGGCGGCGCTGATCATTGCCGGCGGCCTGGGAATGTACGTCATTTACGACCTGGTCCACTTCCGCCGGCAGTCCCGGGTGCTCAGCATCAATACCCGGCTGATTTTAACGGCGACGGTCATTCTGATCATCGGCGGCAGCATCGGCATCAAGTTCAGTGAAAATTTCGCCAGCGTCGAACCGATCAGTTGGCTGGACGCTTTTTTTCAGGCCGTTTCCGCCCGGACCGCCGGTTTCAATTCGGTCGATCTGTCGGCATTGAGCCAAAGCAGCATCACGCTGCTGATCATTCTGATGCTGATCGGCGCGGCGCCGGGTTCCACTGCCGGCGGCATGAAACTGACCGGCGTCTCGCTGGCGGCGATCTCCATTGTCAACACATTTTTCGGCAACCAGAAGGTTCTGCTGTTCAAGCGGGAAATTCCGATCAGCAACGTACTGAAATCCTACACGATCATCTGTACTTACATCCTGCTGACCCTGATCGGAGCGTTGACGCTGGCCGGCTGTTGCGGCGATGTGATGATCGCGTCCTTTTTCGAAGCGGCTTCGGCGGTCGGCACGGTCGGACTGACGGTCGGCACAACCGAAAAATTGACGCTGGCGGGAAAATTGACCGTTATCGCGTTGATGTTCATCGGCCGGATCGGGCCGTTCACCATGTTCCTGTTCCTGCTCGGGCGGGAAAAGAAAAGCGCATTGACCTACCCGGAAGAACGGGTCGTCATCGGTTAAAAAACGAGGAGAATCAGCGATTATGCGAGGAAATTATGCGGTACTTGGTTTGGGTTCCTTCGGATCCAAACTGGCGTTGGAACTGAGCAATGCCGGCAACAATGTCGTCGTCGTCGACCGCGACAAGGAGCAGATCAACGCGCTGAAGGACAAAGTTTCGGAAGCGATCATCGCCGACGTCAGCAATCCGGACGTCATCAAAGAACTGGACATCAAAAAATTCGACGCCACGATCATCGCGATGAGCTCACACTTCGAGGATCTGATCCTGGCGCTGACGCTGTTGAAGCAGGAAGGCGCCGGCAAAGTCATCGTCAAGACCAATACGTCGATTCAGAAGCGTATTCTGCTGCGGCTCGGCGCCGATGAAGTCATTCAGCCGGATCAGGATGTCGCGGAGCGGCTGTCCAAACGGCTGTCGATGACCAATATCACCGACATGTTTGAATTCAAAGGCTCCTATATCGCCGAGGTCAACGTGCCGGATTCGATGGACGGCAAGACGATCCGCGAGCTGGATTTGCGCAACCGTTTCAACATCATCGTCCTGTTGATCAAAAAGCCGGGCAAGCACATCGAAACGGTCTGGAACCCGGATATCGAGCTGGCCAAAGGCGATCAGCTGACCGTCATCGGCCAGGAAAAAGCGATCATCGACGTCTTCAAAAAGTAGCTCAGCGGAACCGCAAAGCGCGTAATCGGCGACAGGCCGTCACCCCGATATAAGACGATTTCATTTTTCTCGCGACATCGGGGAAACTTATCTTTCCCGCCGGCGGCCGGCTTGTTTTGCTTGCAATTCGCTCAATTTATGATAGAAAATTTCCGGCCGAAGGCCCCAAAACGATTCCGGAGCCGGAAGAACGCGCCGGCAATTTATCACAACAGTCATCATTGCGCTAACGGTCTGTCTCCCTTGTCCCTCCAGCTATCCGACGAAACGATTCGATATGCCCGGATTATTTATCAAAGCCGGTCAGGAAGCGGATGATGCGGTTGCGCCCGGTGATGATTTCCGCTTCGCCGGTCGAACCCAGCCGCAACGGGTACGGTTCGTCTTCGATCAGGATGCGCACCCGGTAATAAGTACGGTCGCCGCGCGTTTCCGGCAGCTCTTCGATCAGGTACACTTTTCCTTTGAAATAACCGTAATCGAAATAGTTGTACTGGCTGCTGGAAATCCGCACCGCCTGATTTTCACGCACCTTGTGAATCTGCTGTTCGTCGATGAAGGCGATGAACTTTTTCGGGCCGGCCGCCGCCATCGAAATCAACGTCTCGCCCGGTTCGACGTAACTGCCCAGCTTGGTCGGAATATAGGAAATCGTGCCGTCTTCCGGCGCCAGGAAACGGTACTCGTTCTCGGCGGCCTCCTTGATCTTCAATTCACTCTGCCGCCCCTTGAGCCGCAATTTCAGCAATTCAAGCTCATTTTCAGCCTGGGCGATGATTTTTTCCGCCAGGCCGTCCTGCAGTTTGGCATAATCGGTTTCCAGTTTCTGCAATTCGCTGGTGTTCTTCAAATGCTCCATTTCCTTTTTCTGGAGCTCCATCAACGAAATCACCCCTTTTTCATAGAGGCCGCGGAACGTTTCCAGTTCGAACTTGCTCTTTTCCACCCGTTCGCGACACTCTTCCAGCGTGATGGTCGTATAGCGGTACTCCGGCGGCAGCGGATCGTGCTTCAGCACCGCCAGCGACCAGGTTTTGACGACAATCTCGACTTCCAATTCGCTGATCGCATTGCGCAGCATCTCGATTTCACCCTGCAGATCCCGGTCTTCCAGTTCGAGCAGCAATTCACCGGCTTTGACCGGGTCGCCGTTTTTCTTGTGAATGCGTTTGATCCGGCTCTGCACCGAAGATTTCAATTCGTATTCCCGCATTCCTTCGACCACGCCGCGGCCTTCCACCGTCTCTTCCATCGTACAGAATACCACCAGCGCGAAGCCGGAGAGAATCAGCAACAGCAATACGACAATCAGGATTCGAAACGTTCGCAATTGCGTCCGGAAATTGCTTCTGGCCATAATGATGATAATTCCTTGGTTGTTTTTGAATCGACCGGCTCTTCTACACAATTCGGCGAGGAATATACATCAGTAAAAAATCAAAACAACCGCGGGTTTCAAATAAATCGTCAAAAAAACAGCGGACGCCATTTCCCGTCCCGGCGTATGGCGCCATCCCCGGCGCTGGCGTCTTGATTCCAGACGGGCAATTTAATTTTACCGCCGGTGTACGCCGGGTGCGGCGAAGCGGTTTGGCTATTGTTTATCTTTGGGCCTGGCGTAGAATTTATCCGGCGCCACCATCGCATAAAACGGATAGCGGGCCTGCAATTCCGGCGACGCGTCCCGCGGAATATAGCGGAAGCGCTTATAGAACCAGAGGTACTGATCCGGAAACCGCCGGATATAAGATTCGGAAATATCCATCAATTCCTGAATCAGCTCCGTTTCGTCGGCATATGCTTCAAACGGCTTGGACAGCCATTCGGCATGGGCGGTCACCACCCCATTTTCCAGCCGCACCGACGTTCCGTAAACGATGACCGCCGGAAGGCGGTTGACCCGGCAATAATGCATCAAACTGGCCGGCGCTTTGCTGCTCGGCACCGGCAGGCCGAAAAAGTCGACGAAAGTTCCTCCGTCGCGAAGCCGGGTATTCTGGTCGATCAGCGTTCCAACCCCCAATCCCCGCCGCAAAGCCTTCAACGACTCCTTGATCGCCCCTTTGGAAAAAATGATCTTCAAGCCCTGCTCCCTCTCCCGGCTGCCGTGATTGAGAAAGCGGTTCAAATAAGGATTGCGCATCGGCTTGGCGATCGCCACCATCTTGACGCCGGCGTAATACGGCGCCATCAGCCCGGAAGCCTCCCAACTGCCCAGGTGGGGATTGACAAAGATAATCCGTTCGCCGGCGGCGACGTGCGCTTTCAACCGTTCGGTCACCTCCGGCAGCAATAAAGTCCAACGCTCGATTCGCGCCGGTTTGCCGGCCATCCAGGTGAATTCCAGCATATTATACAGCAAATTGAAAATACTGCGGCGTCCGATCTCTTCCACTTTGCCGGCCGGCCATTCCGGAAACGCCACCCGGATATTGGCTTCGACAATTTTTCGCACCGCCGGCAGGCCATACATGACCCGCCCCAGACCGGCGGCAAGGCTTTTCACCCCGCCGTGCGGCAACAACCGGATCATGCCGTACAAAAGCATGACGATCAGATATTCCAGCAGATAACGGATCTTCAAAAACAGTTTCTTCATAACCTCTTGCGCCGCCGCCGCGGCGGCGGCTGAAACGAAACGCGCAAGTGTTCGTCGACCGCCACCCCGTTGGCGAACAACACGCTTTTGAGAGAAGTCGCCGCAATATTCAGCGCCAGGTGGCGCCGCCCCTCCTCATTGCACTGCTGGCGGGAAGCGACTTTCACCACTTTCACCTGACGGTCCGGAAAGACATGCAGCAGCCCCCAGCCATCAGCCAATTCCTCCGGCGCCAACTCGCCGGCCGGCACCGCCAGATAAAGGTAATCCGCCACCGCCGCCTGCCGGATCAGCTCCATCCGGCTGCCCTTGTAGATCACATGCTGCAAACGGCTGATTTGCTTGAGCAGTTTGTGATAGGCGGTATTGCGGCTGGCACTGTAATCATAAGATTGAAACTCTTCGAAAAGGTCATCGGAATCCTTCAATTCCGGCTCGTTCTCGCGAATGACTTTCTCCAATTTCAATTTTTCCAATTTCAGCGTCTTGAGCGTCGCCAGCAATTCTTCCCGCTCCGCGCAATCCGGCAAACAGTGTTCCCGCCGGTCAAAAATATCGATCGCCACCACCTTCTCAATGTGGTTCTGTTTGCTCTGCGGCGCAATCCAGCAGGCCGCCATGCTGACCTGGAATTTTTTCACCCGGGTCGGCACCCGGATCCCGACTGCGGTCGGCTGCTGGCCGGCCAGATATCCCAGCACGGCCTGCCGCAGGACGAAAGGAGTGACGCCGCGTTCCGTTTCCGGCGATGACTCCGCTTTCGCTGCCGCTTCGGACAACGCCGCCGGTTCCACCGATATTTCATCGGCTCCGTCAACGTTCTCCTTCACCGGCGCCGGTTCCGGAACCGGTTCGGAGAGTTCCGCAAAAAAATCAAAATTGAGCTGTTCTTCTGACATGATATCGCATTCTTAAAAATAAATCTGGCCTTTACCTCATTCTCCGCCGGCCATAAAATATCACCATCCCGCGAAACATTCAAACCCCTCCCCCCGGAAAAGTGACGGAACTATCGTAAAATCCCAATAAAAAAAAAATTCCTTTCCGCCCTATCTTGACGAAAAGGAATTTCCCATCCGGATATTCATGATCCGGTGTTCAGCGCAGCTCCGGCTGCCGCCGGTAAGCGCTGTCAGTAACGACGATGTCCACCGCCGAAACCGCCGCGGCTGCCGCCACCCTGACGCGGCGGGCGCTCTTCCCGCGGCCGGGCTTCATTGACGACGATGGTGCGGCTGTCCAGGCTGCTGCCGTTCAACGCTTCGATCGCCGCCTGGGCTTCTCCGGCATTGTCCATCTCGACAAAACCGAATCCTTTGGCGCGGCCGCTGTCACGATCCATGACCAGACGGACGCTGGAGACGTCGCCATAAGCTGAGAAAGTGTTCTTCAGCGTTTCTTCCGTGGTCGAATAGGCCATATTTCCGACGTAGATATTCATTTTCTACCTTTTCCGGGCTGCTTCCCAGCCCTGCTAACCAACCCTCGTTACAAAATAATAATCGGTACCACACTAAAATCTTCGCCGGCAATACAGGAGGGCATCACTGAATCATACGGTAGTAATAGTGGAATCCAGAGAACCCCGCCTGGGTTTCCCCGGAAAAGATCCGCCCGCCGATAACCACACGGCTGAAGGATCAGGAGAGATAAAAAAAATTAAATCACACTCAACCCAATCAAAATAAATAAACTGTTTTGATATAATATCGTTCATTCCAATAAATGCAAGGCAGTTTTTCGTAAAATTGACTTTTTTCTTCAATTTTTTTTCTGCCACCGCGCCGCGACAGCCGGGAGTCCCTGTCGAGCCGAAACGGCAATCGGAAGCGAAACAATCGTCCGGCACCGGCCTTCACTTGAGCCCTTTATCGCCATCGGCCGCCAAGGCCCAGAGGTACAAGGACGCGGTCGTGCCGTAAGGAGTATAACGCCGCCGGAATATTTCGAAGGCCGACCGGTCAAGCTGTTCCAGCCGGTGCAGCCGCATCAGGCCGCGCCGGATGCCGAAATCATGGAAACTGAGCACATCCGGCCGGGCAAAAGTGAAAATCAGCATCATTTCCGCCGTCCAGACGCCGACACCTTTCAAAGCGGAAAGCCGGCGAATGATTTCAGCATCGTCCAACTGCTCCAGGGCGGCGAAATCCACCGCGCCGTCCAGCGCCGCCTGCGCGGCGGCGCAGATATATTCCACCTTGCGGTGCGACATGCCGCACTGCTGCATCGCCGCACGATCGGCCCGGACGACGTTCTCCGGCCTCACCCCGCCGACCAGCGCGGCGAAACGCTGCCCGACCGTTTCGGCCGCCTTGCCGGAAATCTGCTGGCTGATGATGCCGCCGACCAGCGCGGCGAACGGTTCCGGCGTCAATTCGCGGGACAGGATGCCATAGCGTTCGACCAGTTTGCCGAACCGTTCATCCCGGCGGCAAAGCCGGTCAAGCGCCTCCTCGGAACAGGTAAAACAGCCGGCGGCCATTTTCACTGCCCTCTGCCGAACTGCCTCATTCGGTGATGATCGAATGATAGTCTTTGCCGGCCGGGATCATCGGCAATACATGTTCATCATAGCCGGTATGGACGTCGAGCAGGAACGGGCCGTCGGTAGCGAGCATTTCCTCAAGGGCCGGAATCAGCTCTTCGCGGCTGTAAACCTCGCGGCCCGGAATATTGTATCCTCTGGCGATCGTCACGAAATCCGGATAGGGCCGTTCGTCCTGCTCGCTGCCCAGCACCGTGTTGCCGCGGCGGCTGCCGTAGAAACGGTCTTCCCACTGCGCCACCATGCCGAGATACTGATTGTTCAGGATAATCATCTTGACGCCAATGTTTTCGACATGCAGCGTCCCCAGTTCCTGAATGTTCATCTGAAAGCTGCCGTCGCCGTCGATGTTGATGACCAACTGATCGGGCCGAGCCACTTTGGCCCCCATCGCCGCCGGCAGACCGAAGCCCATCGAACCAAGACCGCCGGAAGTCAGGTGCTGGCGCGGAAAACTGTATTTGTAATACTGCGCCGCCCACATCTGATGCTGGCCGACCCCCGGCACGATGATCGCCCGCCCCCCGGTCAGCTCGTACAGCGTCTCGATGACGTACTGCGGCTGCACCCGGTGCGGTTTGACTTTGTAATGCAGCGGAAACTGCCGCTTCCAGGCGGCGATCTGCGCCATCCAGGCGGCATATTCCCGATACAGCGGCTCCTTGTTCAATTCGACCAGCACCTCCCGGATATCGGCGACGATGCCGTACCGGGCCGGTTTGTTCTTGTTGATTTCCGATTCGTCGATATCGACGTGAACGATCGTCGCGTCGACGGCAAAATTGGCCGGGTTGCCGGTGACCCGGTCATCGAACCGCGCCCCGAAAGTCAACAGCAAATCCGCTTCATTGACGGCATAGTTGGCGTAAACGGTGCCATGCATGCCGAGCAGCCGCAGGCTGAGCGGATGCTCGTCCGGAAAGGCGCCGAGCCCCATCAGCGTCGTCGCCACCGGAATATGGTAGCCTTCGGCAAACTTGCGCAGTTCTTCGGCCGCATTGGCGGTGATGATGCCGCCGCCGATGTAGAGGCAGGGACGTTCGGCTTTCGCGATCAACGCCTTCAGCGTCGCGATATCCTCGCTTTTGACCGGCCGTTTCGGATCATAGGAGCGGATATTCGCTTCGGCGTCCAGATCGATCAGGCATTTTTCCTGCTGGACATTTTTCGGAATATCGATCAGCACCGGGCCGGGCCGGCCGCTGGCGGCCAGATAAAACGCCTCGCTGATGATCTGCGGCAGGTCGGCCGCCTTCAACACCAGGTAACTGTGTTTGACGATCGGCCGGGTCATCCCGATGATGTCGGTCTCCTGAAAGGCATTCTTGCCGATCAGCGAAGCCGGCACCTGCCCGGTGATGATCACCACCGGGATGGAATCCATATAAGCGTCGGCGATGCCGGTCAACAGATTCGTCGCCCCAGGACCGCTGGTGGCCATGCAGACGCCGACTTTGCCGGTCGCCCGCGCATATCCGTCCGCCGCAAAGGCGCCGCCCTGCTCATGCCGCGGCAGAATCACCCGGATTGTCGAATCCTGCAGCGCCTGATGCAATTCGATGGCCTGCCCGCCCGGATAGGCGAATACTACCTCGACACCGTGCTTTTCCAGGCATCTTATCGTGATATCGCGTCCCATCAGCAGTTGCTTGTTTTCATCATTCATCGAAATACTCTCCCAAAAGAATTGCATCGCGCCCCGTCCGTCGGATCGGCGCCGCGCCTTTTTCAACCGTTTACGATTATAATATTAATCGGTAATATATGCCATATTGCCTCAAAAGGCAAATGATTCCGGACGACTTTTTCATCTTCCGCCTGCTCCGCCGCTTGCGTTCGCCGTCCGCAAGCGGTATATTGACCAAGATACGGAAACTTTCACATATCGACACAGGAATTCAATCATGAGCAGCAACTGTATTTTCTGTAAAATCATTGCCGGAGAAATTCCGTCCGTCAAGATTTATGAAGATGAACTCGTCTACGCGTTTCTGGACATCAGCCCGATCAACCTCGGCCATGTGCTGGTCATTCCCAAAGAACACCACCAGAGCAGTTCGACGGTGCCGGAAGCGACCGCCGGCCGAATGTTCCGGGTCGGCAGCCGCATCGGCATCGCCCTCAAGCGGGCGCTGGATTACGACGCCTTCAATCTGCATCTGGCCGACGGCGCGGCGGCCGGACAGGTGGTCATGCACGTCCACCTGCACGTCGTGCCGCGCGGCGCCGAAGACAATTTCCGCTGGAACTGGCGGCAGCTGAGCTATGCCAGCGACGCCGAACGCGCCGAGATCGCCGAAGCGATCAGAACCAGGCTCAAACCCTGACGCGTTTCATGGTACCGACCAGAGCCAGAAATCAGCATACCGCCGTCGCGGTGCTCAATCAGATCAGCCATGTCCTGGTCCATCACAAAGACGTCTCCAAACTGCTGAAGGAGGTGCTGGACATTCTGTACCGCGAAATGGGGCTGCAGCGCGGCACGCTGACCATGCGCCAGGGCGACATCCTGTCGATCGAAGCGTCGCACGGCCTGAGCGAAGCGGAGATGAAACGCGGCATTTATCATCTCGGCGAAGGCATCACCGGACGGGTGGCGCAAACCGGCAAGCCGCAGATCATCCCGGACATCTCCCGCGAGCCGGAATTTCTCGACCGGACCCAGGCGCGGGCCGACGCCCGCCACACCGCCTTCATCTGCGTGCCGATCATTCACGAGGAAGAGGTCATCGGCACGTTGAGCATCGATCGGGAAAAAGCCGTCGGCGTCGATCTCGAACAGGATTGCAACCTGCTCGAAACAGTCGCCAACATCATGGCGGACGCCGTGTCGGTCAGCTTCCGGGAACATGAGGAGCGGGAAAAATTGCTTGAGGAAAACCGCCGGTTGAAACAGGAGCTCCACAAAGGCCTGCGCCCGGACAACATCATCGGCAACTGCAATGCGATGCGCAACGTCTATGCGATGATTCACCAGGTGGCGAAAAGCAACGCCACCGTGATGATCCGCGGCAGTTCCGGCACCGGCAAGGAACTGGTCGCCCGGGCCATCCAGAGCGCCAGCAACCGCCGCGACCGGCCGTTTATCGTCGTCAACTGCGCCGCCCTGCCGGAGAACCTGATCGAAAGCGAACTCTTCGGCCATGAAAAAGGCGCCTTCACCGGTGCGGTCAGCCGGCGGACCGGGCGGGTGGAAGCCGCCGACGGCGGCACTATTTTTCTGGATGAGATCGGCGACCTGAGCCAACCGATGCAGGTCAAGCTGCTGCGTTTCATCCAGGAGCGCACTTTCCAGCGGGTCGGCAGCAATGAAGAACGCAAAGTCGATGTCCGGATTCTGGCCGCCACCAGCCGGGACCTGGAAGCGCTGATGGGACGGGGCGAATTCCGGGAGGACCTGTATTACCGGCTGAACGTTTTCCCGATCCACCTGCCCGATTTGCAGAACCGGCGATCCGACATCGTGCTGCTGGCCGATTACTTTCTCGACAAGTACAACAAAATTCACGGCAAAGCCATCAAACGCATTTCCACGCCGGCGATCAACATGATGATGGCCTATCACTGGCCCGGCAATGTCCGGGAACTGGAAAACTGCATGGAACGCGCCGTGTTGACCGCCGACCACGACGTCATTCACGGTTACCACCTGCCGCCGTCGCTACAGACCGGCCAAGCGACCGGCACCGCCAAGCTGTCCACCGACAGCAACGCCGATTTCCAGACGATGGTCGCCTCTTTCGAACGGGAATTGATCGTCGAGGCGCTGAAACTGCGGCACGGCAACGTGGCGGCGGCGGCGCGCCACCTCGGCACGACCCCGCGCATTCTTCACTACAAGATCCGGAAACTCGGCGTCACGCCGGAATGGTATCATTGAGCACTTCTTAACAATCATCACTCAGGGAGACAAACCAATGACAGGATTGAAAACGATACTGCTGGCCGGAATGGCCGCGACCGCCATCAACGCGATAGCCGGCGAGGCGGTAAGTTCTTTGAAATTGCTCTCAATCGGCAACAGTTTTTCATGGAGCGCCGCGACATATTTGCCGGCGGTGGCGAAATCGGCCGGCTGCGAACTGGTTTTCGAACAGGCCAGCCTGGGCGGCTGGTCGCTGCAGGGCCATTGGGAATTGGCGGAAAAATCCGAAGCCGATCCGACGTTCCAGCCTTACGGCGACGACCGGTCCGGCAAATTCAGCTTGCGGGAAAAATTGGAATCGCGCGACTGGGATATCGTCACCATCCAGCAGGCCAGCCATTTCAGTTGGCAACCGGAAACTTTCACCCCCTACGCAGCGAAACTGGCCGCTTATATCCACTGTTATGCGCCGAACGCCGAAATTGTCCTGCAGCAGACCTGGAGTTACCGGCCCGGCGAACCGCGACTGGAGCAATGGCAGCTCGATTCAAACGGCATGTACGAGCGCCTGACCGCCGGTTATGTCGCCACCGCCGGGCAGTTGAAACTGCGGCTGATCCCAACCGGCCTGGCCGTGCAGCTGGTGCGGCTGAGCGCCATCGGCAGTTATCCGGAGCTGGAAATCATCAGCGCCGATTCTTTTCATCTGTCGAAAAGCGGCGAATACCTGCAGGCCTGCGTCTGGT